>Ga0163151_10006964_pt1 | contig 13446 bp, 7 predicted proteins | sample OliLakLV19MP5IB2_FD_145596 | JGI IMG/M metagenome (GOLD analysis project Ga0163151, IMG submission 145596) | Freshwater microbial mat bacterial communities from Lake Vanda, McMurdo Dry Valleys, Antarctica - Oligotrophic Lake LV.19.MP5.IB-2 | ecosystem: Environmental > Aquatic > Freshwater > Lake...
TAATTTTAAAACGAAACATCAAAAATTGTCAAGAAATGTGGCCTCTTGCAGAACCTATATACTCAATTTATTATACCAACTTAAACCGAAAAATATAAAAGCAAAATTAGAGGAGTTCGCAGATAATCTTCAAAGGCTATTGGATTGGCTTACTGAATGCAGAGTTTTATAAGAAAGCCCTGTGGGAGCACGTGATATGTTTATTATACAAGTTTCTTCCCTTGGAGGAGGAAACTACATAGATCATCATGTTGCAAACGGAATGTCCGGAGGACAGGTTTTACCGACAAGTTTAGTGCATGTACAGGGAGCCAATTCCGGTATTCTTGACTTATACATCGTAGGATCTGCCAGAGCTTCCGTAAATTTTGGTGGCACTTCTGGAGCAGAAACAACGGGTCCTAATGCAACAAACGATTATGCGTTTTTAGTAAGATATTATTTTAATGCCGGCACTTCTGTGTTTGCCAACATGATCTCTGCCCATGCAACAGTACCTGTTGTTGTTAATACGGACTTTAGCAAAAACAATGGGATTGCAGTAAAGGTTGTAGATGTTTTGCTTTGCGGGTTCTGGAGTTCGACAACGATCAATTCAGCGTTTTTTCACCCGAACGGTTCAATATCTTACCAACCTTCGTCCACATCCGCAATGGGATTCTTGCAATACATCAATGGCTGCAGCAATCCAAACACTGTCGCAGCAGCAGCTAATTATTCCATATGTAATGGTTCAAGCGCTGCATTAACTGCGAGCGGTGCAATAACCTATAGTTGGAACACAGGAGCCACTACAACGAGCATCAATGTTAGTCCTACCACAACTACAACCTACACAGTTACAGGAACTATTGCAGGTGGCTGCTTAAAAACCGATACGGTAAAAATTACCATAAAGCCTTCGCCAAATACGGTTGCAGGATCCAACAAATATTCCATTTGTAATGGCACAAGCTCAACGTTAACAGCAAGCGGAGCAACAACCTATAGCTGGAATACGGGATCAACAGCGTTAAGTGTGATTGTTAGTCCTACAACCACCAGTACCTACACATTAACAGGGACTGCGAATGGCTGTTCAAAGACCGATACCGTAAAAATTACTGTGAAACCTATTCCAAATGTAATCGCATATGCCGGTGGTGCCGGCTACAACATTTGTAACGGCACAAGTGTAAATATTTACGCATACGGGGCAACTGCATACGTATGGAATACAGGTTCAACAGTTGCCTTTTTAGCTGTTTCTCCTTCAACAACTACAACCTATTCTCTTACAGGAACAACAAATGGCTGTTCAAAATCTGATACTGTAAAAATCACAGTGAAGCCATTGCCATCCACTGTAGCATCCGTAAATGATTATTCCGTGTGCAATGGTACTGCTGCAACTTTATCTGCAAACGGAGCTACTACTTATAGCTGGAATACAGGATCAACGGCAGCCAGCATTAATATTGCGCCCACAACTACAATCACCTATACACTAACCGGCACAACAAATGGTTGTTCAAAAACAGATACAGTGAAAGTTACCGTGAATGCATTGCCAAGTGTAAGTTTAACTCCTACCAGCGCTTCGTTATGCGTTGGCAGCGGAGGAAGTGTTACATTAACTGCCAGTGGCGCGAGCACATTTGCATGGTCTGGCGGACCGGCAACAGCAGGCTATATCGTTAGTCCTACCACCACTACTACGTATACTGTTACCGGAACCTCAGCGCAAGGCTGTACAAAAACAGCTTCTGTAATAGTGAATGTAACATCAAGTCCTGTTATCACTATTACACCTCCACTACCAACTGTATGTTCGGGTTCTGCAGTGTTATTAACGGCAAGCGGGGTAAATACATATACATGGACAGCTGGCCCTTCAACAGCTACCTATAATGTTAACCCCGGCACCCCAACAACCTATACGGTTACTGGTACTGCCACAGGCGGATGCATTGGTACGGGAACAGTAACAGTGAATGTTTCAACAATACCAACAATAACAATTACTGCAACCAGTAACAGCATTTGCGAAGGCGACAACACCACGCTAAATGCGAGTGGAGCAAATACTTATAGCTGGAATACAGGTGATATTGGTTCTGCTGCAGTAGTGGGTCCTTTAACAAATACCACATACACGGTTGCCGGAACATCCGCAGCCGGTTGTACAGGGGCTGCCACTTTTTCCATTGCACTAAATTCACCTCCAATAGTAGTAGCTTCTGCAGCAGATTCGATTATCTGTTCAGGAAATAATACTATGCTGAGCGGAACCGGAGCGAATACATACTCCTGGAATTCAGGAGGCACAACCTCCACAATTTCAGTAAGCCCTACTGGTAATACATCCTATACTGTAACCGGAACCTCTGCTGCCGGATGCACTGCAACCTCAAGCATTGATATAATAGTAAATCCAAGTCCGGATAATACCGTGACCGCAAACATCGATACATTGACCGCAGTTGAAAGCAATGCATCCTATCAATGGATCGATTGTAATTCCAACCTGGATATTCCGGGAGAAACCAGCCAGACTTTTATTGCAACTGCAAGCGGAAATTATGCTGTAATTGTATCCAATGGAAGCTGCACGGACACATCTAATTGCGTACAGGTTACACCGCCTACAGGAATAAAAAGATCAACAAACAATACCGATCTTCAGGTTTATCCTAATCCAAGCAATGGTGCCTTTGTTGTACAAGCCGGGAACGAAGGAATTTATTCCATCGTGAATGAATTGGGGCAAACGCTGCAATTGATCGATCTGAATTCAGCAAATAAACACACAATGAATATTGAAATCTTTAACAATGGGATTTATTTCATCCTGGGATTTAACAATAATGAAATGATCCGACAAAAGATTGTCGTGGCAAAATAAGCTCAACAATATATCAATAAAAAAGGTCACAAATTTTGTGGCCTTTTTTATTTACCGGAACAAGCTTCTTATTCAACATGTGGTCTTGCCGAGACTCGAACTCGGACCGCAAGCTTCGGAGGCTCGCATACTATCCATTATACTACAAGACCAGTTTTTAGATTAACCCTGCAAAGGAATGGATAATTGGTGACCCCGGAGGGACTCGAACCCCCAACCCTCTGATCCGAAGTCAGATATTCTATCCATTGAACTACGGAGCCAATTTATTTTTTAAAAGAACAATATCTCTAATCGCTGACCAAACATTTTCCACAACCCGAGTAACTCTCTAATATAATCGCCATTGAATGCTGACGCTTCGGCCAGCATCCTGACCGGCCTTAAGCTGCGTTAGCACTACGGAGCCAAAAATCAGATGGCAAAAGTATGAATTTACATTCCTTATGCTTAAATTAATACAATATCGAACTCATTTTTACGTTCCATTTTCTTTAGTAATTTAGCCTAAATTGATGGATCCGTTGAAGAAAATATGTACTTCCGCCCTTCTGCTCATGACTTTCTTTATCGGAAGTGACGGCATTGCCCAGCTTGCCATTGGCCAGTGGAGAGACCATCTGTCGTACAAAAAAGGAGTATCTGTTACCCAAAGCGCAGATGTTGTTTACTGTGCAACAGAAAGCGGCCTCTTCTCCCTCAAAAAAAGCGACAACTCCCTTGAACGCCTTTCAAAAATTACCGGCTTGTCCGATGTGGAAGTAAACACTATTCGTTACAATGATTATGGCAATACCCTTCTTATCGCTTATGAGAACGCCAATATTGATCTTATAAACGGCACAAATATTTTTAATATTTCAGATATAAAAAGATCCATTATCACTGCCAAAAAAACAATTCATAACATTCATTTCCGCAACCAGCTTGCTTACCTTGCCTGCGGCTTTGGCATTGTGGTATTGGACATGGATAAAAAAGAAATCAAAGAAACTTATTATATAGGCGTGAACGGAGGATATATGAACGTGCGCGACATAACTTCCGATGCCTCCTCATTATATGCCGCTACCGATTCAGGAGTTTACCATGCTTCGCTGAACGCTCCCAACCTGGCTGATTTTACATCCTGGACCAAGTATAGTGCATTACCTCTTGGCTCCTATAACACCATAGCATCGTTTGCCGGTAAAATTTACACCAACTTTTCAGCTCCTGCCAGTTTACCTTGGCCGGCAGACACCATCTATAAGTACGATGGAACTCAGTGGACCCATTTCCTGCAGCCGGACACCGCTTTTCGCCCCGTCCGGAAAATGGAAGCAAGCAACAATAAACTCCTTATCTCCCTTGTTAACTATATGGATCTTTATGATGCTGTTGAAACACATATTGGTATTGTAAATGTCTACACTACCGGGTATGATATTGACCCGTACCGGGGCATTGTCGACAACGGAAATCATGATGTATATTGGATAGCAGATAATTTCAATGGCCTTACGAAAAATTTTAAAGTGAGCGATGGAACTACAAGTTATTCTCCCAATGGACCTTATACATCGGATGTATATGCCATGAACTTTACAAATGACGATCTGTGGGTAGTGCGCGGAGACAAGGATGAAACATGGGCTGCCATTTACAATCCTGCAGAAGCATATCACTTCAGCAACGAATCGTGGTCGAGCAATACAAAATTAAATACCGGGGGGCTGGATACATTGTTTGATCTTGTTTCCGTTGCGGTAGATCCGGCAAATAAGGATCATGTGTTTTTAGGCACATTAGGAAGGGGATTAGTCGAAATGAATAATGGAGTAGTAACAAAAGTCTGGAATGAAAGTAACAGCTCCCTTCAGTCTACGGGAGAGAGCACCACTTTTCGTGCGGTTAAAATATTCGGTCTTACTTACGATGAAGACGGAAACCTGTGGGTAAGCAATTCTACCGCTCCCCGGCCGCTTTCAGTTTATAAAAAAGATGGTACCTGGCAGTCATTTACTTTTTCTTCCATTGCGGTAAATCCTACAGCGGGAAGTATTTTAATAGATCAATCTAACCAGAAGTGGATGCTCCTGCCCCGCAATGTGGGCATTCTTGTTTTTGACAACAACGGCACCTGGTCTACCGGAGATGATAAAATGAAGAAACTTTCTTCTACAAAAGGAAGCGGCAGCCTTCCCAGTAACGAAGTAATTTGTCTTGCCGAAGACCGTGATGGAGAAATATGGGCAGGAACAGATAAAGGTGTTGCGGTTTTTTATTGCCCGGAACAAGTATTAACTACTGCCGGCTGCGAAGCACAGCAAATATTCATTGAACAGGATGGACACACCCAAATACTCCTTGAAACAGAAGTGATCAATAGCATTGTGGTAGATGGCGCTAACCGTAAATGGATAGGAACACAAAATTCCGGGGCCTATCTTATGTCGGAAGATGGCACTACAGAAATACAACATTTCACAATAGATAACAGTCCGCTGCTTTCAAATGAAATACGTTCCATTGCCATTAATCCAAAATCCGGAGAAGTATACTTTGGCACAGGGAGAGGCATCATTTCTTACCGCAGCGATGCCACCGCAGGGCTGGAAGAGTATACAGATGTATATGTGTATCCCAATCCTGTAAAACCGGGTTATGAAGGCCCTATTGCTATTACCGGACTCATTGAAAACGCAGATGTAAAAATTACAGATATCAGTGGAAGCCTCGTATACCAGACAAAAGCGCTTGGAGGCCAGGCGATCTGGTACGGAAAAAATTTCAAAGGAGAAAAATCCCGATCGGGAGTTTATTTAGTGTTTTGCAGCAATGACGATGGCAGCAAAACATTCATTACAAAGATCCTGCTGATTAACTAGCCGGTACCCCCTATTTATATATATAAAAAGAATAGAAAGAGGGCTCTTTTCTATGAAAATACTTCCTTATCTTTTATGTAACCTTATTGCCCAATTCTGTACTTTTATTCATCTTTGCATATCTATAAAAGGTATATGAAATTACTCTCGGTCATTATTCCTGCGCTGCTATTAATTGCGGGATGTACAGCCACAAAAAAGTCTAACACAAATCAAAACACCGAAGTAAATACAAGCGATACCCTTGCTGTTGCAGAACCTGCGGAAAAGCGTACCTCCGCCTCACGCGTTATTGATATTATACATACTAAATTAAACGTTCGTTTTGATTGGGAAAAGCAACGCCTGATCGGGAATGCAACAATCAAGTTGAAGCCTTATTTCTATCCTATAAAAGAAGTTACACTGAATGCAAAGAATTTTGAAATAAAAGAGATATCGCTTTCCACTATACCCACACGAACTCTTTCCTTTACTTATGATAGCACGCTATTAACTATTAAACTCGACAAAGAATATACCCGCAACGACAGCCTTAGCATTTTTGTAGATTACGTAGCTAAACCCAACGAACGCACCACAGCAGCAGGAACTGCCATCACTTCCGATAAAGGCCTGTATTTTATTAATCCAAAGGGCGAAGAGAAAGACAAACCCACGCAGGTATGGACGCAGGGAGAACCGGAATCTAATTCTGCATGGTTTCCTACGTTTGACAAGCCCAATGAAAAAATGACCCATGAGATCTTTATGACTCTGGATTCTGCTCATAAAAAATTTGTTACCCTTTCCAACGGCCTTCTTATTTCTTCTAAAAATAATCCGGATGGCTCGCGCACAGATCACTGGAAGCAATCGCTTCCTTCCGCTCCTTATCTGGTGATGATGGCAGCAGGAGATTTTGCTGTGGTAAAAGATAAATGGAAAAGCATGGAAGTAAGTTATTACGTTGAGCGCGAATACGAATCCCATGCCAGAGCCATTTTCGGGAATACTCCCGAAATGATCGAGTTCTTTTCTAACAAGCTTCAAACCCCTTTTCCCTGGGAAAAATATTCCCAGATCGTTGTGCGCGATTATGTTTCCGGAGCTATGGAGAACACCACAGCTGTTATCCATGGAAGTTTTCTTCAGCAAACTGATAGGGAAATACTGGACCGCAGCCATGAAGAAGTGGTTTCTCACGAGCTCTTCCATCATTGGTTTGGAGATTATGTAACCTGTGAGCAATGGTCCCACCTAACATTGAACGAAGGCTTTGCTACGTATGGAGAATACCTTTGGGATGAATACAAATACGGGCGCGATGCAGCCGATCTTCATGCACGCGAATCCATGCAGGGATATCTTTCATCTACCATCAAAGCCCCTAAGCACCTTATCAGGTATCAATATGATGCACCCGATGATATGTTTGATGCACACTCCTATAACAAAGGCGGTGCGGTCATCCACATGCTCCGAAAATATGTGGGCGATGATGCGTTCTTTTCTGCGATCAAGGCCTATCTGGAGAAAAATAAATTCTCAACAGTGGAAGCAGATAACCTGCGTCTTATATTCGAGCAAACCACCGGTGAAGACCTGAACTGGTTCTTTGATCAATGGTTCTACGGGTTAGGCCAGCCAAAACTGCTCATACAACATGCGTACAACGATTCTATGAAAAAATATTTTGTGGGTATCCAGCAAACGCAGGACCTCAGCATATTTCCACTTTTCAAACTGCCCCTCGATGTGGATATTTATATGGATGGCAAAAAAGAACGCAAGAGAATTTGGGTGACATCTCAAAATGAAAACTTTTCGTTCGACCTGGCACGCAAGCCCGACCTGGTAAACGTGGATGCCGAAAAAGCCCTATTATGTATAAAAGAAGAAAAAAAATCAATTGGCGAATGGGTGTTCCAGTATAAAAACTGTCCCCTGTATGTCGATCGCCTGGAAGCAGTAAAAGAATGTGCCTCCTTTGCAAGCGTACCGGAAGCTGGAAACCTGCTAATTGCTGCGCTGAACGATAGATCACCGGATATAAGAGAAAGGGCGATCACCATGACGGAAAAACTTCCTTCTGAATATAAAAATACATTGAAGAATAAATTTATTGACCTTGCAAAAAACGATGTTAAATCTTCCGTACGTTCACTTGCGATTGATCAGCTGAGTTTAAATTTTGAAAGCGATAACGATAGTCTTACACCCATCTATCGCCATGCAGTGAATGACAGATCCTATACTGTAGCAGGATCTGCACTTACTGCGCTCGCTAAAAAAGATAAGAAAGGCGCTCTTACAGCCGCTAAACAGTTGGAATCGGAAAAAAGTGTGGATATGAAAATAGCCATTGCGCAAATTTATTCCAAGCACGGCACAGATGAGAACCACCCCTTCTTTGCTGCTCTTGGTAAGAAAACCACCGGCTGGGAAACTGTTTCTTTTGCCACCCTTTATACGGAGTTCCTGAAACGATGCAGCGATGACACCATTAATACCGGCATAAAGATCCTGGAAAATATTGCACGCAACGAAGATAACCGCTGGATAAGGCATTTTGGGCAAAAAGGGATAAAGGACCTCGCCCAGATGTATACCGAACGGGAGCAGAAGATAACGGAAGAAATAGCCAAGCTCAAGGCTAAACAGGAGAATAGCACCGAACTAAAGACCCTTGAACAGCAGCTGGCACAGGCAAAAAGCCAGGAACTGAAGCTAAACTCAATCTATGACTCCATAAAGACCCCTAATTGAGCACTACAAAAATAATTACCTTATAAATATTTTTTTATTAAAAATTTATAATTTTGCATTATACATTTGAACTAAAGAAACGAATTTGAAAAAATTCATTCTATGAAGAAAACGAAATCAGTAAAGAAAACAAAAACAGTAAAAAAGGTTTCAAAGCCAAAACCTGCGGCTAAGAAAAAACCTGCTGGTTCCTCTGCTTCTGCAGGAAAAACAAAAGCAAAAAAAGGCTGGAAGGAAGACGAGCCTGAACTGGAAGAAGATGAAAAGCAGGAAGAGGATGATTCATTTGCTGATGAAGAAGAGCCCAAGCTTGAAAACCTGGATGATGCTCTTTTAGATGCGGGCGATGAGGAAGAGGAAGAAGAGGATTTTCATGACGAAGATTCCGCCTTCTGATCCGGTAAAAATATTTTTCCTCCGGAACTGTCTTTTTTAGCTCCTGTTACCCTTTTCAGAATATTTATTTCTCCCCGCATTTTCAGGACGCCAAGCAGGGCAAATGCCATTGCTTCCTTAAATTGTATTGTTTTATCATCGGGCAAAATGACCTTTGCTTGTGCGTGAAAAGAAATTCTCTCTATTAGAAATTGATTGTAAGCCCCGCCTCCTGTAATTAGAAGTGTGGAGCCGGGACTGAAAAGCCTGGAATTAACAGCCCGTGAAATTTGAATTGCCGTATGTTCCGCCACTGTTCTTAATTTATCCTTTACGGGAATATTAAAGGAATCAAGCACAGGCAAAAATTTATTTTCTACCCATTCCCTTCCTAAAGATTTAGGGGGCTTGGAGATATAAAAAGGCAGAGCGTTTAATTTTTCAAGAAGCCGTGTATTTATCTTGCCCTGGGAAGCCATCCTACCTCCCCTATCGAACTCTTTGCCAAGCTTGCCCGCAAGATCGTTCAATACAATATTCACAGGACAAATATCAAATGCAATCCTTGTACCTCCCTCTCTTTTGGAGAGGGCCGGGCTGAGGCTGGCTGAGGTATAGGAAATATTTGCAAAGCCCCCCAGGTTCAGGCAAAATGCATATTGCGGGAAAAGTATTTTATCCACTATGGGAACCAGCGGTGCACCTTGCCCTCCCAGCATAACATCTCCTGATCTGAAATCGCAAACAACAGGGAGATTGCAAATAGAAACAATTTGCTCCCCGCTGCCTATCTGAACCGTGATCTTCTTTTCCGGCTGATGAAATACAGTATGTCCATGCGAAGCAATAAGATCTACCGGCAACTTTTTAGCTTTTATAAGCTTGGAAACTTCTGTTCCGATATATCTGCCAAACTCATTGTCTAGTTTTAATAAGTCCTCTTTTTTAAGGGTAAACGCACTGCTTAATTTTTGCTTCCATACCTTATTGTATTTGATCGTTTTAGCATGAAGGATCTTATACTTCCATATTTTATTCTTTTCGAAAACACAATACCCAATGTCCAGGCCATCCAGCGAGGTGCCTGACATTACCCCTATTACTCTATATTTTTTCACCAGCCGAAAGTAACAAAAGCATAGATTCGTATATTCGTGACAAATTCCGAATTATGAGATTTGAACTGTCAGAAGAGCACCTTTCCGTACAAAAAGCAGCACGTGATTTTGCACAAGATGTGCTTAAACCCGGTGTCATTGAACGTGATAACCTTCAAAAATTCCCTGCTGCAGAGATAAAACAGCTTGGAGAACTGGGATTCCTCGGCATGATGGTGGATCCTAAGTACGGAGGCGGAGGAATGGATGCTATCTCTTACGTGCTGGCTATGGAAGAAATTTCAAAAGTGGATGCTTCCTGCTCGGTTGTCATGAGCGTAAACAACTCGCTAGTTTGCTGGGGACTTGAAACATTCGGGAATGAAGAGCAAAAGAAAAAATACCTGGTGCCTCTGGCCAAAGGTGAAATAATAGGAGCATTCTGCCTGAGCGAACCCGAAGCCGGAAGCGATGCAACTTCACAAAGAACTACTGCGATAGATAAAGGCGACCACTACCTTTTAAACGGAACAAAGAACTGGATCACGAATGGAAATTCAGCCTCTGTTTACCTGGTAATGGCACAGACCAATGCGGAAAAAGGACATAAAGGAATTAATTGCCTGATCGTGGAAAAGGGAATGCCTGGATTCCAGGTAGGTAAGAAAGAAGATAAATTAGGAATACGCGGAAGTGATACGCATTCTCTTATGTTCACGGACGTAAAAGTTCCCAAAGAAAATCGCATAGGAGAAGATGGATTTGGTTTCAAATTCGCTATGAAAACTTTATCAGGAGGAAGAATAGGCATTGCAGCACAGGCACTCGGTATTGCATCCGGAGCCTATGAACTGGCCCTCGCTTACTCCAAAGAAAGAAAAGCATTTGGCAAAGAAATATCACAACACCAGGCCATTCAGTTTAAATTAGCTGACATGGCTACAGAAATTGAAGCAGCGCGCCTGCTTTGCTTCAAAGCTGCCTGGTTAAAAGACCAGCACCTGGATTATGGCACCGCAAGCGCTATCGCAAAAGTATTTGCTTCGCGAGTAGCCATGGAAACCACGGTGGAAGCTGTGCAGGTGCATGGAGGATATGGATACGTAAAGGAATACCATGTAGAGCGCCTTATGCGCGATGCAAAAATCACCCAGATTTACGAAGGAACTACTGAAGTACAGAAGATCGTGATCTCACGAGCGATGCTGGCTTAAAGGTATTCTACCACTTTCTCTAACTTTATGCCGCGAGATCCTTTGATTAGGATCAGGGCCGGCTCCTTGCTGAGCGGTGTATCCTTCATTTTGGTAACAAGTTCATCAGAATTTTTAAATAGCTCTGCAGGAATTTTAAGTTTCATTTCTGCGAAAGCCTGAGAGAATTTCTCTCCTACCAGCACCACATTTTGGAATTTTTTATCTGCTATAAGCTGAAGAATATCCTTGTGCTCCTGGATCTCATACACACCCAGCTCCCTCATATCCCCCAATATCAGCCATTTGCCTGCCTGCCGGTCAGGCAGGTTGTCTCCTTCCATTTCATAGAAATTCTCAATAGCTGCACGCATGCTGCTGGGGTTTGCATTATAGGCATCCAGTATGAGAGTATTGGTTTTCGTCTTAAGAACCTGTGAACGATTATTGGATGGAACATACTTTTCTATTGCTTCCTTGATTTTTTTTACTTCCACACCAAAATATTTTCCAATGCAGATCGCAGCAGCAATATTTTCAAAATTATACCTTCCGATAAGATGAGAAGTGATCACCTCTCCCTCATATTTTATCTTCAGGAATGGATCCGAGCCAACCAATTGACAAAAGCAAAAATCTTTTTTTGCACTGTATGTTATTTGTTCTATGACGGCTGCATGCTCTTTAAGCAATGCATCTGCTGAATTAAGAAATACTTTTTTGCCGTTCTTTTTCAGGAACTGGTACATTTCAGTTTTTGCTTTTACAATAGCTTCAAAGCTGCCGAATTCTCCTATATGCGCCCTTCCAATATTTGTAATAAGTCCATAATCGGGGCTTGCAAGATCGCATAGCATTGCAATTTCCCCTATGTGGTTTGCGCCCATTTCAATGATGGCAATTTCAATATCCGGAGTAAGCTCAAGAATGGTAAGCGGAACACCTATGTGATTGTTCAGATTCCCGGCTGTAGCTAAGACCTTATACTTTTTTGATAAAATACTTTTAATAAATTCTTTTGTAGTAGTCTTACCATTGCTGCCGGTTATAGCAACGAATGGGGTCTTTAATTGCTCCCGATGATATTTCGCAAGCTCCTGCAAAGTGGTAAGACAATCTTTTACCAGGATATACCCTCCGTCCGTCAGGGTGCTGTTGTTCCTGCTTTCTCCCTTTAGGGAAGGGGCATAATACTCTTCTTCATCTATCACTACATACCTGCAACCCTGCTTTAAAGCAGCTTCCGCAAACTGGTTGCCGTTAAAATTATCCCCCTTAAGTGCAAAGAAAATTGTTCCTACAACCGCTTTACGGCTGTCTGTGGTTACAGTAGGAAATTTCCTGAATACGGAATACAATTCTGAAATGGAAGGGAATTTCATTTGCTGCAAATGTATGCATATAAATAAAAAATCCTGCTACAAAAATGTAGCAGGATTTTTCTATTCCGATTTGATCGTGATTTCTATTTTCCTCCCAGGCCCTTAGGACTTCCTACGCGTGCCATTGCACAACGGAAACCAAGCCAAGGTGCTGCCTGACGATGTTCCAAGAACCTGCGTGTTCCGGGAACCATCCAGTACGCTCTGTCTTTCCATGACCCGCCTTTATATACGTGAACTTTATCATTTATCATCGACATCTGGTACGATTCACGGGGATTTGTTACTTTATCTTTAGAAACCGGATACTGATACATCTCAAAGTTTGCTTCTATCTTGTCTGCAGGAGCATCACCGGAATAATTCAGACTTGACATGTGATCACCATCGCGGTAATTGATATTATCAGCGTATTTATAGTTTCTGCGCTCATCCAAGTGATCTTCCTTTTCTGTGATACTTACATTACGTTGTTTCACCAGTCCCGGGCGGCTGATCAAATTGCTATCCGCGTCATATAACAAGGAGTCTCCCTGATCCACCATGATTCCATCTTCATCCTTCATAGCAGTTTTGAAAACATTACCACGGAAAGGACGGAAATCATCCATATCCATATAAGTAAGCGGGCGGTACACATCCATTACCCACTCGGATACGTTTGATGCCATGTTATAAAGGCCGTAATCATTTGGCCAGTATGAATAAACAGGAGCGGTAATATCCGCAGCATCATTCAGCTTTCCTGCAATACCCATGTAATCACCACCGGTAATTACAAAGTTTGCCATGAAATCTCCTACAAACTTATCATTGGAGTTTCTCACTGTATGTTCTCCGTTCCAAGGGTAAACACGTCTTTCGAGGATACGTCCTTCAACCATGTTTCCTATAAAA
>Ga0163151_10006966_pt1 | contig 13443 bp, 14 predicted proteins | sample OliLakLV19MP5IB2_FD_145596 | JGI IMG/M metagenome (GOLD analysis project Ga0163151, IMG submission 145596) | Freshwater microbial mat bacterial communities from Lake Vanda, McMurdo Dry Valleys, Antarctica - Oligotrophic Lake LV.19.MP5.IB-2 | ecosystem: Environmental > Aquatic > Freshwater >...
CCCCCCCTCTCGCTTCGGCGGGAGTGAATCCCGCCTGCGCTTGTACTGACGTGAGCGGACCCCCTGCGCCCCCTTGGCCCAAGGCCAGGCTGCGCGCTCTTTGCGGGCCTTGGGCACCTGAAGACCAGCGAAGTGGGCGATGTGCTGGAGCGTGCGGTCCGACGGATCGAGAAGCACCTTGGCCGGTGTGGCCTCCTTGGGACCAACGACGAGCGCGAAGCCTGGCCTTGGGCCATGACCTCGACCTGAGCGGCGAGGGCGATCCCGAGAGCAACCTCGCATCCTCCGCGGTGTCGGGTCAGTCGCCGCCCGCCGGGCCGCAATGGTCCAGCGGCCTCCGGCCGCTCAAGCTGCACGCGCTCGCGTACGACAAGCCGCTCTGCGCGTCGCTCGATGGGTTCACGCTGCACGCGGCCACCCGCGCGGGCGGGCTTGACGCAGAAGGCCGCGAGGCCCTGCTGCGCTACGTCCTGCGTGGCCCGAGGCCAGGCTGCGCGCTCCGCCGATCGCACAAGAGCGAGTGGAGCAGCAACCCGACGGCCTCGTGGCCCGAGGCCAGGCTGCGCGCTGCGCATCACCCTGAAAAAAGCCTACGCCGATGGGACGGTAGCGGTTGACATGGATCCACTGTGGCCCAGGGCCAGGCTTCGCGCTCGCTCCTGTGCCGGCTCGCAACCAGCGTGCCTCCTCCACGGTTCCACACGATCCACTATGCGGGGGTACTCGCGGCAGCGAGCCCATGGCGCTCGCGCGTCAGCGCGCAGCCTCCCCTCGGGGGACGCCGACTCCGCGCCCGGCGAGCGACGATGAAGAGCCCGAGAAGAGGGTACGAAAGAGCGGATATCGGCCATGGGCAGAACTCCTCAAGCGAACCTTCAGGTTGGACGCCCTCGTTTGCCCCTCTTGCCAGGGGCGGATGAAGCTCCTCGCCGTGGTGAAGAACCCCGCGAGTATCGCCCGCTACCTGGCTGCGGCGGGCGAGCTGACCGAGGTGCCGAGCCGCTCACCCGGTCGCGGGCCGCCCTACTGGAAGAGCCGCGTGCTCCGACGACAGGCGCTCGGCGACGAGAACCAGTGCGGGGATCACGGCAGCAAGGGCGACGAGGCAGCGTAACGAGCGGAACCAAAAACGCGGGATGCACCGCGGCGGAGCTTGCGCGCCGCGAAGGTTTGGCGCGTTGGACGCCTCCGAGGAGAGCGTCGCCGACGTGCCTACGGGCGGCCGGAGCGAGCCGATCGCGCGCCAGGGCCCGGCGCGGGCGCGCGGACTGGTTGGCAAATCGCGCTTGCTTCACTTACGCTCGCCCGGGTACTTCGCAAGGTCGGTCTCGATGAAGCCGCGCACCACGAACTCGAACGGTCCGCTTCTCTTGCGCAGGGGCGAGGCGAAACTCTCGAGGAAGAAATGGTCACCGATCCTCCAGCCGAACTTTTCCGCGAGCTTTTTCCCCACCACGCAGCCGCGCAGATCGCCCATGAAGTCACGAAACTGCCCCGGCGGCACCCTCAGCTCGGGGCTCATGGCGAAGTAAGGCTCGGCGTCGACCGCGGCATTTTGGAAGACCTTGGTCCAATCGGTTCCTTCATGGGCGCCCGGGTTCGCGTTCTCCTCCTTTCGGGCCGGCAGCACGCCCCCAAAGAGCATGGTGGCCGCCACGCGCTTCACCCCAGGCAGAGCCTGGATTCGAGCCCCGTGGGTCAGGGGAACGACCTCCATGATGCTCACCGCGTCGCGTGTGACCAGACGCCTCGGACTGCGATTGTCGATGAACCGGTCGAAATGGACGAGAACGCTTTGCAGAGTGCAGAAGAGGAAAACGCACAACCCCATCGACACCACAGTGCTGGTCGTGCGCACCCAGGTTGCGCCAAGGTGCTTGAGAACGAACGGCAGAAACTTCATTGGCTTCGTTTTGTTTCGTACTCAGTCGTCGAGCAGGGCCTTGCCGAAGATCGGCTTGCCGCCCAGCGAAAAATAAGCCGAGGTGAAGAGCAGGCCGGCCAGAAGGCCGAGGACCGCGAAGGCACGGCCGGCGTACCAGGATGACCAATCGAGGGTCAGAGGCGCGCGCACCAGCAGCAGGAAGGTGGCCAGGAAGACCGCGGAACACCACAGGCCGAAGCGGGTCAGCCCGATGACGACGAGGCTCGCGAAGACGGTCGCCACCGGCACATCGATCCACGGGTCGTCGGCGCCCGCGAACGAGAGGGCGAACACGAACATGAAGACCAGCGACCGCGCGGCCCAGTCGCGACCGGTGAACGCGCGAGCGAGATACAACATGAAGAGCATCGACAGCGAATAGAGGACGCCCAGGAGCGGACCCAGCATGAGGTTATAGACCACGTGCTTCGGCGAGTTCAGGGACACGAGAACGCCGCTCGCGGTGAATGACGGCGCCCGCCCAAACCACAGGGGGGCCTCGACGGAAATCTGAATCACCAGGATCAGGGCCAGGCCGAACACCAGGCCGACGAGAGTGTCGCGCGCCACCAGCGGGTCGGTGAAGCGGCCGCCCATCACCCGCGTCCAGGAGATCAGGGTGTGCGGCCAGCGTCGTCGCACCGCGGGCTCGAGTGCGATGTAAAAGGCCCATATGGCGAGGGCGGCGTAGCAGCCCTGGCTCACGATGTGGACGAGGAGCGTGTATTCCTCGATGGGGAGGGTCGTGTGGTCGGCGCGAATCGCCTGGGCCAGGGTGAGGACACCGAACGAGGCGAGGGCGAGCCGCAGCGCCCCGCGACGATCGCCGCGACCCATCCTGAAGTTGCGTCGGACAAGAAGGATGAGGGCTATGACGATCGCGGGGGTGACGAGAAAGATCACCGTGGTCGCGGTGGAGAGGGCGCGGGACGCGGTCCGCGCGTTAGATGGCGCTTTGACCCAGTCCCCTTGAATCTCGAAATAGACGGGACGACCGTGCTGGGCCGCCGCCTCGACATGCACCGGCGCGTCGGGCCGATCATCGAAGGCTCCATCCCAGGCGGCCTTGCGATCCGATTCGACCGGACCGCTCCAGATCGAGGGCGCCGAGATGAGGTGGGCCGGGTCGAGGCCGGCTTCTCGCAGGAGAACCGACCAGTCCGGATCGGGAAAGGGCCCCGCTTCAGGTTCGACGCGCGGCGGCACGGCGGTGAAGGAGACCAGATTTCCCGCCGGATCGATCACGATATCGGTCATGCCGGGGACGGTGAGCGGAGGCGTGTCGTGGGTGACCCGGCCAAGCTCCGGCGGACCAAGCCACGGCAGGACCGCGATCCAGCCGTTCGGGACGAGTTCTCGCGGACTCGTTCGATAGTAGAAGCGAAACACGCCTGGGCGCGCCTCCGTAAGGCGCCTTCGCCGATCCAATGATGGGTCGTCATCCATGACATGCCGGCCGAGCACCGCATCGAACGTAAAGCCCGACGCGGTGTCGGCCACCGGGGCGGTCACTCCAAGGCGGCCAAGAATCTCCTTCGCCCGCTCGCGCAACACCTCGGGTGGCTTGGGCAACGAGACCTGCCGATAGATGGAAACCCTTCCCCCGAGTGTCGTCACCGCCCACAGCCCGAACAAACCCGCGAGAAGACAGGCCCAGGCCAATCCGGCCCGAAGGTCGCCGACCTTTCCCGCCGCGGCCACCATCTCCGGCGAGGGCGTCTCCCCGGCGAGCAGCGCGGCCTGCAGCGGATCGCCACCGGGCAGCGCCAACAGGACTTCGCGCGCGGACGCCGGCCGATCCGCGGGATCCCGCGCCAGACAACGCTGCACCACGCGATCGAGGCCGGGGTCCACGCCGCTGGCGCTGATGGAGAGGCTCGGCGGCTTCGTCTCCGCGTGCAGCGCGCGCAACTCGCCGAGCGACTTCGCCTCGAACACGCGCTTCCCCGTCAGCATCTCGTGGAGCACGAGCCCGAGCGCGTACACATCGCTGCGCAACGACGCGCCCGCTCCGGTCAGTTGCTCGGGAGCCATGTACTGGGGCGTGCCGGACATGTCACGCGTGCCGCCTCCGTGAGCGAGCGCGGCGAGACCGAAGTCGGCGATGCGAGCATGACCCCGCCCGTCGATCATCACGTTCGCGGGCTTCAGGTCGCGGTGGATGATGCCTTTCTCATGCGCGGCGGCGAGGCCCGCGCACATGCCCCGCGCGATCTCCAGCGCCTTGACGCCGGAGATCGGTCCGATGCGACGGAGAAGGGAAGCGAGGTCTTCCCCATCGACGTACTCCATCACCAGAAAATGATGGCCATCCGCCTCCCCGATGTCGTACAGACGGCAGACATTTGGGTGGGAGATCTGGCGGCCGATGCGCACTTCATCGACCAGCTTCTCGAGGCGGCCTGGGTCCGCGGCCAATGCACCCGGCAGGAACTTCAGGGCGACGGGCTGGCCGAGGCGGATGTCGTCCGCGCGGTAGACCTCGCCCATCCCACCCTTGCCGAGCGGCGAGATGATCCGATAGCGCCCGGCAAGAAGCGTCCCGGGAGTGAAGCGCTCCGTCGGATCCGGACGCGACTCCGCCGGCCGGACGGCGGTCTCATCAGGCGAACGAATGTCGGTCTTCGAGTCCTCGGGTGCGGACATCTACCCTCCCGTGATTGGGAGGAGCGTATCGCAACTAACGGGGATTACACTTCGCCCGTGAATAAGGCGCACGCCACGGCGCTCCGCAGCCTCCTCGAGACGCAGACCATCGCGTCACTCGGGACTCTTCATGACGGCGAGCCCTTTGTTTCGATGGTCCCGTTTGCGCTACTCCCCGGGGGGGCGGGCTTCATCGTCCATGTGAGCCAGCTTGCCTCCCACACCAAGGACATGCTGGAAAACTCCGACGTCAGCCTCCTCGTAATCGCGCTTCCAGGCCCAGAGGTCTCACCTCAGGCGACCGCCCGGATCACCATCCAGGGTCGCGCCATCGCGCTCGAAGACTCCGGCCCCGGCCATGCGATGGCCAAAGAGGCCTACCTCTCACGGTTTCCTCAGAGCGCCATGACCTTCGGCCTCGCCGACTTCTCGCTCTTCGCGATACGTCCCCGCACCATCCGCTTCATCGGCGGATTTGCCCAGGCCCTGTCGATCTCGCCCGAAACCCTGGCCGAGGCCTTCGGAAAGCCGTAGCGGTGGGAGCGGCGATCGATGTCCATTATCATCCGCCGAGATGGACATCTCGAAGGGGTGATTGAATGAACTGGAGCGTCGCCGAAGCCAAGCAACAACTTTCGGAAGTTCTCCGCCGCGCCGTGTCCAGGCCGCAGACGATCACCAAACGGTCTCGCGACATCGCGGTCGTGGTCGACGTGGAGGAGTTCCGCGCCTTCGAGGAATGGAAGGCGGCGGGCAAGAAACGGACGGTCGCCGAGGCGCTGGCGGAGTTGAGCGTCGTCGCCTTGGGCCCCGGCCCCGCACTCAAGGCCCCGAAACGCCGAAACCGGCGAACCCCGTTCATGCCACCCGCTCGCTGATGGACCTGCTGGACACGAACGTTCTTTCCGAGTTGTCACGCCGCCGCCCGAGCTCCAGGGTGCTGGCTTGGATCGGCGACCAGACGAAGATCGCCGTTTCCGTAGTGACCATCGAGGAAATCCACTTCGGGCTGTCCGCGCGACCGAATCCTCGAGTGCTCTCGCTCTTCGCGGCTTTCGTCAACGAACACTGCAGCGTCCTTCCGGTCACCGAGGAGATCGCCCGCGTCGCCGGGGAGATGCGGGGGCGCCTCAGATCTCGCGGCACCCAGCGCTCTCAGGCCGACATGCTGATTGCGGCCACGGCTCGCGTGCACGAGATGCGGCTCGCCACCCGGAACGTCCGCGACTTCGCCGGATGCGGCATCACCGTGGTCGACCCGTTCAGCTGAGGGGGGCTCCCTACTCCGCGCGCAGCGCCTCCATCGGTCGCACGCGGGTCGCGCGTTGCGCGGGCACGTAGACCGAGAAGAGCGAAATCAAGGTAACCAGGCCGAAGACCGACACGTAGGTCAGGGGATCGAGAGCGCTCACTCCGAACAGGATGCTCGAGATGCCGTCCCGGCCCACCGTGGCGATGGCGAGCGCGATCGCGAGGCCCAGACCCAGGCCGAGCGCCACCTGCCGCGCGCCCTGCTTCAGCACCATGGAGAGAATCCTCGCTTATGCGGTGCACCGCATAAGCGAGGATATGCGGAGTGCTTGAATATGCTGAGCGGAAGACTTGGCAAAGAAACCGCTCCAAGTGATTGCAAGGTCTTCACACCGTCAAGCTTCGCAACAACTCCGCATATTCTTTAGCCCCGTAGCGACGCGATGAGCGCGTCGGGCGGACGGAACTTGCTCTTGCCAGGGGCGGATGAAGCTCCTCGCCGTGGTGAAGAACCCCGCGGGTATCGCCCGCTACCTGGCTGCGGCGGGCGAGCTGACCGAGGTGCCGAGCCGCTCACCTGGTCGCGGGCCGCCGTATTGGAAGAGCCGCGTGCTCCGCCGGCAGGCGCTCGGTGACGAGGGCGACGGGGACCACGGCAGCAAGGGCGACGAGGCAGCGTAACGAGCGGAAGCGAAAACGCGGGTTGCACCGCACAATGGCGAAGCCTGCGAACTGCGCGGGTTTGGCGCGTCAGACGCCCTTTGAAAGCAGCGCCCGGACGCTCCCGCGGTCGGCTGGAGGGGGCTCGCCGCCCGCCGCGACGCGCCCGCGCTCAGCGAAGTGACTGGCAAACCGCGCTTGTTTCACTTACGCTCAAAGTCGTCTCCGTTGAACAGGCCCATGACCTCATCGAGGGCCTGCTCTATCTGGTGGAGAAAGGGACCACGATTCACCTTGAGACGCGCCCGGTAGGGGACCAAGGACAGTTCGATGGTGCGCCATGTGGAGAACGGTCGGTCAGCAAACCGCTGCATGAGACGGGCGGCGGCCGTCTCCCGGCTCTTCTCGTCGGCGATCCACAGCGCCCGAGCCTCGATGTGGTCCGCAATCGCGAGCAGGCGACCATACAAATAGTCACGAGTCGTCCGGTCAGGTTCCAAGCTCATTTCATATTTCCTTTCTGAATGCTGCTTTCGGTAGAGCCCACATGCGACGCCCAGGCACTTTTCAAACTCCCAGGGCTCTAGACCCACTCGGTTCGCCGTGCGGCGGACGACAGAGTGGACGAGATCGGAGGGCACGGGCAGCGCGTCCACAATGCACGGCAAGAGCCGCTCGACGACCGATTTCCGGTGCTTGCCATCGATCTTCTGTCCAAAGGCCGCCTCAGCTATGTCACGCGGCGCCGGGGCGCCCAGGAACCTGCGGTCTTTGCCGAAGTTCTGATGCCAAGCCATCGTCCGGTGCCACGTCTCAACCCTGTCGAGAAACTCTGAACCGCGAATCTCCCGGTAATAGGTCATCGCCAGCCGCCCAGGCGTTGCGGAATCGAGCCCCATCACGACCACGTCATCGTTGGGCCGGAGACGGGAGCCATATCCGGCAAGTGCCTTGCTCAGTCGAAGTGCGAATGCCTGGTCTGTGTCTCCGGTGACGGTCCCATCCGCAACACCGAGGAGGCTGAGCGTATCTGCGAACGGGTCGGGCACTGGAGCTCCGCCCACCGACCATGCCACGATCACTTGATCGCCGTTGCGGAATGACTGCCTGCCGATCAGCCACCGGAGTGCGTTGTGCGCCTTCTGGCCAACAGAAAAGCCAACAGATGCAGCCTCTTCTGCGAGCGTGAAGCGGCCGCGAAACGTGAACCCGCTGGTGTCATTGGACGAGATCAACTTTGCCTTGTCGCCTGCGTGACGTAGCTTGGACGGAAGGGAGGTGGCGAGCGAAACCTCGTTCCCGGTCACCATGCAGAGGCCGCGAGCAGATTCTCTGCTCTCGTAGTAGGAAATCCAGGAGGCAAAGAGCGCCGGATCCTTCCATGTTTCTGCAACAACATCCGCTCCCTCAACACGCCAACGGATAAACGCGTCCTGTGGGGTTTGCTCAGCCGACAACAGACTAAAGATAGGCGGCCGATTCGCGTCTCCCACGGGCCATTCGGGTAGCAGCTTCCCGTCAGCGCCCACACTGAGCAGATGCGCCCTCTCGACAAGGTCAGCAACGACGCGCCCACCCTTCACATACGAGAGGATCGCTCGCACCTTCGGGTGCCCAAACTCGCACTCGGTCCACGCCGCCAGGTCGGCGAGATACTTCCGGTGGGGCTCCGTGGGGTCAGCAGCAAAGCCAGAGGTGACCTGGCCTCCGAACCTCAGAAAGTCGCCAGCAAGGTATTGAAGCTTGTCGCAAAGTGGGTGGTTGGTTGGTCGAATCCCCGCGCGGCCAGCTGAATCCTCCGTGCAAGGAATCAAAGTTGTGTTGTCAGACCTGTCGACGAGGCTGGCGCGACGGAAGGCCCCGGCGTCGTCAATCACGATCTCGATTTGAGCCTGCTGCGTGGTGTGGCAGATCGGGGGCAGGGGCTCGCCGCCCGTGTCGCGGGCAGCGTTGGTCTCGTAGGTTTCGTACAGCTTCTCCAGCCAGCTCATTGGGCTGCTACCTCCTCGGCATCGACAGGATTAACGGTCGTCCCAAGCCCGAAGGTCTTTACACCCATCGCCCGCACTGATCGGCGTGCTTCGCAGTCCTCGGGCCGAGGGAAGGCCAGCAGACCACGCCGGAGGGTTGGCCTCCACAGCCTCGCTTCTAGGTCGGGATGCCCTGTCTCGTCGGGGTAGTCAAAGCCATGGAACATCATGCCGAACGAAAGCTCAGGCGTGTCGTCGAGCGCCGAGGCCCCGGATCCGAACGCGCAGGGCTCCACATAGCCCTGGCAGTCGCGCGTGCCCAGGAACACATCTTGTCGCCCCCCGCGGTCGAGCATCCTCTGAACGATGTTGTGGTGTTTGTGCTCGTTTCGGTCCCTCTGTAGTTCCGGGCGGGCCATGTTCCATTCGAAATGGGCTCGCACTTGGTACTCGACGTCCGCCAGGAAGGTATAGATCGCAAGCGAGTTGCCCCCACCAAACTCCAAGGGCTTGGTGCCCTTCGTCTGGGTCTGAATCCGCTTCATCACACGCGCCTCATCGATCACCCAGATGAACGTTGGTTTCCAATAGATCGACTTGGCGATGCCCTTCAGAGCCTCGTAGGTTGGGATGTGATACGAGCACTTCTCGCCACCGATCCGGGTCAGCGGATCGGTGAAGAGGGCGTAGCGACCCCACACTTTGAACTCGATCGAGTTCCGCGATTTTTCAGACATAGAGCAGCTCCTGTGGTGAGACTCGATCTGTGGAGAGGCCAAACTGGTTGCTGTAGAAGGCTGGATCCAGAATCAGCGCGCCGTTAGTGTCCGAGCAGGGCGAGACGGCCCTGGCGATCCGAAGCTGCCTCAACGTCGCGGGAAAGACCGAGACGCTGAACTGCTGGGCTTCTCGCATCAGGTTCCAAACATCCGGTCGCCGGTCGGCCCGGAGCTCCTCGATGAGCATGGCTCCCGCCTTGCCGTAAGGCACGACCACAGCTTCGGTGGGGGCCTCGATGGCCTTGAAGAGTCGGCCCGCCGTCCCGAAAGCCTGACGCCAGAATAAGGGAGGCTTTGAGCCGTGTCGTTTGCTGTACTCCCCCACCGCGGCCACGTTCAGCGACAGGAGGTCCAGAATGCTCCCGCTGTACCCAAGCTCCCGCGAGGACACCGGGTAACCCATGTCGCCCTTCCTTGCGAAGAAGTAGTACTTGTAGAAATCGGCCAGCGCCTGCGGACTAAGTGGGTCGCCGCCGTACAGACCCGGCGAGTCCGCGAGATCGCTCAGAATCCGCTCGGCATGCGTCCGCCCCTCCGCGATGTCCGGTAGGGAGCTAAGACTCTCATCCTGTGGATTCAGGACGTGCACTGCGCCAGGCGCCCGCTCCGCATGACGATTGCAGCGGCCGGCGGCCTGCGCAATCGAATCCAGGCCCGCTAGAAAGCGAATCACGCTGCCAAAGTCAACATCAATCCCGGCCTCGATTAGTTGCGTGCTCACGCAAAGGGTCGGTGCACGGGCCTTGAGCCGACCGATGACCGTATCCGTCACCGCAACGCCTTTCCGACCCAGCACGGCCCGGCGATGTGCGGGGCACATGTCGGTACTGAGGTGGTAGGCCGTCTCGGCAGGAACGCGCGACTCCAGCAGCTTGAAGATCTCGCGCGCAGACCTCTTGGTGTTCACGATGACGAGGCAGCCCCCCGATCGCTCCAGTTCGTCCACCGCCAGATCGGCGATCTCTTGGTTTGTCCACCCACCCGCCTTGCGTCGGTCCCGGACTTCAACTCGCCTCAAGTCACGAAAGAGACGATCGCGATCCGGCATGATTTCGCTGCCCGCCGCGAGCCTGGCCGCCCATCGCGGTGGCTCCACCCGGTGGAGAAGAGGCTGGGTAGCGGTGCAGAGGACCACCGTGCTATTCGCCGACCGCGTAAGGAAGTTGATTGCGTTGTTGAAGAGGTGAACGCACTTCACCGGAAGCGTTTGAACCTCGTCGAAGACGACGACGGCGTTCGCCAGCTGATGCAGACGACGGGCGCCGCGGGTGCCCCCGCCGAAGAATGCCTCAAGGAACTGGACCATCGTTGTGAAAACGACGGGCGCGTCCCAGTCTTCCGTAAGGGTCTTCTCACGCCACGACTGCTGCTCGGGTGTGAGGCTGGAGTGGTGCTCAAGGACCACCCGGCGGTGCTCCTCGGGCACATCGGCTCGCTCCAAAATCGCCCGCACGTCGCTGGCGTTCTGGTCAATGACGGAGGTGAACGGAACAACGTAGATAACCCTCTCGAGCCCGCGAGACTTTGCGTGATGAAGAGCAAACCTGAGGCTCGCCAGCGTCTTCCCTCCTCCGGTGGGAACGGTCAGGGTGTAGGTACCCCCGGGGCGTCCTGCCGCAGCCCTGCAGTGGTCAGCAATGTCGCTCCTCGTGAGGTTTATGCGCTTGGGCGATCGAAGCCGGTCCAGTTCGTTCTCGAGTCGCTCGATGAGGATTGACCACGGTACATAGGCCCCCCGCTGCCTGACGGCCTTGCGGTGAGGCTTTTCGAAATCAATAGTGTCGAGTCGATCACCGTCGATCAGGCAGCTGAAGAGAAACCGTATAAGAAGGCCGCCCTGGAATGCGGCAACATCGTCCTCAGGCTTGGCCCCGATAGCGTGTGTGAGCGCGGCCCAAAGGCTTTCGACCAGTTTCGGGTCGGCCAAGACCTCTTCGGCGCGCATCAGGATGTTCGCATCGGCGTTGCGGCGCGCTTCCTCGACGTGTGCCCGTTCTTCGGGCTTCGTCATCCGTCTCGCGAATGCGTTCTCCCCGAACGTGGTCCCCGACGCCCCATCCGATCCAATGCTGTCGATGAGTCCAGAGTGGTGCGACGCGATACACAGCGCAATCGCCTGCGCGGCCACCAGAGCCTTTTGGTCTGCACCGGCAACGGCAGCGAGGCGATTCCAGACGTGCTGGGCGCCCGCGGTGGAATGGTCTACCTTGCCTCGCTGGGCGCGTGCATCCACGAAGTCATCCTCGTCCGGGTTCGTTAGGCCCAGGGCCGAACGTATGTAGCTCTGAAACTCCTGGCTGTATTTGCCAAAATCGTGAAGCAAGCCCATGAGTTCGCCGGCTTGGGCAAGGTTCAATTTGGATGCGAACTCGCCGCTGAGCGCCCCTACGCCCCTCAGGTGGTCCGAGAGATGGTGAGGGGTGCTGTCGGACGTACGCCAATGCGCAAGGGGCCCGGCAGAAGGAGGCTGCCCCACATCCGAAGCCAGCACAGTCGTGGATCTCTCTTCCGCCATGGGTTGCAACCTAACCGGAGAGACGGCCCTACGGGGTCCGATTCATTCGAACTTTTTTCAGGACGCACCCGCTTGTACCCATTGCGCCTCCGGGCAGCATCGTACACCCAGGTACGGATACCTTTGTCGGTCCATGAGGAGACCGTGGGTCGAGTTTCGCCCTACCGATGCGGCCTCTCGGCAGCTTTCCGAAGTCGCGGAAAGACGTAGGACGTACTCGTCCGTGATGGAACCCCGCCGTGACGCGCTTGGGCCGAACCGAGCGGAGGCGGGATTCACTCCCGCCGAAGCGACGGGGGTCTGGGGGCGGGGGTCGTTCAACGCGTCACGCCGAAACACAAGCGGAGGCGGGATTCACTCCCGCCGAAGCGACGGGGGTCTGGGGGGCGGGGTCGTTCAACGCCCCCCAGCTAAACAATGGAGCGGGCGACGGGGTTCGAACCCGCGACACCGAGCTTGGGAAGCTCGTACTCTACCAACTGAGCTACGCCCGCTCTGGGCGAAACACGCAATGCATATTAGGTCGCGCTGCTTGGATTCGTCAATGGCGCCGAACCGAGGACACGGCGGGGTTTTGTTTCAGACTTCAGCCTGCCTGCGCTCCGCCCGCTCTGGGCGAAGTTGACGGCTTTCTGAAGCGCCACTCGATCTTCCTCGAGTCTACGATCGACGATCTCGCCTCGGACCTTGAGAACAGCCGCCGCGCGCGCCATTGATCGTCATCGCCGACACATCGCCGCTCAACTATCTGATCCTTATCGAGCAGCCCGCCGTTCATCAGCAACGGTACGGCCGGATAGTCGTACCCCGTGGCGTCGCGAGCCTATGAGGCGCTCAGGGTGGGGAGTTCGGCGATCTCCGCGCCGGCCCGGCCCTGGGCCACGCGCAGGTCATACAGGGTCTGGAGGTTCAGCCAGAACTGCGGGCTATTCCCAAAGAAGTGACCGAGCCGCAAGGCGGTGTCGCCCGTGATCGCCCGCTGCGCGTTGAGGATGGCCGTCACGCGATTCGTCGGCACCGCAAGCCGACGAGCCAGTTCGGCTGCGCTCATGTTGAGTGCGCGCAACTGTTCGGCGAGATGTTCGCCCGGAGGGATGGGTGTGCGCGCCATGGTTCTTCTCCTAGTGATAGTCCACGATCTCGAGATGGGCCGGCCCGAGCGTCCCCGCACGCCACTCGAAGCACAACCGCCATTGGTCGTTGATACGGAGGCTGTACTGCCCCTTGCGCGCCCCCTTCAGGGCCTCAAGCCGGTTCCCCGGGAGCGAGAGATCCCGGACGGACGTGGCCGCGTCCACCTGGTCCAACTTCATTTCCGCAACCCGTCGAATTCCATCGAAAGCCTTCACCCGCTTGCCGTCGGCGAAGTCGCGGGTACGCTTGTCCCGAAAACTCAGGATCACGGCGGGGAATTATACGTTACGTAACGCGTCACGCGCTGGTGCTTGCCCCCACCCATCGAGAAGGGGCGGGAGGTTGGCCGGGGGGGACGGAGTACTTGGCGAAACTCGCGATGACGGAGGTTTCGCGGGTTGCGAACGGACGGTTCGCGCTAGGCCCCGGCTTTCGCCGGGGTGACGTGGGGTTGAATCGGCGTTCTTGTTGGAGGGTGGGCTTTCGCCGGGGTGACGTGGGGTTGAATCGGCGTTCTTGTTGGAGGGTGGGCTTTCGCCGGGGTGACGTGGGGTTGAATCGGCG
>Ga0163151_10006968_pt1 | contig 13439 bp, 13 predicted proteins | sample OliLakLV19MP5IB2_FD_145596 | JGI IMG/M metagenome (GOLD analysis project Ga0163151, IMG submission 145596) | Freshwater microbial mat bacterial communities from Lake Vanda, McMurdo Dry Valleys, Antarctica - Oligotrophic Lake LV.19.MP5.IB-2 | ecosystem: Environmental > Aquatic > Freshwater >...
ATTGGAATAGCCGCATCAGGTACAACGCCCTATGTTATTGGGGTCTTAAAGCAATGCAATAAAAATAAAATTGTTACGGCTTGTATTACCTGTAATCCGGGTAGTCCGGTTGCGATTGAGGCTAAATATCCCATTGAAGTTGTTGTTGGTCCTGAATTTGTTACCGGAAGTACAAGAATGAAAGCGGGTACTGCGCAAAAATTAGTGCTCAATATGATCTCTACTGCCGTAATGATAAAATTAGGGAAAGTAAAAGGTAATAAAATGGTCGATATGCAGTTAAGTAATAATAAGCTGGTCGACAGAGGAACGAAAATGATCATGAACGAGATTAAAGTAGATTACCAAGAAGCACAAAAATTACTTTTAAAATACGGCAGCGTGAGGAAAGCCGTTGATGCAACAAAAGCCAAATAGCAAACAACGTTCATTTTTAAATGCACGATATAGAGCCATACTACAACTGGCGGCATTTATATACTGCCGAGGATGATGATCGTTCGCCTTTTTACGAACGAGAGTATAGCGAATTTGAATTTACCAACCAGGTTTACAATTATCTTCTGCATCCTCAATGGGACGAGTTCGGTTCCACTACACTATTTATAAAAATATTGTTCGTCGATTATGATGAAGGTTTTGCTGTTATAGAAATGATAGGGGAGTGGAACGATTGTATAAATAACGATATCATGTTTTTAAAACGTGATATAGCAGAACGCATGATAGGCATGGGAGTAAATAAATTTATTCTTATTGGAGAAAATGTGTTGAACTTTCATGCTTCCGATGATTGTTATTATGAAGAATGGTTCGAGGAACTGGAGGATGGCTGGATAGCCCTGCTTAATTTTAGGGGGCATGTATTGGAAGAATTTCAAAAACAAAATATTGATTATTACTTCGTATTGGGAGGAAAGTTGAACGCATTTAACTGGAGAACGCTGTCACCATTACAGCTTTATGAGGCTGTAAAATCCCTGGTTCAAAAAAGGATTGGCTAAAGTTTTTAGCTATTATTTAATTGGTTCCTTGATTGCGAATCAAGGGCATAAAGGGTATCTTAGTAGTAATGATATCACCTAGTTCATGAGATTATTTTTATTCCTTTTTTTTATAATTTCTATTTCACTTGTTGCACAAAAAAGTGCAACTAATGAACCCGTTACACACCATTTTATTGATCTCAGAAAAACATCTTCTTCATTCAAGGTGGTTTATATTGGTACTGCTGATACTTCGACTGTAAAAAATTATCTTTTAAATAGTGTTCCCAATTTAAAGAATACCAATTCTAATTTGCAATTGAATAAGATAGTGGAGAGCCTTACGGGTACCCATCTCTTGTTTACTCAGTTATATAATGGGGTGCAGGTATACAGAGGTTCTGTAAAAGTAAATATGGATAAGCAGGGCAATATCACTTCTTTATTCGACAATACTTTTTCTTTTAGAGATTTTAATCCTGAAAATAATTTTCCAAATCCGGTTTTAACAGCAACGCATTTTAACAATATAAGGTCTGCTAATAATTGTTATTTTTTTACTGCAGAAAATAAATGTGTTGCGGCAAGGAGAATAAATTATTTAACAATTGTTCAAAAAGACATGGAAGTCATCGTTGACCCAAACGGCAATGTGCTTTATTCCGCTGATCAAAATGTTTATTTTAAGCCGGCTACCACTGACTCTCTGGTTTCTGCGATGGTCTTTTTGCCTGACCCGCTTACTACTGCCGGTGTAAGTTATGGAGGATCTTATGTTGATGCCGTAGATGGAGATTTACCCACATTAAATAATGAACGTGTGTCTGTGAATATGCGTGTTAATTATTCAGATGATACGTTCAGGCTCCAAAATGCATATGTGATGATCGCTGATTTTAGTGCACCTACTGTAGCTCCTGTTTTTTCTGTTTCAACACCTGCATTTAATTACACACGGTCGCAGGCCGGATTTGAAAATGTAAATGCATATTATCATATTAATGTTCAGCAGCAACATTTACGTTCTCTCGGCTTTACGAATATTGTGAATTATCCTATTTGGGTGGATACACGGGGCGATCTTGCCGATAATTCCTATTTCGCTCCGGGACATAGTCCGCCTCGATTAACATTTGGTATAGGAGGAGTTGATGATGCTGAAGATGCTGATGTAATTATTCATGAATATGGTCATGCCATGTCACACAGCGCTGCACCAAGTACGAATACGGGCGTAGAGCGTACAACACTTGATGAAGCCAACGGCGATTATTTCGCAGCTTCCTACTCAAGGGATCTTGATCCATTTAACTGGCAAAATGTGTACTCATGGGATGGACACAATCCATATTGGCCGGGTAGGGTAGTGGTAAGTACTAAACATTATCCGGAAGATCTTGTTCACAACCTATATACTGATGCTGATATATGGTCATCAACGGTTATGCAAATGTGTACAGAGATAGGAAGAGCAGAAGCAGATGCAATATTAATGGAATCTATTTATGGCTATGCAGCTAATATGACAATGGAAGATGCCGCATCATTATATATGCTTGCAGACGCTGCATTATTTGCGGGAAAGAACGCGAATTCAATTTGTACTAATTTTTTTAACCGGGGTTTGTTTGCCAATTGCCAGATCGATCCAAATGATGGTAAAACAATTCACCTATTTAATTCAAAAGGTTTTTATGATGGTACCGGAGCCATAATACGTTTTAAGGAAGAAGTAGCATATGTGAAATTTACAATGTATACAATTCTTGGGCAGCTGGTTTCTGTTGTTGAAAAACAAAATATCAATTCCTATTTCCTGAAAGCCGAGATACTTCCAAAAGGTATTTATGTATTGAAGGTAGAAACTGCTGCAGAAACTGCCTGCTTTGAATTGATCAACGATTAATCCTTCCACTACTCTAACATTTTTAAACGAATCCGGAGGATTCACACCTTTATAAAAAGGTTAATCTATAAAGTTCGACTCCGGCCGGAGTCGAAGAAGCAGTATTACTCTTTTTATAAATGTATGATGCCTCTGGCATCAGCTCCACGTCATATTTCGACAGGCTCAACATGACCACGGAAAACCCATATAATAAATTTGTATTGCTATACTTTAATTTGTTCATTTCTTTTATAAACAGACAGGAGTGTTTTTGTGATAACTTTTAGTCAGTATAAACTTTCCCGGTCAACTCAATTGAAGGAGTATAAGTATTCCTGATATCCTGTGCGACAAGGGTATCATTCACAAAAACAAATACTCCGTAGTTATTACCATTGGGATTAGAGTACGTTTTATAATCCACTTTTATATAATAAGGTTCATCACCCTGCTGTATGTGAATTGCCGACCAGATACTGTTTGTATAGTTATTATTGGCATCATTAATAATAATTTCCTTTTGAGTCTTGTTCTCAATGTTGTAATCGGAATTATACGTAATGCCTATTTCATTTCCAGGATAAACAACTACCTCGTACTGCACTTTTTTAAAAGCTTTTGTGTCCTTTGAACAGGAATATAGGAGAGAAGCTGTAAAAGCGACAATAAAAAAATAATTGAATTTTCTATTCATGAATTATGTAACACTGTTTTTGATTAATTATTATTAAAAAACCCTCCGGATAAGGGAGGGTTTTGATTTTTTTAATTAGCTCCGCTTCGCCTTTGATCATTTCCTCTTCCGCCGTCACCGCCGGATGTAAGTACTATATAAAGGGCATAGATCATTGCTCCAATAAATGTAAGATGTAAAAGAACATCTATCCAGAATGGGGTGCTAATCCCTTTAACTAAATAAACCGCAATTGCACATGTTATGGGGAACAACGATAATATAATTAGTAACAGCATGTCATGTGAAGGTTTCTTCTTCTCTCCTAAAGACTGTTTGTTTTCCAACGTTTTAGATTTTTCAATTGATACAACTTCGTCGCCTCTTAAATTCACCTTTTTATTTTCTATTCCTGTTTTTGCAGAAACGGCAGTAATAGTATGTTTTGTTTTATAGGTTGAAACAACTTGTTGTTTATTATCAGTTGTTGTAAGAGCAACATTATTTTGTGATTCAGTATTTTCAATTTTTACAATAGCTGGAGCAATTTCCATATTGTCTTTTACTACTTGCTTTTTAGATTTTTTGATATTTACTGCAGCCTGGCTGTTATCAAAATTTGTGTATTTTCTGCTGGTGAAACTTCCCGATTTGTCAACACTGCAGGAAGAAATTGTAATTGCGAAAATTGCTAAGCAAAGAAATGATGAGTTGATTATATTTTTCATATGCGATATTTTAATATGTTATTATAAAGGTAAATTAATATTTTTTTTAATTAAATTTACTCGTCCACATTTAAGGTATGCCCCATTTTATCCCTCTTTGTTTTTAAATAAAGTGAATTGTGTTCATTTGATTTTATTTCAATGGGAATATTTTCAACGATCTCCAGTCCATAACCCATAAGTCCAGCGCGCTTTGTAGGATTATTGGTCATTAGTTTTATTTTACTCACACCCAGGTTGCGAAGTATTTGTGCTCCAACTCCGTAATCTCTTTCGTCGGGTTTAAATCCTAATTCAATATTGGCTTCAACAGTATCCTTCCCTTCTTCCTGTAATTTGTAAGCTTTAAGTTTATTCAATAACCCAATGCCTCTTCCTTCCTGGTTCATATAAACAATCACACCTTTACCTTCTTTCTCTATCATCTCCATGGCTTTGTGTAACTGCGGTCCGCAATCACATCGGCACGATCCAAAAATATCTCCTGTTAAACAGGAAGAATGCACACGTACCAATATGGCCTCACTTTCTTTCCATGATCCTTTTACTAATGCAAGGTGTTCCTGCCCGGTAGTGGTATGTTTGTATGCGGCCAGTTCAAAATTGCCCCATTGCGTAGGAAGTTTAACATTCACTTCTTTTTCAATGATGCTTTCTTTTTGAAGTCTGTATTCAATAAGGTCTTTTATAGAAATAATTTTAAGGTCGAATTTTTTTCCGATCTCTATTAACTCAGGCAGCCTTGCCATTGTTCCATCTTCATTCATGATCTCTACTAATACTCCAATGGGTTCAAAACCTGCAAGGCGTGCAAGGTCAATTGTTGCCTCTGTATGTCCTGTTCTTCTTAATACTCCTTCTTTTTTTGCCTTAAGAGGAAAAATATGTCCAGGTCTTCCGAATTCTTCTGCTTTAATGTTTGGATTAATAAGGGCCTGGATCGTTTTTGATCTGTCGCTTGCAGATATTCCTGTTGTGCAGCCATGACCCAACAGATCGATGGATACCGTAAATGGTGTTTCATGTGATGATGTGTTTTTATTTACCATCATCTCTAAGTTCAATTCTTCAGCTCTTGTTTCAATGATCGGTGCGCAGATCAATCCTCTTCCATGTGTAGCCATAAAATTTATGACCTCGGGTGTTACGTTGCGGGCAGCGGTAATAAAATCACCTTCGTTCTCACGATCCTCATCGTCCACAACAATTACAACCTTCCCAGCTCTAATGTCAGCAATGGCCTCTTCAATGCTATTTAATTTGTAACTCATCCTGCATATAATTTGCGGGGCAAAGGTACGAATTTTGAGTGGATCTGTATCGAAGAAAACAGTGCTTTTTAAAGTGGCTCAAAGCACTTGATTCATGAGGCTTTCGAGTGTTTTGCAACTCTTCTCCCAGGTATAATTTTGAGTCACGAATTTGTATCCGTTAAGCCCTAATTCATGGCTCTTAATCGGGTTTTTTAATAAGGAAACAATGTGTGCCGCGTATTCTTTTGCTGTATCTGCAGTAAAAATTTCAAAACCATTTTTCGCCCCTAACGCATTATTGGCCAGGGTAGAGGTAATGCATGGCATTTGCATGGCCATGGCCTCGAGTAATTTATTTTGCATACCAATACTGATGAGCATTGGTGCGATATTTATTTTGGCCGCAGAATAATTATCCCGTATATCATTTACCCAACCGCTAACGGTAATGTGTTTACTCTTTAGTTTTAATACTTCGGGGGCAGGTGTTGCACCGGAGATTAACAGACTGCAATCCGGAATTGTTTCGTGAACTATTGGCATTACTTTTTTTACAAGGAATTCCGCGCTCTCAATATTGGGCGGGTAATTCATGTTACCATTGAAAATGAGATCGTGTTTTTTTTCTTTTACCTGCGGCTTATAAAAATCTATATCTACACCATTGGGGATAACAACGATTGGAGGACCGCCATCCTTCATTATTGCTTCTCTATCCTGCTCGGATATGATCACGCGATGATCAAAATAGGAGAATGCTTTTGCTTCGTATCTATATACCCGTTTATATTCCCAGTTAAAGACAGGTTTTAGATAAAATGGCTGGGTTTGTTTTCTGCGCTCCACTCCCTTGGAGAATGCGTCCATATAATCAATTGTCTTCGGAATATTTTTTATGTCTTTTACATACTCACTTGTACGTATAAGCTGGCAATAAATGTGGTTGGGTTTATATATGTTTACTTTTTCAAGGAGAATCTTTTGTATTCTCTTATTATAAAAATAACCTACCTGCAATGGCAATGAGCTGAATACCGATCTTAATAAATTAAAAAATATGTTTATCCGTGAAAGTTGTTCAATATGTATATGTGCACAATACTTTTTTAATTCCTTCAGTGCATCAGGATGAACAGGTGAATCATTTAATGCGAATAGAAATATTTCGTTATTCTTTGATAACTCCTTCAGTTGATTGTAGGCGCGAAGTTTATCTCCTTTTTCGAGGGGAAATGGCACACGGGATAATATCACAAACAACTTCATTTACGGGGCAAATTTACAATGCTGTTATAAAATCCGACAAGTTTTTTTGAAATTATTTTATTATCGTAATTGTTTTGCACAAATGCCCTTGCATTTTTTCCAATAGTACTGCAATAGTTTTTATCGTTCACACATTTGATCAATTGCGTGCTGAAGTCTTCAGCAGTATCCGCTATTAAAATGTTTTCGCCGTTTGTACAAGGTATTCCTTCCGCACCAATTGTTGTAGTAATAATGGTTTTACCCAGCGCCATGCCTTCAATGAGTTTTATACGCATACCGCTACCGCTGAATAATGGTGCTACCATAATATTGTGTTTATTGATGAAAGTGATAGCATCAGGTACTTCTCCTTCTACAATAATAACAGGTGATGAAAGTACTTTTATTCTTTGAGGTGTATTTTTTCCGGCTATGTACATTTTTGTTCCTGGAATCTGTGGACTTGCATTTTTCCAGACATTATTCATAAACCACAAAAGTCCATTGGTATTGGGCTCCCAGTCGAGCGAACCAATAAAACAAACGCCGCTCGCGGTATCTGAACTATTGTATTTATTTATGTCCAATCCAAACGGAACAGAGAAAGTATTTCTGCAATTATGGTTTTTAAAAAACTGCTCGTCTTTTTCTGTAATAGTAATAACTGCATCTATATCTTTTAAAAGATCTGTCTCGTATTTTTTTATTCTTGATGCCAGTAGGTTGAAATAAAATTTCTTTGCAGCATTTTTTTCTTCTGCAGCGCGCCTTTCCCAAAGTACATGTTCAAGGTTATGTGAACGTAGTACGAGTTTAGCACTAGAATGTTTTTTCACAATATTTAAATAGGGCATTACGTACAGACTCTCAAATTGTATAATCTCGAATTGGTTTTTCTCTAATGTCTCAAGAATTAGTCTTTCAAAATCACCGGAGTAAAAACGTTCTATGTTGTACGCCTTATTGCTAAAAAGATTAACAAATGCATCAACCGGTTTTACACCAGTATCTACAAAACTTGTCTGAAATTTAGTCTCATCGATATATTGCTGCGGAACGTTTTCTTTATCGAATGGATGCTTGGAAGTATTAATGGCAAGTACTGTAATATCTATGTCTTCACTTAATAAACCTTCCGTAATGCTGTGCATGGCCAGGCATCCGCCATCAAGGGGCGGGTAAGGAGGTTTGTTGCACAACTGTAATACTCTCATGGATTATCTGACCCTGTTAGGATTCCTTCTGAATAATTTTTTCAGAGGCCGTATATAAGCATCAACATCAAATAAGGCAGAGTCGGTAGAAGCTTTATAGGTTAAAAATATTCCTATGGGAAGTAATACGGCCGATGCAAGCCACATTCCCGCATAAGGCGGTATAACGCCCTCCTTCGCCGATTTTTCTCCTGTTATAGAGATCACATGAAAGAAAATAAAAAATATAACTGAAATAACTACAGGCATTCCCATTCCACCCTTCCTTATTATAGCGCCAAGCGGGGCACCGATAAAAAACAACACAAGACAAGCGAATGAAAGGGTGAATTTTTTATGCCACTCTATCATATGCCTGGTAATAGAGGCCCTGTTATTTTCTATATCTCCGGATATGCTTTCTGAATAAGCCTTTGCACTGCGGGCAATATTGGATGCTGTTTCGAGTATGGTGTATTGTTCTGTTGGCGAATACCTGGAAATAAAATCTTTACCTGCAACGGCAGCGGCAGTATCTGTGGCATCTTTCGAGAGTGTATCTTCATTCGTTTTGAAACTATTTACACGGGCATAATAATTTTTAGAGATCTGGTTATAGAACTCTGTTTTTTTCTTGTCCTCCTTTACATACATGGAATCGATGGCTTCTTGCAGTTGTGTAATATTGAACATTTGATAATTGTTCTTAAAAAGATCTTCGTCGGTTTGCGTCAACTTAAATCCTTCCATATCAAAATGTATCGTTTGCTGATTAAAAGTATTTCTTACTAAAGGGTGGCTCAGTCTATTTTCTTTTGTACCAAGCATTTCCTCATAATTGTTGCCCTTGAACAAAGTAAGAATAAGGTATTTCTTGTCAGTCGACATTTCCATTTTTCCGGAATCGGCATACAATACTTTATTGTTCCCATGGAAGTCTGTATGATCATATATTAAAATTTGTTTAATCGTCTTTCCGTCTTCCTCTTTTTTTCCAATGCGCATACTGTATCCGTCCAGGCCATTATAGAAAACACCTTCTCTTACTTTAAACGCAGGCTTCGATTCTCTTACATCGTACAACAGCTGATACATTTTCAGGTTAACATCAGGGAGCACGTTATTGGAAAAATAAAATGCTATTAAGCTTATACAAAGAGTAAAAATAGTGAGCGGTAACATGATTTTTTGAAGTGAAAGTCCGGATGATTTCATGGCTCCCAGTTCATAGTTTTCACCCAGGTTGCCAAATGTCATTAACGATGATAACAAAATAGCCAAAGGCAGAGCCATTGGTACCAGTGTTTCAGCAACATAAAACATGAGCTTAGCTATAATATACCACTCGAGCCCTTTACCAACAAGGTCGTCAATATATTTCCATAAAAACTGCATGAGTAAAATAAAAATGGAAATAAAAAAAGTAAATACGAAAGGGCCCAGGTAGGACCTTAAAAGAAATTTGTGAAGGGTCTTCATATCTATCCTATCAAAGATAATCAATTAGTAGGCTGTGTAAATACAAATTCCTTACCCTTCGAGAGCCTCAGGGTGCGGAATCTGTTTGTTGGGCCCTGAGGTACTCGACGAGCCGAAACAAACAGAAGGTAATTTGGTTTACACCTGGTAACATCCTTTTATATATATAAACACACTAAGTTTCAGTATATTGTGGGATATTTTTATTTTTGTAACATTCATCAGAAATCAATGATAAATAACAAAAAACTGGTTGTTGTATTACCTGCCTACAATGCGGGGCTCACCTTAGAGAAAACGTATTCGGAAATACCTTTTGAAATTGTTGATGAAGTGGTATTAGTAGATGATGCAAGTAAGGATGACACGGTAAGCGTTGCAAAAAAGATAGGCATTAAACATATTATATCTCACGAAAAAAATAAAGGTTACGGGGGAAATCAAAAAACCTGTTACGATAAAGCACTTTCATTGAATGCGGATATTGTGATAATGCTGCATCCCGATTATCAGTATACGCCATTGCTTATATCCTCGATGGCGCACTTGATTGCAAAGGATCTTTATCCTGTTGTATTTGGCTCACGTATTTTAGGCAAAGGCGCCCTTAAAGGGGGCATGCCTATGTATAAATATATTTTTAACCGCTGCCTTACCTTATCGCAGAATATTCTGATCGGACAAAAGTTATCGGAATACCATACAGGTTACCGCGCATTTTCAAAAGAGGTATTGCAAAAAGTAAGTTACCATAAAAACTCTAACGATTTTGTTTTTGATAACCAGATGATATCACAAATATTTATGGCTGGTTTTGAAATTGCCGAGATCACTTGTCCTACAAAATATTTTCCTGAGGCATCGTCTATTAATTTCAGCAGAAGCATGAAATATGGTTTGGGAGTGCTGGGTGTTTCATTCACACATTTCTTTAACAGGATTGGAATGGCAAAGTCTGATATTTATAAGACGGATTAATTTATCGCGTCATTGCGAGGAGGAAGGACGAAGAAATCTATTGGTAGAATGCAGAGATTGCTTCTCTCGATTTCATAGGTATGGCAATGACGGTAACGCCCGAATTTAGAATTGAAAGAAAATAATATACTCGGTTCAACTCGGAATAACCTTTTGTAGGTCACTTCGAGTAATTCAGACTTTTCTGTCTGAATGTATCGAGAAGTGTGCGATGGAATAGTGGGGTTAAGTATAGTTTAATGCAATTGAAATGATATTTTCTGTAAATTGTAAATAACTCAAGTGTTTTTTTTCTTGTCACGTTTTTGCTTGGACCAAAAGAGCGGCAAAAGTCCAGTGGACTTTTGAGCGGGATATTTGGCAGGTAAAAGTCAATCCCGATAGTTATCGGGACGATCCATATACGCACTGTCTGACCCGAGCACGGCGGATTTTCGGGCCACCTCACGATATCAATTAACTTATTAGTAGAATTGAAAAGCAAATAATATACTCGGCTCTATTCGGAATAACCTTTTGTCGGTCACTTCGAGTAATTCAGAATTTTCTTCTGAATGTATCGAGAAGTGTGCGGTGGAATACTTAGGTTAAAAATAGTTGAGTACAACAAAACAATGAAAGATATTAAATGCGTCATTTTTGATTGTGACGGTGTACTCGTTGACAGCGAACACGTTTCAAACGATATATTATACACTATGGCTTGCGAACAAGGCTATACTATGGGAAAAGAAAAAGTAATGCGTGAATTTGCCGGACGAAGTTTACAGCAATGTTTAAGTATGATAGAAAGCTCTATTGGTAAAACATTACCTCCCGAATTTGTTCCCACCTTTCGTGAAAAGACATTTCATTATTTCAGAACGGACCTTAAAGCAATTACCGGCGTGCATGATTTTATTGATACGCTAACACATGATTATTGTGTGGCTTCCAGCGGGCCAATTGAAAAAATGAACATTACATTATCCACTACAGGGCTTATTGAAAAGTTCAGGAACAAAATGTACAGCTCATACCAGATAAACAGTTGGAAGCCCGACCCAGATATTTTTTTACACGCGGCAAAAGAAATGGGGTATGCCATTAACGAATGTATTATTATAGAAGACAGCAGGGCAGGGGTAATGGCGGGTGTTAAAGGCGGCTTTAAAGTATTTGGTTATGCAGCGAGTGGCAATGCTGATGAATTAGCAAATGAAGGTGCAGAAGTGTTTTATGATTTTAAGGAGTTGCAGGGGAAGTTGAAGACTGGTTAAGGGTTGTGTGTTGTCGGTTGGAAATCACAATCCTCACGAAGGACCAAAATGTGTGTAATATATTACTTTATTATTCCGCAGGATAACATATCCTGCGGAGCGGTGTAATATTTTAAACAGAAAGTTTAATTTGAATATATTGTTATTTTATTCTCAAAAATATCTATATATCCTCTTGTGTCATTGTTGGAAAGGAATAAAAGATAATGGTTATCTGTTGTTTTTATTGGTTCAGCATCGTAAGTCCACAAACTTTCTTCAGAGATAGTTTGAATAACTTTAAATTTTCCATCAACAATTTTGGCTAAAAAAGTTTTTTTAAAATCTGTAATTATATGGTAAAGATTATTGTCAAATACAAAGCTTGCTAATGTTAAAGTATCATATACATCTAGTATTGTTTTTGTCCCTTGCCTGGATTTTGGAGAGAAAAAACCAGTGATGTCCTTTTCAGGGGTAGCTTTCTCTAAAGATTCCGGATTTTCAATTTCTACAACTTCGGAAGATCCTTGAAGGTGTGCCAGGGTATTCGTTACGAAATATTTCCCATTGAGTTTATTAATTATAACAGCGCAGGCTGAACCACACTGGTATTCTTCTCCAGTATTTTTTTTCTTGAAAGTTAAAAAACCACCAAATTCTCCATGGCATTTTTTCGTGACAACATAATTGCTATCCTCGTAAAAAATGGCTTTAGGTTTTTGCAATTCACTTTTTTTAAAATTTCCTTTTTTATGATGCTCAACTATAAACAAGTCTTTGTTTTGCCCTAAAAGCGAAAAAGAGAAAAGCAGGCCAACAAATAAAACTTTTTTCATATAAGTAGCCGGTGAATTTTAGGTCAATTTTTAAATTTTCCCCAGCACATACATTTGCCCGGCAGGTTGAGAACTCCACCTTTTTTCTCGAGGGTAATGGCAAAGGCTTGTGTGTTGAAAGCGATTGTGTTATTGTCTCTATGCGGCAATGCGTTTTCGTGTATATGCCTTTTCTATTGGCTTAGAGGTTCGCTTATTTTTTTTTGAACGAAAATATTCAGAAAGCGCTTGCTCTTCTTCTTTTGTCAATGGTCCTTGTCCGCCGATGAAATCAATATCGGTGTCTGTTGTTTTCTTTTTCATATGGTTTGGTTTGGGAAATACCTATTGAGAAGAATTGATGCTGCTTTACCTTCGATGATCATTACTCTTCCTCCAAAATGAACAGCGCCTAAACTTTTTTCGTAATGGGCTAATAATTTTGTTTTTGAAAGAAAGGAAACATTTCCATCATGTCCTCTTTGAAATGAAAGCTTACATGCAAATGCTACCAAGTTGCCTGAAACTCCTGCATATATTTTATGCTTATGTCTATTGAATGGAGCGCTTTCAAGCGCATGCATGTATACGTGATCGGCTTTTACTTCCAAGCTAATGAGTCCTTGGATAACTGTTGGATTATTAACAATTGTCAATTTATACACATCACGCTCATGCTGTTTGTATTCGTATTTCCAATCAAATAGCCAGTCATTTTTGCGTGTGATTGCTTTTAGGTCATGAGGTGTAACAACGATTATATCCGTTGAAAAACTGTCTCCTGTAACAACGTTTTGTATGGAGTTTGTAAGTTTGTCAACTTCGAAATCAAGCCCTAAAGACTGCTTCTTTTTCACCTATCTAAGATACGAAAAATATTGCAATTTTATCAATGAAAAATTATCATTTTCGACTGTCTTAACAGACATTACGAGGAAAGGCAAGTGTAGTTATTGT
>Ga0163151_10006969_pt1 | contig 13439 bp, 9 predicted proteins | sample OliLakLV19MP5IB2_FD_145596 | JGI IMG/M metagenome (GOLD analysis project Ga0163151, IMG submission 145596) | Freshwater microbial mat bacterial communities from Lake Vanda, McMurdo Dry Valleys, Antarctica - Oligotrophic Lake LV.19.MP5.IB-2 | ecosystem: Environmental > Aquatic > Freshwater > Lake...
ATACTGCCAAGTGCATATTCTTGATGTCTTTGCGAACAACATCAATTGAAAGTTGAGAAGTGATATTTAGAATTTTTACTTCTTCCATTCTTTACTTGTATTCCTTTTGCTGTTTAATAATTTCAAAAATAGGGTCCAATTTTTCTGGCTTTTTATATTCTTCCAATACAGGTTTTACCACTTTGTTTTTCAAATGTTTTTCTTTGGATAAAGTGCCTTCCCAATCATCGTGTTTGCCATAGATTACCGCACTGTCCATTGCGATTGTCAAAGGTTCATCTTTTTCTAAATTGTCATACAATGCCCGCTTGGCTTGCGTGTTGATGCTCGATGGATATTCATTGCTTGTTTCAGGCTTCTTCACTTTTACTGCCAACTTAACTATCTCCTCTAAATACTTTTCATATTCTGCTGCTTCCTCGTTGCGTAGCTTAATTAATTCATCCAGCAACACACTCATCTTTTCGTAGTAAATCGGGTTGGTCGGGCTTTCTTCAATGATAACTTTCCGCAAGTTATTTTCAATGGTTTCTGCCATTGCTTCTTTATTTTTCTTGATGTTGTTAGGTAATTTGTCTAATGCAACTTTGCCGTCTTTAACAAGTAACTCCACCAAACTAAAATCATCAAAGGCTGAAACTTTTTCACTTTCTTCTGCTGCAATGTAGCTATCAATCAAATGCCGCATTGCTGGTTCGTATTGTTTTAAATCCACCCAATCGCCACTAGCTAATTGAATTTCTTTGCGAACACTTTCAAAATGCTTCAAGTCATTTTTAATGTTTTCAATTTCGGCTGGCTTGTACTCTGCTTCTTCCATTTCATCGGCTATGTTGGCATAAGCACGAATAAGAGAAATAACAGCTTTGTACAACGCTACCCGTTTGGGTTCGTAGTCTTTTAAATCTTCTTTCAACTGTGGGTTTCCGCAGAAGTAGGCAATGTATTGTTGTGTGCCTTTGGGCGGTGCAACAGGTTCGCATAAGGCTTTGATGGTCTCTAAAGCATCGTCCAATCGTTCTTTGCCTTTGGCTAATCGGTCGCTTAACAAACCTTCTACATCCGATTTGTCATAATCTTCAAATGCTTTAGAAGTAAAATCTTTATATGCGTTTTCTAAACTGCCGAATAAATCTTTGTAGTCAATAATATAACCGTAATCTTTATCGTCTCCATCCAAACGGTTTACTCGACAAATTGCCTGAAACAAACCGTGGTCTCTCATACTTTTATCAATGTAAAGAAAGGTTGCACTTGGTGCATCAAAACCTGTGAGTAGTTTATCCACCACAATCAACAATTTCATTTGTGCTGGTTCGTCAATGAAACGTTTTTTTGCTTCGTCTTCAAAATCTTCGGTGGTTTTGCCGTTGAGCATTTTTTGATAAATGTCATACTGCATCAGTTTTTCGGTGTAACCTTCGCCTTCTCCTTTTATGTCGCTGTGTGTTGGTGCAAATGAGGTAACTATGGAACAACGGGTAAAACCTGCATCTTGAAATAATTGATAAAAACGGCAAGCGTTGTAAATACTATCAGAAACTAAAATTGCGTTGCCTCTGCCGTTTTGTAAGCGTTCACGGGTTTCCATATCTAACAAAATATCGGCAACAATTTTTTGTAAGCGACCAACCGAACTGAACACTTTTTTCATTGTTCCCCACTTCTGTTTGAGTTCGGTTTTGGCAAAGTCGGTTAAGCCTTTAGTTTTGCTATCAAACCAAGCATCAATCTTATCTAACGAAGTTATTTTTTGTTCTATGTCTCTCGCTTCATACCGCAAATCCAATACAACACCATCTTTTACTGCTTCGTCAAATTTGTAAGTGTGTATGTATTTACCAAATATCTCAATGCTTCGCTTTTTATCGGCTTGCATTAATGGTGTACCTGTAAAACCAATAAACAATGCTTTTTCGCCTAAAAGTTGTCGCATTGCTTTGTTCAAATCTCCGCTTTGTGTTCGGTGACATTCATCTACAAATACATAAAAATCGCCTTTGGGTTTAAAGTCTTTTGGTAAAGCGTTTTTTAATTCTTCCAAATAGCTGTCGTAATCGGCTTCTTCTTTGTTACCAAATTTATGAATGAGCGAACACAGTAACCAAGGTGTGGTTGCATTAAGTTTTTCAATTAAATCGGCTCCGCTTTTTGTTCTTACAATGTTTTCGTCAACGCCTTTAAAAACTTTCTCAATTTGTTTGTCTAGTTCATCACGGTCGGTAATGATAAGCACTCTTGCATTGGGATTGTATTCTCGTATCCATTTTGTAAGCCATACCATTGTTAAACTCTTGCCGCTGCCTTGTGTATGCCAAATAATACCTCCTTCTTTTTGTCGAATATGTTCTTGTGCAGCTTTTAAACCAAAATACTGGTTAGATCTGCAAAATTTCTTTTGTCCACGGTCAAACACTACGAAATCGTGCAATATTTCTAGTAAGCGTTCTTTGCCAAGCATTTCAATAATATGCTTATCTAACAAATTATCGGCTTTATTGGCTTGCTCTCTTATAGGCTTAGTAAGTTCTAAGAGGTACGTATCGTTTGGGTTAAATTCTTCGCTTACCTCTTTCCATTTCAAATAATATTTTTCAGTTGTATCAATGGCTGCATATCGCAAACCTTCTACATCTTGCCCGGCCATTACCAACTGAATGGTGGTGTAAAATGGTTTGATGAAAAGATGTTTTTGATTGTCGTTGTTTTGGCGAATGCCCTCTGAAACGGAAACCGTGCTTCGCTTTAATTCAAATACACAAACTGCAATGCCGTTGATGTAAATAACAATATCGGGTCGCTTATTATGTTGACCTTTTATGGTTACTTCTTCGGCAATAGCAAAATCATTTTCCTGCGGAGTTGCCCAATCAATTAAATGAACGGTTGTTTTGTTTTGCCCTGCTTCTTCTTTTACATTAATGCCATAGCGAAGAGCTGCATATACATTTTTGTTGGCTTGATATAAATCATCGTTGGTATTGATAGTTACTATCTTCTTAAACTCAAACAGGGCTTTGCTGATGAGTGAAGCACTGTGTCCTTTTTTGGTTAAATATGCCGTGAGCAAAGCTTCATTTACGTTGCTGTTTTCTTCTTCTTTTTCCAAATTACCCAAATAGCGATACTGCAATTGCTCTTGAAACAATTGCACAATGCGGCTTTGGGTTGCACGTTCTATTTGTCCTACTTTGCTCATTTTTTCTTTGTTGATTTTTTGAGTTCCTTTTTTAATGCTTCCCCTTTTTTAGATAAGCGGTAACGTTGTTGCGGATGGTTGGGGCTATCAGGGAATGTTAATTCAATGAAGCCAGCTTCAAGTGAAGGAATTATATAATTGGTTCTAAAATAATCATCACTTTTTAAATCGAGTTTTTGCTGAATACCGCTTCTCTTTTCCTCGCCTTTTAATACTAGTATTACCCGCTTTACTTCCTCACCAACTTCCCCACTAACTTCCCCACTAACTTCCCTAGTAGGTTCCCCACTAACTTGACTTTTAGGTCGCCAAATAGTTACTCTAAAACCATCATCGAGGGTAAATTCGGGTTCCTTAAGTTTAGCGGCTACACATAAATTAACCATATCACGAGTGCCTGTGCCTAAGCGTTCTATATAACCTGCCAAGTACATTGGTTCGGCAAGCAATGGATTTACAGGAAATGAACCGTGATTTATTTTGAGTTGCGAAAGAGATAAGGAAGAGGCCAAGGTGCCAGGGTTCCAAATTTCTAACCTATCAGAAAAAAGCATTATTTGTACGCTACCTGTACTGCTGTAATCACGATGGGCAATAGCATTTACAATTGCTTCGGAAATTACAGCACGAGGTATTTCGTATTTGGTGGGTGCTTGATTAGAGGCTACTCTTGTTCCTACTTCAACATTTAATTTAGAAAGTACAAAATCCACACTTTGGTCAACCAACTCAAAAACAGTGCCTTTGTACACTTGATAGGATGGAATGGGCTTCGCTACTTCCTTACCGTGAAAGTGGGCACATTTTACTTCTGAACTCAAAACAAAGCGTTGCGGATTTTTGCCGAACAACAAGACAGCTGCATTGGTTAATGTACTATCATCTATTAAATTGAGGTGAATAAGAATTTCAATAACCGTAGCTGAAGGAGATAAAGGGAAATTGCGAACCGTTTTTGCCCTTGCTACAAATGCTGTTACTTTATCATTGTCAATATCTGTAAACTGTGCTTTGGTGGTAGCAGCATCAAAAGGGCCTGAACGAATAAATTCTTTTTCTTTTAAATAATGTACCAACGAAGCATATACACCAGCTATTAATTCTGCATCTGAATTAAAGCGTTTGCGAATAACATCTAACCCAACCTTTTGAATAAATGCTTTCATTTTAGGTTTACGAACCAAAGCACTATCGCCTTTAACAAAAATAAGCCTTGTTTTATGTTGCAAAGTTGCTTCATCAAATTCGAGTTCGGTAGGCGATAAACCTTTTGCTGTTTCGTAGCCATAGTCTGTGCCAAATAAACCTAAATAAATATCTGTTTTTGAAACTTCACGTATATATGCAGTATCTGTACTTTGATCTGAAGCGGGCAGATTCTCAAAAAGAAATGGCTCAAAAAATAAACCCAACAAGGCATCGCTATGTAAGTAATTAAACAGCATTTGCCTTTCGGTGGCAAACTCTTTTTGTACGCTGCTGATAAATATTTTCTTTTTGCTCATGCTAAAGGTGTTTTGCTGATGAGTGAAGCACTGTGTCCTTTTTTGGTTAAATATGCCGTGAGCAAAGCTTCATCAACATTGCTGTTTTCTTCTTCTTTTTCCAAATTACCCAAATAGCGATATTGTAATTGCTGCTGAAATAAAGCAACAATGCTGTTTTGGGTGGCACGTTCTATTTGTCCTACTTTACTCATATCAATACAGATTTCAATAATTGGATTATATCTTTTGATGCATTATCATATATTTCAGCTACTTTTTCCTTGGTCATTTTATAAACCATCTTATTGCTCAAAACTTCAAATTTGGAAATATCAATAAATTGTGTTGTTCCCAATTCAATTACAAAAGCACATTCCTCTTTACTGTGATTGGGTTCATAGTAAATACTGATAGTTTCAGTTGTCAATTCAATTTCAATCTTCGGTTTATTCGATTCGCTTCTGCGTCCATTCACTGAAATATAGCTAGAGTTAAAACCTTCTGTTTTCAAATCTAAATAAAGTGTATGAGAATATAAATCAGCGTGCTTGCCAATGAGTGTTGACTTTTCCAAAAGCCTTATATTCCAGTCATCCTCCCAATCTATCAATCGATTTTGTAAATAGATAATGTTATCAATGTATTTTTCTTTTATAAAAAAGGAAGTCCAGTTTTGTTTTGAATAGCTTGTTAATGAACTGTCAGAAATATCCAGAGAAGCGGTTTCGTCCAAAACTGCCTTTAAGAATGTTAATTTGGGGTCATCATTAAATACTTTCCTCCAATTGTCTTGTCTAGCACGAAGACTACCAATGCTAGATTCACAAAATGAATATTTGCTATTGGACTGAATTAAATAATCTCCTTTTGATAATAGCAATCTGTGAAAAAGAAAGTTATTCGCTTCTGGCTCTTCAAATATTCCAGAGAGCTTATTACAGTAAAACTCAAATTTTTCGTAATCATAAATATCGTCCAATAGTTTGAAAATAAAATCAATTTGCCCATAGAAATAGGAGTGGTTCTCTATTTCTATAATCTTTGTCTTCCAATTCTCATATTTATTAAAGTATTTGATTTTTTTAATTTCTTCCTTTAACTGACTATCAAAAAACTTGATGCTAAAATTCTCTTTACAAATTGCTGTCTCAATCTCGTTTTTGTGAATTGAAAGCTCTTTTATGGCCTTTATAGCATCTATAAAGTTATCAGGATTTTGGATATATGTATTGTAGATGATATTTCTGCAAATCCGCATCCATTTTCTTAATTCATTTGTATTTTCCTCGTTAGATAAATCATTGGAGCTGTCTGAAATATATAACAAGAAGGCATAGTGAAAAACCCTGTCTGGTAGAGAAGGATTGAGATTATCTGATAAAAAAATGAAGGGCAATTTAACTTCTTTGCCTGTACTACCCATAAAGGGAAAAAGTGTAATATCAGTTAAATTATTATGCAATCCATTTAATTGAATTTTAGAGAGGCTATTCAAACAAGAGAAGGCAAAATCTAAACTTTTATTGCTGAAAAAAACTGACTCTTCATATTCAGCAACTGAAATGAAGTTTTTGTCTTCATTACTTTCTCTAATTTTATTGATAAGTTCCTTGTTGATGATTTCGTTTTTTTCTTCTTTGCTTGTATTTTCCTTTTTTGAGATGGCAACGTATTCATAAAGGTTAATACTTTTTATAAAATTATAAATTGAAGCATCTACCTCAAAGGAGTTTTCGGGCTTGTTACTCCAAAACAAATCCAACCAAGCTGTATCAATTTTATCTGACCAATTGACCTCTGCAATCTTTAGTTCGTTTGATTTAATATATTCGTGTAGCCAGGATTTAAAATGCTCAAAGTCTGTTAACTGCTTTCCTCTTGCATTCATTTTTACATATAGTTCATCCGTCTGCTCGTATTCATCTAAATCCAAAAAATCAAATGTTACACTTCTGTTCTTTGTTAATTTATCCCAGTATGATAACAATGAATTATCATCTGCATTTTCTAGTAAATCGTGAATTTCGTCTAAAGTGGTAAGCATTCCCTGCACCGAAGGGTCTCTTTTCCAAATACTGAAAAATGCAGGACTTTCTTCAATGACTTTGGTAATTGATTTGCCTTGCTCAAAATTTAATGTTGAGCACGTACCTATTAAAAATTCGCAAAATTCTTTCGTGGAAATTCTGGTCTTGTAGCTGAACCCTTTAAGTTGATTTAAAATTTTGTTCTTATCCTCCAAAACAATTCTCTTTAGAATGTACCAATGCAAAAGGTAAAGTGTGGTAAGTCTTTGTTGCCCATCTAATGGAATAAAATTACTACTGATGGAATCATTGATAGTGTCAGGCACTTTAATTTTAGGATCGAAATCAATATTGCATTGGTCGGCATAACCCTTTACTGCCAACAAAATATTCTCAATAGCTTCTTTATTTTTTGCAAAAATAAGTTTTTGATTTTTTCCGTCAATTCTTCCATAAACGAAATCAAGATGTATCATTTTTGAACCGTCACTCAATGCGTCTATCAGGTCTTTAATAAACTTCTTTCTGATCGGATTGATTCTGCTACTTTTTCTTCCTTGGGCATAATCTCTTTGAATAACAGGTATCTCAATTTTATGATGACTAATGATATCCATAAAAGTCAATGCAGTACCATTTCCTGTTTTTTGATTTTCCATATTATGCCTTGCTTAAAAAGTTTGATAATTGACTCTCAATAGCTGAAATATATTCTTCACGGTCTTTTTTGCCCCAATAGGTAAATTGAATTTTCCCCGAATCTGCTGTGTAGTATTTTAGAAAGACGTTTTTAGTGGCAATAGGAATGAATACCTTGTGTTTCAAGCCTTCTAATTCCACCTCGCCCTTATTATCAATGTCCAATATCATCTCTCGCTTACGTTTGAAAATATTATTGCCGAGTGACGAATTGGTGCGTATGTCGAGTAAACAAAGATTGTCTATATTATCCTTGTTAAGGGTGTTACTTAGTGTATTGTAAAAGCCAAGCAGCTTATCTTTAATTTCTTTCAGCTCCTTGCTTTTTAGTTCTTCCAATAGACTTTTCGCTTCTTTCAGCTTTGCATCTTCTTTAATTTCTTCTAACAAGGGCTGAATATCTTGCAACCAGTCTATAAACTCTTGCTTTTCTATGAACTTATCGGCTTTTTGTGCGTGTATATGCTCCAATGACCATGTTTGAGTTTTGAGTTTATCAAAAGGAAAACGATAGTTGAAATCACTGGTGTAATAGGTAGCTATATTGAAAAGATGTAAGATGATTTTGGTTTCGTAAGGACTTTTGTAATCCAATTTGGCTATCTCAAATTCAGGCTTATTTAGTTCTTTGGTTAACATTGACTTTAACTGATGCTCAAAGTCGATTTTATTTTTGGTAGTGTTTGTATTTTTGTAAATTGATATTAATTCAGGAATTTTTTTGATTTCCAGATATACAATGATTCCAATCAAATGATACAGCAATCTGTCTTCGTACCATTCTTTTAGTAGCTCAAACAAATCTTTCAATTTCTTCCAGTTTTCTATTGTTTGGTCAATGCTGCTGTTTGATTTCAAATAGAAATGGTAAGCGAACAGAAAATCCTCTGTTTTTCGTGGTTTATTCGAAAGAATATCAAAAAGCAAATCAATACGGTTGTATCTTTTTTTATCAGAAGTATCGTTACTCACAAAATACCAGAAACGGTCGTCCTGCAATTGAGCTTCAATTTTGTTCCACTCTTCGGCAAACTGATTGATATGGATGCTTCTAATTTCAAGGTTAACGATTTCCTTAAATTTGATTACAAACAAGGCTTTTATCAATTCAGCCTGCTCTAACTGTATTTTACCCTGATTGAAATTGATAAATATTTGCTCGGCATTTTTTGATTGAACTACTGCTCCTTCAATTTCAGCGTCTTGTTGTATGTTGTACCAAATTACTTTTACGTGTTGTAGGAGTTTATCAATAAAATTTGTTTGGTTTTTTATAACCTGTGACCATTGATAAACAAGCATACACGCTTTAAAGAAATGATAATTATCTACATTATCAATTTCCGAATTTTCCTCAACTTGTTGCTTCCAAATATTATTTAGCTGATGATTAGTTTCTTTTATATTGTCGGGATTTAAAGTGAATGGTATAGGTTTAGTATTGGCAATACTGTTCAAAAAAGATTCGCTTTCAGGCCTTGTTTTGTATATGAGTTGAAAAGGCAGTTGCTCCTTTGCCAATAGCGAAAGTATAATGAATATAGTGGTTAGTCTTTGTTGGCCATCTATCAACTCGTAAACACTATCGGTGTTTGTAATATTCTTCTCGGAAATACGTGAATCTTCTTGCTTTATTTTTTTTACTACAATTGGTTGAAGACAATAGAACCGTGAACCAATGGCTTCAAATTCATCCAAATCATTTAGCAAATCCAGAACTTGCTGCACCTCCCATTTGTAGCCACGTTGGTAAGCTTCTACAAAAAAGGTCATCCCCTTTAACTCATCAATTCGTTTAAGTGTGAAATTTGAGTTTATTGTTTGCTGCTCTATACTCATACCAACCTTATTTTACCCGTTAATAACTCCTGCATCATCCCCAATTTTACCTTTTTGTATTTCTCCAATTTGGTTTCTAAGGCGGTTATCTCGTTGTCCATATCGAAAAGAATTTTTATTGTTTCAATTTGTTGTTCAATTGGTGGGTAATAAATTTCAAATCTTTTCATGTCTGAACCATAAAGATGATAAACGGTAGAACCAGTAACCATTGACATAACTTTTTCTTTATTTTGCGATATATTGTATGAAAGAAATAACCCATCCAAAACATCTTTCGGTAACCGAATTACTAAAACATCACCGCCTAAAATAACTCCGTCTTCTTTAATACAACTTGCCGTAGCTAATCCATTTGGTGTGACATCAGATGTTGGCATTAAAACATCGTTAGATGAAGAATAAAAGCAATTTTCATTTTCATCTGTATAACTCAAAATACTTTTTATACTTTCTTTGTATTTTGTGAAAAGTTCTCCATAGTGAATACATTTAAACCTTCCATTCTCTTTCAAATGACTTTTGGGTAATCCTTTCCCTTTAAAAAATGTAGCAATCTCCCCCAACTTCTTCACTTCCCAACCCTCTTTAGGTTGCAGCAATTTTTGCATTGCTCCTTGTTTGATGTTGCGTTTTTTGGCAATGAGTTTTTCTAAACTGCTTATCAAGGCATCGGCATCGGATAGGGCGGTGGCTATCAGGGTTTGTTCGGTGATGGTGGGAAGTTGTAAAAACCTATTTTCCATATCTCCTTTTGTGATATGAAACATTGTTCCACCTTGACTTTGGTTTAGTATTTTTGCTTTATCAAATTCAAATAGATGAAATAAAAACAATTTGTCTATTTTTTCACTTGGTACTACTTTCCAAATATGATAATGGTATATAGTTTTTTCTTCGTTCCAAAATCTTGGCCCAAATGAAGCAGACCAAGCATACATTAAGTCTCCATCTACCACATACTTACTTTCCTCTAACTCTAAATCAGAGTAATACCAAGAATTGTTGGAGAAAAAATTCCCTACTCTTAATACTTGATATTTTCCATTAAGCAAAAGTTCTTCTTGTTTGTAAGCTCTGCCGTTAATTAGATTGACGACTTTCTTTAATCTATGAACTTCCCAATCCACAGGAATAACACCTATTTCGGTTTGTTTATACCCCTTCGACAAGATCCGGGCAACGCCTGTTTTTATTTGCATTATTTCAGTTTTTTTATTAGCTCTTGCGTTAAGGAATTCATTTGCGAAAAAGCAAACCATTTTTTACCCAAATCTTTCAGCGATGCCCCAATATGGTAAAGGTGTTGGCTGTCTATGATCAAAAAGCGGTCGTGGCTGCCGGCAAGCATTTTTATGGTAATAGTTGGGTATTGGGCATTGTGTTTATTGAGGTCTAATTGCAGTTGTTTGCTTATTTGTTTGGTGTATATGGTGGCAGTAACTGTTTTTGCCCTTTTGGTTAGTAAATTCAAAACGGTTTCATCTACATAATTATCAATCAAAACAATTTCCTTTTGGGCATTTTTAATCAAATCTGCCACAAATACATAGGCATCAAATATTTGCCCTTCAAAGAAAATGCCTTTATCAGGTTTGGGCTGTCCTGCTTCTAATGCGTTAAATATTTTATCAAATTTTTCATCTGTTTGGAGCTGCTTCATTTCAATGCGATCGAGCCGCTGAAACAGAGATGCTTTGTTGAGCAGAAACTCTCGCATATTCACAAAAGCCTGCATTATTTGAATACTTACTTGAATTGCGTAATCGCTATTTAGCACTGCCGATAGCATTGAAACACCCTGTTCGGTGAACACATAGGGCAAGGTTCTCCTTTTTGTGGTCGCAAATTGCGACTGCAAAATTTTTGATTGGTTAGTGGTCGCAATTTGCGACTGCAAGTTTTCCCATTCATTAAGGCTTAGTTGGAACATAAATGAATCGGGAAACCGTTTATTATTTCGTTTTACTTGCTCATTTAATCTTTTGGTTTCTACTTCATAGATATGTGCCAAATGATAGTCAAGCATAACTTGATGCCCTCTAATTGTGAAGATAAGCGTTTCAATATTTTCCTGGTTGATTAATTCCATACAAATCCCATTTTTTGAAGGTGAGCATTTACCTTTTCTTCAAACTCGGCAACTTCTATCGTTTGCTTCGGCAATGTTGTTTCATACCGTTCTGCTAATTCTTTAATGCGTTGGGTAAGGCGTTGGCTAATGCGTTCCATTTCAGTTTTTACGCTGCGTTCAATGCTTGCCATCCATTTATCGTCCACCACCAATTGTTTTATTTCGGTTTCGGTGAGTGTTTTATAGCGTTCAATTACTTTGGTGTCGAGGTTGGCAATCGCTTCTTTTATCTTTTTATTGCCTTCGGTTTGGTCTTCAACGAGTTTTAGATATAGCTCCAATACAGCTTGTTCTCCATAAGCCGTTTCGGGTTCGGCTGCAATAGCCAAATTTTGCTTTTTAGTTTTAGGTTTTATTGCCAACAATTCTTTCAATCGCTTTTGCACATTGGCTTTATTTACTTTGTCCAAGTCAGAAAAATAGCCCTCTTCCGTATTGTGTTCTTCTTCCAGTTCGGTTATCTGTGTGGCGATGGCTTCTTTATCGCTTTCTAATTTTTCAATCGCATTTTTCTCAGTTAAAAAATAGCGGTTAACCACCAATGTTTTTGGCACTAAATCGCAATCCCAAACGGTGGCAGATTTGGTTTGTTTCATAATGCACAATTCAGCTTTCCAACCATCTACGGCTACTAAATAGCAATCATCTTGCATTACATCATTCCAGTAATTCATCAAATGCTGGTACACATCGTATTTGTCCATCAAGGCTTTGCCTGTGTAGGTAGTAAGTACATCTTCCGAAATGCGGAAAATAGTTTGCTTGGGTTTTATGCCAATGGTTAATGCTTTCAGCGTTTTGGTGTTTCGTGTTTTCCAATCGGTAAATAAAGTATCCATTTCAGCACTAAAACCTACGAATTCAGGATGACTGAAAATATAAGTTTTAAGTTGTGAGTGATGAATTATAAGCTTTGAATAACCTTTTCTTAGTGATGAGTTATTGGTTATCGATGATGAGTTATTTGCCATAATGATTTTTCTTGGAGGTGATTATAATTGATGCAAGCATTTTTCTGATAGCTACGCAGTCTGCTATTATTGATTTATACTGAGCCTCGTCAATGTAGTTAGATTGAAATAGCAATTCAATCCAATATTCAGTTTCGTTAGCTTCTTTTTGGGCAATTGCCATTTTGTGAATAAAATCAGGTTTGCTCTCTCCGTGTTCCGCTTCCCTTATCAATGCTCCTATTGCTGTTCCACTTCTTAAAAGTTGCTTGCTCAAAACATATTCCCTTTTAGTTTCAGTAAGGAACTGAAATAGTTTTACAACTCTTAAAGCAAAAGCAAATGATTTTGATTTTACGCTTTTATCATTCATAACTTATCACTTATCATTTATAATTTTTCAAACAATTCATTTCTAAGAGAAGGATACACTTCCCAATATTCTTGCAATGCGTCAATATCTACATCAGGAATATCGCCCAATAAATGAGCTGATATGTCTTGTATATCCTCGGCTTCCTGGCTATCAATGTATCTTGGAATGTTTAGATTGAAATCATTTTTCGGGTCGCTGATTTCTTCCACACTTACCAAACGGCTGTACTTGGTTAGTTCGGTTTGTTTATTAAAAATATCTACAATCTTGTGTATGTCCTGCTCACGCAAACGGTTTTTGTTTCCGTCTTTTATGTAGCCTTTGCTGGCGTCCACCATAAAAATATGTTTACGTTCGTCAGCACCTTCTTTGTCCATTACAATAATGCAGGCAGGAATACCAGTACCGTAAAACAAGTTAGCAGGCAAACCAATAATGCCTTTAATGTAGCCACGTTCTATAAGGCTTTTGCGAATTTCGGCTTCTGCATTTCCTCTGAACAAAACACCGTGTGGCAAAATACAAGCACCTTTACCTTTGCTTTTTAAAGATTTGAGAATGTGAAGTAAAAAAGCATAATCGCCATTTTTATCGGGTGGCGTTTTGTAAGATGCTTTGCCTGTTTTACTGCTTTCAACTTCATCTTTTTCAAAGCGTCCAAAAAGGTCGTCTTGCGGATTAAAGCCAGAAGCCCAATTGACCGAAGAAAAAGGAGGATTAGCAACTAC
>Ga0163151_10006971_pt1 | contig 13438 bp, 14 predicted proteins | sample OliLakLV19MP5IB2_FD_145596 | JGI IMG/M metagenome (GOLD analysis project Ga0163151, IMG submission 145596) | Freshwater microbial mat bacterial communities from Lake Vanda, McMurdo Dry Valleys, Antarctica - Oligotrophic Lake LV.19.MP5.IB-2 | ecosystem: Environmental > Aquatic > Freshwater >...
TCCGGCTTGTAGTCCGGGTCGTCGACGGCCAGAGCGGTGAGCAGTTCCGCCATTCGGCGAGTGGTTTCGACGAACCGAAGCGCGTGCTGGGCGGAGTAGGCCGCCAGCTGACGGATCCAGTTGTGCTCCTGCGCGGTGACGGTGCCGTGGCGAGCCTTCTCTGCCAGTGCCAGCGCAATGTTCAGGGTGACGGTCGGCAGGTGGCGCATGGAAGGCAGGTCGGATGCAAGCAGCTCGTACTCTGCGGCCAGTTCGTCGGTGCCCATTTGATCGACCGGGGTGCGTTGTGTCATAGAGAGCCCTCTGAGGTTCGAATCGGTGGAAAGGATACCTACGTTGACGCCCATCGCAACCGGAATCGTTGCTTGAAAGCGTTTTGCTGTGGTGGGGAGCAGCTGTGAGGTTGAAATTCCGATGATATTGAAGGCGAAAACGTAGATGCCACACCCTAGTAGGGATACAGGCGAATTTGCCGAACACGTTTAGCATGGTTGCGGCAGGTGTGGGGGAAACCCCCACGCAGGACCCAGCGGATCTCGACGAAGTTCGTAATTTATTCATAAATGCTTGGAGCGCAGCGCGGATGGCGGCGCTCTCTGTAGAAACAGTATTAGGCCAACGCCTCGAATCTCTCGACGTAGAGCTCGAAGTAGGATCGCGCTTCTTGTTGAGAGTAGCTGTGGTGCCGCCGGTGGTGCCTATGTGAGCAAAAAAAGTGAAGTGTGCCCGCAGAATCATGCCCGGTTCGGCACGTGATTCTGCGGGCACACTCCAGGCTCACGGCTTTGTGCAGGCATTTGCGGCCGCCACACGCTCGAAGAACTTCGCTGCGGCGGTCTGAAGCTGGTCCAGGTTGCCGAAGCGGAAGTCGAGATCGCGGCAAATTGCTGCTCCGGAGCCGAGGAGCTTTGCTTCAAAGTGCCATGCACAGCCCTTTGACGTCAACGACTCGAAGCAAGTATGTTGTGCCGCGGATCTCATGGGTGACGTCGCCGTCGAAGTAAACATCGGCGTGTGCGGTGGTGGTATCGGCGCACTGCCCTTGTTCGACGATGGGACGGATGTTTTTATCCGTGTAAGACATAGTTCTCTCCTTTCGTTTGTGATTTGATGCATTCTCTGGCGCAGTCCATCCTGAAACTGGAGCGCGAACTAGGACATTTCTAAGCAACCGTCCTTGGAAATTGACAGTTGGACAAGCCCCTCGGCCACCCGTGGATTGAGAATGCGCATGGTGTCTATTTGGCGTCCCTCTAATGATCCGGGGACCTCACTTCTCTTCCAGTAGGTTTCGTACGACACCAGAAGAATGATCAACCGGTCTTCTTCTGGCACGCCAGCCCAGATAGCCTGTGCCACTTGTTCCGCTGCTTGCTCGTACCTTGCCTGCCAACCCGGGATGTAGTCGAGGAGTGGATGCCGTCGGTCGGCAGCTGCCACCTTCTTTGGGGTGCATACAGCCACTTTCGCTTCCTGTTGCAGCTTGGCTGCTGCCGAAAGCTTGTCGGCAGTTTCGCGCCGGTGGCACTTGCCTCCAATACTGAAGTAGTAAGTGACCCCTCGCGCAAACTCGGGCCACGTGCAACCTGAGCACCAGTCACAGGGGCAAAATAATCGTCTTGTGCAAAGTAAGCTGCGGCAGTAACTCATTGCTGAACAACCGGGAGGCACTCACCTCTTCCCTAAATCAGTGCTTCGAACTCCTCAAGATAGCGTTCGAAGGAGTTTAGCGCTTGTTGGATCGGTGACGGAGTTGATAGATCGACTCCTGCATCTTTCAGCGTTTCGTCGTCCATATCAGAATCTAAGTTGAAGGCCGCGATGGCGGTATTGGATGTTCTGCTAACCTACACTGAGTACCCTTTGGAAAACCGAATCTGAGAGACAGAGCAGTGAGTATGCCGACGAATTTGCAGGTGCTTGTTGTGACGAGCATTATGTTGTGTCCCTTGCTACTTGCAAATGCCGCAGACCCTGTGAAACAGCCGAATGAGGTATTTCCATCTAAGTCAGGTGGTATCAACCCTGGCGAGTTAGCAACAACGAAAAAAGTACCGGTCGGTTCCGAGCAACCGGCAGAGAAACTCCTGAATGGCTACGTCGACCGGGTAGTAGCCAAATGCAAGGAAAAAGCTTACGGGAATCCTGCTACTGATTCGATGAATTTCAGAGTTGTAGTTGAGGTGTCGCTTGACCAGGCGGGCAACCTAACTGCAGTGAAATTGGCGGAGCCCTGCGCAAGCGCCAGAGTGAACGATGCCATATTGTCTGGGGTGAGAATAGCAGCGCCATTCGGCACATTGCCCGTGAGCATGCCAGAAGGCGTGAGAATCGGTCTCACTTTCGATCGCAAGTTCCAAAGTGGAAAAGCCGCTTCCGTGTCTTTTAGCACCCGGGTGTCGGGCAGGAAGAAATACGTGGTGAAACCTTTTGATGAAGAGATTTCGCACGAATTGGTAATGCAAACTGGAGAGATGCCACCATACAAGCTGTATATGGAGCTTGTTGATAACAGTCCCGTTCTAATCAGGCTTTCGACCGAAGCGAAAGTCCTTTTGAGCAAGTCTCTGCCTCGTTGGCAGGGTCTTTGCGAACCTCACTACGATATCCTCGACCCGCTGAAGAACGGTACCTGCAATGATAATCCGGTAGCCACCGACATTGATGGCGATGGTTTACCAGAACTAGTAATAGCGGAAAACGGCGAAGCGGGTGGACATCCTCCATTGAAGGTTAGTATCTACCGCTTGGATGGCAGTCCCTCGCTGAAGAAAACCTACGAGAATGACGTCATTGAGCCGAGCTTCAAGGATGTGGACAAAGACGGCAAGTTAGAAATTCTTGTTGGAGACGATACCGTTGCCTACTGGCAAGGTTCGGCCGGCTTTCAGTCTGTTTATCCCAAAATCGCTCTTGCCTTTGACGGCAAAACCTACCAGGCATCCGCCATGCTCACCAAAACGCCGACAACATCGATGTCGGAACAAAACAAGCTCTATGCCTCGTTAACCAAGGAACTCGCGGCATACGGACAGGCAGGGGGGCCGAACTGCAAGGTAATCTCGCCAGCGATTTGGAACCGGTTCATAGAACTTATATACACCGGCAACGCGGAATGCGCTAAGTCCCTGTTATCCAGGCTGTATCCCGGAGCGGTAAAACTAACATCCGTCACGACCGAACCAGGCACGCCGATAGCTGCTGATGCTGTTCGGATGACCAAGGCGACCTTCTGGTCGATGCTCTGCTCTCAAGTCAAGAAAAGCAAGTACGCTGCTGTGCTGGCCGCCATGAATTCCGGACTGGAAACACCGCCACAGTGATTCATATCCGAAGTTCGGCATATTACCGCAAGACAACACAGCGAATTAGACGCACACCTTTTGGCCGCATCCTTGAGAAATTCGAAGTAAAGACAGGACTAGATCAGCGTCTCAAATTCGTCGAGGTAGCGTTCGAAGGCGTCTAGGGCTTGTTGGATCGGTGCAGGAGTGGACAGATCGACTCCTGCGTCTTTCAACAAGTTGATGCTGTAGTCGGATGAACCGGAGGACAGAAAGCGCAGGTAGCGCTTGATCGCCGGCTCGCCTTCGGTGATGATTTGGTGCGCAAGCGCAGTCGCCGCCGAAATCCCCGTGCTGTATTGATATACGTAGAACGGAGAGTAGAAGTGCGGAATGCGTGCCCACTCCATGCTGATGATGTCGTCCACCTTGCAGACCGGACCATAGAATTGGTCGTTGATCGCTTTGAAGATTGTGCACAACTGATCAGGTGTTAAAGCCTCGCCTGCTTCTGCTTTGGCGTGAGCCTCTTTCTCGAATTGAGCGAACAGCGCCTGCCGATACAAGGTGGTGCGGAAGCCCTCAAGCGCGTCGTTGATCACGAGCTTGCGGATCTGCTTGTCTTCAATGGTTTGAAGCAAGTGGTGGCGAAGCAGCGTTTCATTGCAAATTGAGGCGACTTCTGCAACGAAGAGCGTGTAGTCCGCGTAAGGGTATGGCTGGTTCTTGCGCGTGAAGAAGGAGTGCATCGAATGACCGGCTTCATGCGCAAGCGTGAACATGCTGTCCATCGTGTCTTGCCAATTCATTAACATGAACGGGTTTGTGCCGTAACTGCCCCAAGAGTAAGCTCCAGAGCGCTTGCCAACGTTTTCAAGGACGTCAACCCAGCGTGAATCAAATCCACCGCGCAATGAGTTTACATACTCTGAACCAAGTGGTGCCAGCGCCTTGAGGATGATTTCCTGCGCTTCTTCATAGGTCACTTTGTATTCTGCTTCAGCGACGATCGGCACATAGAGATCGTACATGTGCAGTTCATCAACTCCGAGAACCCGCTTGCGCAGCTCAAGATAGCGATGGAGCTTCGGAAGATTGGAATGAACAGTATCCAATAAATTTGAATAGACACTTACTGGAACGTTGATGCCGTCAAGTGCCGCTTCAATCGAGCTGTGGTAGTTGCGGGAGCGGGCACTAAAAATGTCCGCCTTTACCTGCGCTCCATAGAGCGCGCCAAAGGTGTTTCGGAACTTGCTATAACTTCCAAGCATGCCTTCAAAGCCGCGTTGTCGTTCTCCACGGTCGCGACTGTCGAGAAAGCGAGAGCGGTAATTGCCTTGTGTGAGCTCGATCTCGTTGCCATTCTTGTCGAGGATTTTCGGCAATTCCATGTCAGCTTCAGTGAACTGTTCATAGATTTTGTCGGGACCGCCGCAAACTTCGGCTGCCTGCGCGAGGAGCGCTTCGACTTCCGCGTTGCGCACATGAGGGCGACGACGATTCAACTCATCCAGTTTGGTTTTGTAGAGTTGCAACGCCGGAGTATCGCTGAGAAACTTCTTCAACTGTGGCTCGGGAATTGCCAGGATTTCAGGGGTCATGAATGAAGCTGCGGCGTTCAATTCATTGTTCAAAGTTCCCACGCGATCAGCCAGCGCTTGATACGTCGAAACGGTTGTATCTTCATGCAAGCGCATGTTGGCGTACACATAGAGACGACCGAGGATTTGGCTGGCTTCATCGCTTAAGTTAAATGCTTGCAGCAGCACTGCGCCAGAGTCATTCAAGCGGCCCTTGTAGGTCTCAACACTTGGGATCATGGACTTTACCTTGAGGAAATCAGCTTCCCATAAGGCGTTGTCAGAATAAATCGTGTTCAAGTCCCACTTGAGGTTTTCTGGAACTTCGGTGCGGGTCGGCGTTTTGGCTGGTGTTGCACTTGTTGCAGCAATAGACATTTTGTCTCCTTTATCTCCATTGGACCGCGTTGTGTCCATCCAGACACGCGGGCTAAGCCAGAGCTAACAAGGCTGAGGTTCCCTTGGGGGAAGGGCGCTCAATGCCGATATTGGTTGGCCTCGTTCGTAGACTGGTAATCATGGAATTGTATTAGAACAAGTCTTGGCCGTGTTAACAAACATTTTTGCGGACGGTTTTACGGCTGCCAGCGCCGGCTTCCCGGTGGCGCATGGCGCCACCCCTACCAATTGCCGGCGCTTCCGGGAGCGAAGCGAGGTGTTAACTGTTAGCGTCGGTTCGTGACAACCGCCAGGTTTCGCGCGTTCTTGTGCGCCTTGGTCAGCGGTATAAATGCTGTGCTAGCTTTGCAAAACACGTTCTTAGAAACTCTCTCAGAATGGCGATATCAAGTGTTGTTCGGGTGCGTATTAATATGTAAACCCAATACGTATTCCGTAATTACTTCTCTCGCAAGTCAAAACCCCCCGCGAAAGACACTCTTAGTGCTAACAACTTATGCAGCCGCGCTGTGTGTTGTTGCACCGTTACGGATTTTTGATTCATTTTCGAAAGGAGAATCGCATGGACTTCTTCAAGAAGCCTGCTGTGATTGTCGGTGGTCTGATCGTGCTTGCCCTACTTGTTGGGGTGTTCACCGTAATCGGAACCTACACCGGCATTCGCAATGATGGTCGCACGCAGGAGCTGGCGCTCACCAAGCAGTTCAAAGACACTCAGGTCGGTTACGGGCAATTTCGCACGTCAATCCACGACCAGCTCAGCATTGCACGCGAAAAGCGTGACGCAATGGACAAGATTCTGGTCGACGCCATCACCGGCCGTTACGACAAGAAGAACGGCAACAACGAAGTCGACAAGCAGGCGGTTTTTTCCGCAATTGTCGAAGCCTATCCGAATTTGAGTGGGCTCGACATCTACGATCGCATCATCGTGCAGATCCAGGCCGGCCGAGAGGCTTTCGCCAAGGATCAAGAGCAGATGCAGGACATGATTCGTTCCTACAACCAGTGGCGGACCACTGGCAGCTTTGTGCATCCGACCTTCGTGGATTGGGCGGGATTTCCCTCCGATTCACTCGAAGCGCGCATCGGCGACAAGGTCTATCGCGGTCAAGAAGCGCTGGACAAGATGTCTCAGATCATCGTTGGTTCGGACACGAGCCAGATTTTTGACTCCGGTACCGACAAGCCGCTAGGCAAGTAACCCGAGAGGAGCTACATGGTCACGCTAATTTTTCTCGCATCACTGCTCGTTATTGCAATCGGGCTGGTGGCGAAGTATGTGCTTGATCGGAGGCAATCAGAGTACCGCATCACCTTGCAGGAGTTCGGCATCGCTGCGGCCGTCATGCTTGCCATCGTCATTCCCACGACGTCATGGCTTGGCACAAAGATGGCCTTCGATAACGCCGTTACCTACGAGGAGTTTTGGAGCGGATACGAGATTGATGCCGTCTGGATCAGGACTCAATGCGCTCGGGATGGTGACTGTATTCGGGAATACGACTGCGACCCTTATCAGGTCTACGTCGTTGACCGGAGTGCGTACACCGATTCCGATGGAAACTTCCACCCGGAACAGGGGCACTACGAGACTCGCTATCACGATTGTCCCTATACCACGGAAGAGTGGACCTTCAAGGTTCGCACCACCCTTGGTGACTACATCATCGCCAGTAACAACTTGCCGACCGACCCGGATAATCACCGCTGGCGTTCCGGCAAGCGCGTACCGAACAATTTTCCGTCCGGTGTGCCGCAGTTCTGGCAGGACGTAAAGGACAGGCTGGGAAAAAATCAGCCGGGTCCGGTGACTGCACGGCGGGATTACAGTAACTACATCCTCGCTTCGCAGCATACGATTCTGAAGAAGTATTCGGCGGACATTCAACGCTACCAGCAGCAAGGTTTGCTGCCCAAGGTGAGCGCCAACATCCACGATCACTACTTCGCCGACCGGGTGTACTTCGTTGGTACGAAGCCGCCGGGTAACTGGCAGTCGTTCTCGAACTACTTCGGGGGCGCGTTCGGACTGGATTTGCAGGGGGATCTGCATCTGGTTATCGTAGACGCGAACAAGGTCAATAATCCCGACAACTACACCGGCGCGCTGGCTGCTTACTGGCAGTCAACTGAGTTCGGTCGAGATGCTTTGTCGAAGAACGCTCTGGTTGTCGTGCTTGGCACCACTGACGGTACTACCGTTGCCTGGGCGCGGGGCATCACTGGCATGCCGAAAGGCAACGAGGCGTTGCTGATCGACATCCGCGACAAACTCCCTGGCACCAAGCTCACTCCGGAAGCCATCTACGGTCCGCCGACAGGCGAGCTGTATGTTGACCCGGCGAGCAAGGAAGTGAAAGTTCGTATTCACCATTCGCAGGGCGCACTCGACACCCTTGTCTGGGGCAACAACAAGTTCCAGCGGGTGAAGATGACCGATTACGAGTACCTGTCACATGAGATCGAGCCCACTGCCGGACAGCAGGCGCTCATCATCCTCATCTCCGTTCTGTTCGGTTGTATCGCCTGGGGCATCTGTATTTACTATGGCCCGACGATGTACCGCCGATTTGGCCGTCGTTTCTAACGTCGGTCTGACCACAACTTTTAGAAGGGTAAAACCCATGAAAAAGCTCGCCATCTTCGGCGGCATCGCCGCTGTGCTGGTCATCTTCGCTCTGTACGCGATCAGCACTTTCACCTCGCTCAGGAATGACGGTCGCCGGCAAGAGCTGGCTTTGACCGCCAAGTACAACTCGATGCAGGCTGGCTACGGTCAGTTCCGCACCTCGTTCTACGACCAGATTGGTATCGTCCGCGAAAAGCGCGATGCCATGGACAAGATTCTCGTCGATGCGGTCTCCGGTCGCTACGACAAGGGCAGCAGCACCAGCGTTGATAGCGGCAAGCTGTTCAGCGCCATCCAGGAAGCATATCCCGACCTTAAGGGCCTGGATATCTACGACAAGATCCTGGTGTTCATCCAGCAGGGGCGCGAGAAGTTCACACAGGACCAGCAGCAAATGCAAGGTATGGTCCAGTCCTACAACGAGTGGCGCACCACCGGCAGTTTCCTGCATCCGATGTTGGCCGGTTGGCTGTTCCCGAGCGATTCGCTCGAGGCACGCACCGGCGACCACGTCGCGCGCGGGCAGGATGCGCTCGACAAGATGTCTCGCGTGATCGTTGGCAGTGACACTTCGGAAATCTTCAACTCTGGCGAGGACAAGCCCCTCGACCTGAGTGAACCGAAGAAGTAACTAGGCTTTTGCCCGTCGAAAGGGGTGCACCACATTCGGTGCACCCCTGGTTTGCGGCGTCATTTTTTCGCAGTTTGCGAGGAAGGCGGTAACTGTGGACATTGTTTGCATTCTATTCGTTGCCGCCTTCGTCGCGGCTGTCGGTATGTTGGCCTGGTCGCTTTCGCGATTGTTTGAACGGACATCTGCCCAGCCGACAGTTGATGCCCCGTTAGACCCCTGCGATTCAGCCATGCTGGAAAAGCTGGAGAAGGCTCACTTCAACTACTTCGTGGCATTCTCGGATCCGAACACCGGCTTGACTTTGGACCGTTCAAGTACGTCGCCCAGCAGTGTTGCGGGCGTTGGATTCTCCTTGAGTGTCCATCTGGCAGCAGCTGAACGCGGCTGGATCACCAGAGATGAATCGGCTGATTACACCCTCAAGGTTTTGCGCACCTTGTGGAACGCACCACAAGGTGACGCTCAGTCCGGTACATCCGGCTACAAGGGTTTCTTCTATCACTTCATCAATCCCAAAGATGCAACCCGTGCGCGCGACTGCGAGCTGTCGACCGTTGACACTGCCCTGTTGATGGCTGGCGTGCTGTCTTCAGCGGTTTATTTTGATGGGAACGATATGAAAGCCCAGGAGATTCGCGGCCTGTCGAAAAAGCTCTATGAGCGAGTCGACTGGAACTGGGCCATGTGCGGAAAAGAGCACATGTCGATGGGGTGGTATCCCGACAAGGGCTTCATTGAGCATACCTGGCGCGGCTACAATGAAGCGATGCTGCTGTTGGTGCTGGGTTTGGCTTCGCCAACTCATCCAATCCCTCCGCAATCGTGGAAAGCCTTCACAAGTAGCTATGATTTTCAAACGAGCAACGGTAAGCCGTATGTTGCCTTTGGTCCCTTGTTTGGACATCAGTTTTCTCACGCGTGGATCGACTTTCGCAACATCAAGGACGAAGTAAATCGTAAGCATGGCTTTGACTACTTTGAGAATTCTCAACGTGCGGTGCGAGCGCAATACGACTACGCATTGCAAAATCCCCTTCATTGGTTTCGTTCTGATTCGATGAACTGGGGGTTGACTGCTTGTGACGGACCGGGACTTGTGACAAAGGCTGTTCTTGGACGAACTGTCTCGTTTGACGGTTACCGAGCGCGCGGTGCGCCGAGCGATTTTGATGACGGGACGATAGCACCAACAGCGGTGGCGTCATCTTTGCCATTCGAACCCGATTTGGTGATGCGCACTCTTCGCCATTGGACGTTCGATCGTCCCGAATTGTGGTCTGAGCACGGATTCAAGGACGCCTACAATCCGTCGTTTGATGTCACCAAGCCCTCGGGCTGGGTTGCGTCCGATACATTAGCTATTGACCAGGGCCCAATCGTAATGATGATCGAGAATCATCGCAGCGGCTTCTTCTGGTCTTTAGCCCGTCGGAATAAAGTGCTCAAGGAAGGGCTTGCGCGGGCGGGCTTTTCTGGTGGATGGTTGCCCAAGTCCAAGTAAACAGGCTGGTGACTGTCGACAGGGTTGCACCACATTGGTGCAACCCTTTTGTGGCGTTTCTTTTCGCAATTGGCGAGTTTGGAATCAAACTATGAACATCGTGTACGTTATCTTCTTTGCCGCGTTCGGTCTTGCCTGCGGCATGTTTGCCGGCGCCGGCAACTACAAAGGCTACCTCGGGGCTCTCCTCCCGGGGATTATCGTCGGATTGCTTGTGTCAATCCCGATGATTCGGCAGCATCTCTGGCCGCAGGCCGGAGCGATTGTCGTTTGTGCTTTGCTTGGGTCTCTTGTGACGGCGGCGCTGCCCGATAGCAACGGGTTTAAGCGCTTCAGTCGCGAACAGAGCAACTTGCATGTGCGGGTCGGCTCTTATCAGCTGGGACGTTCGAACGACGACAAGTAGTTCGAGCTGCGGCGTCGAGGGAAAACGGGCATTCTGCTCGGGTCTCCTCGACGTCGTGCTTTTGCATGATAAATACTGGGTGAAGTAGTAGGTGAGACTGGCGACGAGCAAGTGCCTGTGCCGATTGAAGCATCCGCCGCACTTTTTACTCACAGTCAGCGACGAAAACCGACTACAGATGTGAGGCGTTTTTCAGCTTTCGAGATTGGAACGAAACTGATATGGCGAGCTATGTCAGTGCGAAACTCACATTCAACTCACAGTTGGCAGCTGAAATTGAACACAGATACGGGATTTCCCCGGCGATTCTGTTGTTTGTGCAGCCGTCAAACTCTAAGTTGCAGTTATTCATTCGTTGTTCATTCAATCGCATCCCGGAGCTATCCGAAACAGTAGAAAAGCCTTAACGCAGATAAGTTAGTCGCCACAGTGTGGCATCGTTAAGGCGTGTTTCGTATCTGGAGTTTGATGAACGGCTGCCCGGCAGTGTTGAGACAAGCTTCAGCACCGGCAGTAGCCAGTGCCTTGTCGCGCTTGCTGGAGCCAGCAATACGAATGAGAAAACGTGTACAAGGAACAACAATCATGTGGTGGATCATCGGAATCGTGGCGGTCGTCGGCATTGCGATCTACTTCTTCTGCGTCGAGTAGGTCTCGTCTCGACTGGCTGATTGTGGTGGGCGGCAAGTATAAGAATTGACACGTAGTCAGTCTCTTGCAGCTCCTGTGTGTCAACTGCTTTGAAGGAATAAACCTATGTGGTGGATCATCGCAATTGTGTTGGTCGTCGCCTTGGCTGTCTACTTGTTCTGCTTCGAGCTCGGGTAGGTCTTGTCGCGGCTGGGCTTCTTTTGTTGGGCGGCAAGTAAAAGAATTGACGCGTAGTCAATCTCTTGCGGCTCCCGTGTGTCAATTGTTTGAAGGAAAAAACCATGGGGATTTTCTACGTCGTCGTTGCTGTTGTGGTGTGCATTGCGATCGCCTATGCTTGCGGCCTCTTTGAGTAATAGGACGTGCAGACCGACAATTACAACAGCCAGAACTCCCTGAGCAAGGCGTTGTATAGAAGTGATTAATGGCGTGAAGCGTCTCTTGGGCCTCGTGGGTTGTGCCGTCACAAGCGGACAGGCAGATTCCTCACTCAGCCAGATAGAGCGCGCTAAAGCAACTTGGTAGCAAGGGATCTTTTCAGATCACCTTGTCGGGACAATTGAGGGAAGGTTGAGTTTGTACCCTAGCCCGTAAACGTTTGCGATGAACGAAGGTTGTCCAGCGATATCTATCTTTTGGCGAAGGGTCTTGATACCAGTACGCAGTGTGGCGTTAGGTCGTTTCTGCTCTGACCATACTTGTTCGAAAATCTCCTCTGGCGTGAGTACTCGTGAGCAATTGCGGAGAAAATATTCGAGCAGTAAGAACTCTAGGTAAGTAAGCGGAATGGCGACGCCGTCCCTTTTTACCGACTGAATACTACTATCAATAGTAAAGGGCCCGGCTTTTAGTATTGACTGAGGAAATCGGCGCTTGAGCAGTGTGCGCACTCGGACCATCAACTCGTCGACGTTCACAGGCTCTTGCAGGAAATCATCAAACCCGCATGAGAGGAGCTCTTCAACTGCCGTCATGTCGGAAGTCACGGCGATCAATCCGATGTCGAGCCCCCGTAATCGGCAAAGCAGGCCAAGTTCAATTCCTTGTTTGCCCGAAATTATCAACAAGTCGCATGCCGTGAGGGTCTCCACGAGCGGTTTCTCGCTTACCGATACCAGGTACGACTCGGCACTCAACCGTTTGCAAAGCAGGTCTGCAAGGCTGTGATCGGCCAAAGACAGAAGCAGGCGGAAAGCGTCATTGATTTGCATTTCTTCCGCGTCATTTACTAACAGCCGATCTGGCGTGATCGAAAGTGGCGATGACACAAGTGGGCGGTAGAAGCTTTGCATTTGAGTAACGTTTTCTGTGACTACCAAGATTATTCTCTGAGGTTGTTAGCAGGTCGTGAAAGAGCGAGCAGTTGTTCGGGCCTCATTCCTCTGTGGTTTTTGTAGATACGAAAACATATAGTGGATGGGCCGCGAAAAAGTAAGTATTCCGTGAGCCCTGGTGCGAATGGCTGTAGGGGAGGGGCTTGTCCCCTCCCCTTGGCACGAACTAATTTACAGCCGTGTCTCAATCTTCCGGAGTCCAGCCCGCACTGCGGGAGGGGACAAGCCCCTCCCCTACAGCAGGGTTAACTGAACTCATGCGCGAAAAAGTTAATGGCGTTGGTCTGAGGCGGTCTAGAGTGGCTAACTCTAGACCGCTGCCGGCCAAATTGACACAGGCCAACATTTGACCTGTGTTACTTGATGTTTCCCAATGGTCCAGAGCCGTTCAGGCTCAGTCTTCCAGAGGCTCTTCGGTTCGGACTCGGGTCGTGACGATCGTGATCCGGCGCCCCTGCGGTCGCACAACCGGTTCGGTGGAGATCAGAATGCCTTCACCGGCTTCGAAGGTGAGAACGTTCTTGATGGCGCGGTGTTCGGTGACCTCGGTGGTGTTGTCTCCTTGCGTGGACTTGTTCTGGGAGGATTTTGCTTCGAGGTATTCGATCTCAAAAGTGCCGTTCTGACCGGGTCTTACGGCGCTGATATAGAGCCATTCGTGGTCGCGGAACAGTTCGTGATAGATGCCGCGCCCGATGTGCAGGGCGGTCAGGTCGCCGGCATTGACGATAACGCCATTGCCGCGCGTCACTTGGTACTTCGCGTTGCTGGACTGAAACGTGGGGGTCCAGTTGTTCATCGGAATTGTCCTTGCTTCTTCGAAAATTGGCGGGAGAGCACCTCGCACACTCCTGAACGGTCAGGAGTAAAGGCGATGCGCTCAAGGCAGTGGTGCGGAACGGATTTTGTTCCGCACCACCGCAATGTGTCTCACTTGGCGGCGTTCGCTGCCGGCCGGTGCTTAGCCTTCGACGTTGTTTTCGTCGAACTGGGACCAGGCGATGCCCTGGCGGT
>Ga0163151_10006972_pt1 | contig 13437 bp, 13 predicted proteins | sample OliLakLV19MP5IB2_FD_145596 | JGI IMG/M metagenome (GOLD analysis project Ga0163151, IMG submission 145596) | Freshwater microbial mat bacterial communities from Lake Vanda, McMurdo Dry Valleys, Antarctica - Oligotrophic Lake LV.19.MP5.IB-2 | ecosystem: Environmental > Aquatic > Freshwater >...
CTCCAAAAAAATCTAAAAAAGACTCTCTCAGGACCCTTTAAGACCTCTAAACGAATACAACTAGACTTAGGATCCAAAAAATATATGCTTTAAATTGCCTATGCTTAAATAAATTGTATCCTATTGATATTATGAATATTTTTGATTATGACGACTATAAGGTGTTCACAAAATCCAAAATAACGGCTATGCCTAAGCGTGGTCGGGGGCAGTGGCTGAACATGGCCAGAAGCCTTCGCTTACATACCTCATTAATAAGTCAGATATTTCAAGGAGACAAAAATTTAACTTTTGAACAAGCTTATTCTGTCGCAGAATTTTTGGGTCTAATAAATCTGGATTTAGAATATTATGTGGCATTAGTTCAGCTCGAGCGGGCCGGTACTCATAAAATTAAAAATTTACTTGAGAAGCAAATCCGTGAAATAAAATTGAAATCAACAAAACTTGTAAATCGAATTGGGCAGTCAAAGCAGTTAAATAAAAATGATCAAGCCACTTTTTACTCAAATTGGTTTTACAGTGCGACTCGTTTGTTAACGTCGATTCCTGGCATGAACTCATTGGAGGCCATATCACAGAGTTTGGATTTATCAAAAACTCAAATCGCAGAAACTTTAGAGTTTCTTTTATCTTGTGGTTTGGTTTTAGAAAAAAATGGCCTGCTAACTTATGGTCCGTTAAAAACACATCTACCTGCTACGTCGCCCCTAGTAGGTCGCCACCATATCAACTGGCGACTCAAGGCAATTGAAAGGGCCAATAAATTAACTGGGGACGAATTAATGTTTACGCTACCCGTAACCTTGTCAAAAAAAGACTTTACTAAATTAAGAAATATGATTTTACAGTTTATTGAAAACGCAGAAAAAATCTATTCTCCTTCAGATCCCGAAACCTTGGCATTTATGAATATCGACTGGCTTCTACTTAATAAGCCATCTTAAACTTGTTTGCGATTAAGAAATTTATCAGTTGAGGCGTCCTAAGCCAAATCTGCTATTCCGTTGCTATTGCCAAATGATGATCCAGCATAGCCCATTATCTTAAGCATTGCCATATAGACATTCGCAAATCTCACTTCAGTTTTTGGCATTATTGCTCTGCCTGATAAAATCTGACCACCGGCCTTACCAGCCAACAATAAAGTGAGACGATTTGTAGTGTGCGAGTTCGCACCCATTTGCATGCCCGATCCAAATAGCAGCATACTATTATCTAATAGGGTCTTACCATTTGGTTCCGTAATAGCTTTCATCCTCCCCAGCAGATACGCATACTGACCAACATACCACCGAATAATTTTTTTATACTTCTCGGCGTAAGACGGATCGAGTGAATAATGAGAAACAAGATGATGATTGTCGATCACTCCGAGAAAACTAAAATCACCCGAACTCATTCTATTTGTAATCACACGAGTCAGATCACATTGAAACGCAATTACCATCAAATCAAGCATCAATTTTGTATGGGTCGCAAAGACCGCTGAGTCTGTCCTAACGCCGCTATTGCATTGCTTTGTTGAGGTAGGAAGTGGAGTACTATTAATTTCTATTTCGACTTCGCGAATTGAAGTTAGATACTGGTCCATTTTTACTCTGTCTGATTTTCCTAATTCTCTCGTCAAACTACTTAATGATTCTTTTGTCGAATCAAGAATACTTTTTTTGTAAGCGCGAATTTTTGCGGCTTCAGCATTAGTTTGAGTTGTCGAAACAGCGCCACCAGCAAACAGAGCATCAAAGGCCTCTGCGGGGCTATTTACTCGAGGAGCCGCAGTAGTATTCGTGGCCCAAGATAATGTTTTGGTGTAATAAGAACTGTAGACGGAATCGCCTTTTCCACCATGATCACGATAAGTCATGTTGATTGATCTGACACGCGTCTGACTAGCCACTAAATTTGCAATATATTGATCAGCAGAAATTCCCGACCGAATATCGGTTAAAGATGGATTATTGACGGCACAACTTAAAAAAGTTCCAAATTCACGAGCATGAACGCCTGGTGCGTCGGGATTTAAAGTATTTTGTGTGAGATTTGAAAGCATGGTGATGTCACTCCGGTAAGCTTGGAGGCCCTGAAGCTCAGTTGGAAATTGATAAGCCGCACCCAAACCAACTGGAAGCCAGCTATCATAAAAACTGCCCCACGGAAAAACCAAGAATGCTGTTCTAATGGGAATGCCGGCGATAACAGAGGCTGCAGTTGCCCTTAGTGGAATCATGGCTTCCAAAAACGGGAGCATGATCATCGCACCACCTGCTTTAAGGAATGTTCTTCGATCCAAATGTGATTTCTTCATTAAATTCCCCCATCGCCTTTTTGCTTTAAGAAAATATCATTGGTGACAAGCGCATAGACTAAATCGGCAAATGTTTTTTTCGAATCTATATTAGCTAAGGCAAGGTTTTGAATTCGACAATTTTCAAATGGCTTAAGCTCGCGCCCGAGAGCAAAAGAGGTAATTTTTTTTGAGAAACAAGTTTTGAATTGTGGTCTCTCATCTAAAAGATCCGCAAGCCCGGTTGCACCGGCGAAGGATTTTCCGTCTGGAAGTTTTCCTGTATCATCAATTGTGTCACCCTCTAATGTCGTACGCCATTGCCCAATCGGGTTAAGTTTTTCTAAGCTAAAACCTATTGGGTCCATTACCGAATGACAAGAATAACAGGTGGGATTTTTACTGTGATATTCGATTCTCTGTCTGCGAGTACCGACAAAACCTTCGGGAGGGTTCCCAAGTGAAATATTACTTGGTGGTTCAGGGGGCGCGGAACACATAAGATTTTCCATAACCCATTTTCCGCGAATCACAGGAGACGTTTCATTTGCATGAGAGGTAATGGTGAGTAAAGACCCTTGAGTAATTAAACCTCTTCGCTCTGTTCCCACCAGAGAAACTTTACGAAATTGATCTGCCGTATAGGTTTTTCCATCAACTGCCTTAGCGCTTATGCCATAGTGGTTAGCTAAATTTTCATTTATAAATGTATAATCTGCCTTCACGAAGTCTGACACTGAAGCTGTTCCACGAAAAACACTGGCGATCATGGATTTAGTTTCGATCAACATATCATCTTTAAGTTTTGCAGTGAGTGCCGGAAAAAGTGCCATATCAGCGTCATGCGTACTGAGTGATGAAAGATCCAGCCACTGACTGGCAAAAATGTCGACAAGTGACTGTGCCTTACTATCCTTTAACATGCGATTAACTTGCTCTTTCAAAACACTACTATTTTTTAGACTTCCCGTTGCGGCTAAGGCGAACAAGGTATCGTCTGGCATTGAACTCCAAATGAAATAAGATAAACGCGTCGCCAATTCATAGTCGTTGATCTGAACCACCACATTAGGATTGTCCGGGGCGCTATGTTTCTCAATGCGAAACAAAAAATTTGGGGACATCAATATTTTTTGAATTCCCAAATAAATGGCTTTTTCAAACCCATCTCCCTGACTAGAAGCAACGTCCACTACCGTTTCCAGTTGGACCAACTCTAGTTCAGAAATGGGGCGACGATAAGCCCTTTTAGCAATGGCACCTAAAATTTTCCTGGCGCAAGCTTTAGCAGAGAGAGTGGCGCTCGGGCTACAAATCATAAATTTACTTGGGGTCTTAAAAACTTCATTCGCGATAGTTTGAGAAGCGTCCAAATATTTTCCCGCTAGAATCCCATCGATACTTAAGACATCTGAATTATTATCAAAATTTAATCCTGATGGATCAATACCAAATGTGTCTGCAGGTCTAATGGCAATGCCAAATAAATCACGGATGGTATTATTATATTCATTTTTATTGAGTCTCCTCACAGTCACTCGCATCGGATCGTCAACTATCTTACAGGCAATAGGCGTGGCTTCAAAAGGGTTATTTATACTCGACGCTGATGTGGATAGTGTCTTTGAATCAAAGGACTTATATCCAGCGCAATTCTGAAATAAAAAGGCATTAGCTAAGATAAATCCGAGCAAAATAGATAAGTAGAAATTATTTTTAATATTGCTCAAAATTACCCCGTACTGATAGTATGCGTTCAAAATACTTCGCAGGATATTGATATAATGCGTCCAATATTTCAATGTAATATCAATAAGATGGCGAAAAAAAATAGCAAACTTTATTTGATTAGGAAAATTTTAATTTTTACCCCAAAACGTGGGGCTTAATGGCCGAACGACCCATCACTAAAAAAACTACGAAGTCAGAGCAATCGCGCTCTCACCCCATGTTAGAAACAAGTGATTTAGACTGAGCCCCTTACATTGGACACTGCCTTAAATAGTTAATGAACAAGCGATTAGCATATCCGTCCATTTTAGCACGGGTCACATTTGTCGCTAACACCGCGCTTTAAATACTGTATGTTCGGTGAACATCAGGGCAATTCGCTGTTAGACGGTTCCGAACGACTGAAATCGGCTTGTAAGGATTCCAAAATATTTCTTGCTTCATCTTCACTGATATTTTTATGGTTCAGCAGAAAATTAGACAATCTTCTAGGAGATAAACCTAAAACAAACCACCTAGTCCCATCGACAATTTGGGATTTAACATTGTCTAGTTTCTCAAAACCGAATCGACGGTACAAGGCTATTCCCGCTTCATCATTGTAGGTGTAAAGATACTGGTTTTGCATTTCATCGATTGGTGAGCCTCGGCCAGAAAAAATCATTGCAAATAGCTGAAGTAGAATTTCCTTATGAGCAAATTGCCGCAACTCCTTATCCTTCGCAATCGCAAACTTTGTAGGTTCAAAAATTTGTCCCACTGAAAACTCTATAAGCTTGTCAAGGTCAGGCTCCGCACCTTTTGGCCACTTCCATATGAACTTTTCAGTGCCGCGGTAATCCGTGCGAAGAAATAACTCGCGTTGCTTAAGAATTGTATTGGCAGCTCCAAACTGCTGTTGCAAGTCTGGCTCCAGATCTTCCCGAGTGCTTGGCCGTGGAAGAAATGCTTTTTCAGAAAAAAGAGTTTCCATCGGTAAAAGTGGAATTGGTTTTCCCCACAAGCCAGGTAATGCATAGCCAACTCCATAGGTGTTGTCATAAAGCCCCTGATAGTTATCGTCAGAAAATCGTCTACCGAACGGGCCCGTTAGCTCTTCTACCTTTTGCGTAATTTTGTTATGAAATTTTACTTTTCCATAAGTGGCTCGAGATAACCCAAGTGTTGCAACAATGTTGCCGCTTTTGTCGCGAACAACAATATATCGAGTGTGGTCGATACTCTCATGAGCTTTACGTCGAAGATGGGTAATGAACTCTTCACTCCAACCACGGCGTTCTTTATAGAGTGGTAAAACAAAATCCAAAATTTCATTCAGCAACTGAGCCTGCCTATGACGACCATTTTTTATGGCCTTTTTTGAATATTTTTGACTTGAAAATTTATTATCGGTAATTGGATGATCCAAAATGTTCGTTGAATCGAGGACTTCAACATTAAACAGTTCTGCAGAGAAAATTTGATGGGTAAAAACCCGGTAATTTCCTTGGTGCAGAGGCCCAATCGACTGGTAGTCGACAGTGGGATGAACCTCTCGCGAGACCAGGGTGAGATGGGAGTCGTTCCAGATCGAGGTCACCTGATCAAATGCCACATTGAAGTTGGGCACTTGTTCTGAAAAAAGTTTCTGGCAGTCAAATCTCGCTATAGCATTGGACGAAAAAAGTAGGCTCACTGTCAAAAGTTTTGACAGAAAGCCAATGCGAAAGTGAATTTCAGACTTTTTCCAAGACGTTTCCATACTCTAAGGATAAATAGCAATATCTGGGCCAGCGAATTGCGTGAAACAATCTAATTGAAACGTTCGTGCTCACAAGTCATTTTTACTTCTGTCGTCGTACCCTGCATATTTAAATAACGGTACACACTCGAGCTTTTACCCCTTCGTACTACTTTACCAACAGAAAGAGACTGTGAGATGAATCCCTGCTTATAGTTATTGTATTCGGTTGAATTTGCGTTATTGACCACATTTACTGGGCTCGCTGAACCCACTGTGTCACCTTGCCAAAGTACGACTAAGAAATCTCCCAAATTTCCTCGGCATACACGGGCGCCAGACACGTATAAACCGTTTCCAAAGCCCTGTGCTTCACATTCAAGAGTCTTGCTTGTGCCTTCTGGACAATCCAAATAAGCTTCTGAAGCTAAAACATTAAGACCAAAAATCGACATACTAATTGCAGAAAAAAGACATAGCATTTTCATTTTATTTCTCCTAAATAATTTTATTTAAATCTTTTATTACCAGTTTGCTCTCACAAATTTGCAATCGTTAAAAACGAATTCCACTTTAGGCCGAGTAGCAATTCGTTGTGTTCTATATTTGAAAGTGAGTTTGCCTGGTCCACGATCTTCTTGAATTGTGATGCCAAACGCACTTGTAAAATTCAAAGCCTGACGAGGAACAGCTGAGGTCAAGTTATTGTCTTGGCCGCGAATCATCATCACACGCGCACCTGTCTGGGGGTAATGCCAAAACAGAAGAGCCTGCCCACTCCCATTTTCAATTGCCGACGAGATACGTGAGTCGTAGGTCACAAGCTGAATATACTGTTTAGCGTTTTGCTCAAGGTCGATAACGACATTGCCGCCTTCACAAACATAGACGGGCTTCCAATTGGCTTCACTAGCCGATGCACTGCTTAGACAGGCAAGGAACAAAACTAAAAACTTTTTCATAAAAACTCCTTTGTTACGCCGCATACTGGCATTTATTTACTATAAAGTAAATATAATTTACTTTATAGTAAATATTTCCGATCACCTTATCAGGAGGCCCTATGAAAGCTGACCAGAACATCGCTAAAACTATCTGGGGAGAATTTATGGGAGTTGGACACAGCAAAGCCCAACAAAGACAAATTCAAATTGTGCACGCGGCTTTAAAAATCATAGCCAAAGAAGGTGCCGATCGGATGACCTTTGATCTCCTAGCTAAAAAATGTAAGGTAACTCGCCAACTGATTATCCACTACTTTCCAAACCGAGAAGATCTTTTGAAATGGGGCGCACGTTTTGTACGAGCGCATATGCAACAATATGCCGTCGAGAGGCTGTCAAAGCACCCGTCTAGCAAAGATCAACTAATAGCTTATACGAGGTCGACTTTTGAATGGACCCGAGAAAACCCCAATTACGCAAAGTTTTGGGCTTACTATTATTACATTTGTGGTCTAAAAAAGGATTTTCAAAAATCTAATTCCGAGCTCGTGGCCATGGGACATCAGCGAATTTTCGCCCTATTAGAAGTGGCATACAAAAAAGGTGAATCTAAAATAAAACCTTCCGTTGTAAATTCAAAGCTCATTCAAAACATTATTACGGCGGGACTGTTGTCCCTCACCACCGAAAACTACGATGATATCCAAAAAAAGATAGAAGATTGGACCGTTCAAGGAGTATTGCGGATTGCATTTTAAGAAGGTCAGCAAAGCATTGGATTGTTGCCCTCATCTGCTTCTTTCTGATGATATCTAGATATGAAAGTTTACGTTTTCAAATCACCGCCACCATTTCTTTGGGATATACTCGAGATATTCGTGCTATGTGGCGCTTTAAGAGTGCAACGTTGCCTATGAAACGGTGGGACTCGGTTGCGGCCCGAATGGTTTGCAAAGCGAAAAACAACTGGATTGAATGATGGGAGCGCCAACAATCTTCAGTCAGAAGGGCGCAACATTTGATAACTGCTTGCCTGGTTACCAATGCCATTCAGAAATGGCATTCGACTTCACGTTCGAGAATTTTCTATTTCAAATTCATTTAGGTCACTGCGGGTATTAAAAAGCAGTGATTAACGACTGTGAAGCTCGGTTAAGAAAATTTGCGGGCCTTCAGAAGAGACTATATTCCATGCCCTTACGTAGTCAGCCCCATAGCTTTCATCCATTTTCCGAGCCGTGGAACCGAGTTTACCGGTGGGATCCAATGTCCTATAAACTGACTCTTCAATTGCAAAAACATGCAGATGGTTTCGAACCAATAGAGGTTCATTTCGATATTTTACCAACATCGACGTGGCACCGATACTGGACAAAATGTCGTTGACGTAGAGATGAAGAATTTTCAGATCTTTGCCTTGAAGTACCTATGCCCTCCAATCATATTGCTGGAATACCCCGTTTGGTGATAAATGGGTTAACTATGTCTAACCAATTTTCTTGTAGTCACCCTCTGACTTCTGCATGACTTCATCAAGTCAGGGGGTAGTAGGCTAAGCGACTGAATTTACTGGACCTAGCCTAGAATCTTCTGGCAGGGGTCACGAGAAATAGTGCTAAGCATTTTATTATTGATAATAAATACCAATTTAGGTATATTAAATCGAGATGAAGCAACTTGTTTTTTACTCCACTAGTTCAGGCAAAGAGCCTTGTCGGGATTGGCTCAATGACCTTCAGTTGACAGAGCAAGCTGCTATCTACGCTTATATTGATAGAATAGCTATGGGTGCTGCCAAGAAAAACATAAAGCCCGTTGGTGGCGGAGTATTTGAGATTAAAATTGATCGTGGTCCTGGCTATAGAGTTTATTTCGGCCAAATTGGCCAAAAGATTATTTTACTTTTACTTGGTGGAGATAAGGGCTCACAAAACAGAGATATTCGTTTAGCAAAAGACTTTTGGAGGGATTATGAAACGCGGTAAATCGTATGATGAAGAACTTAGTCACAAATTTAAAAGTATAAAGTTTGCCCAAGCTTATATTCTTGCACTCATGGAAGGCGACGAAGGCTTAAGCGTTGAAGCCGCGCTCAAGCACACCATTGAGCGAATGGGCATTAAAGAATTTGTTCAGCTAGCAAAAGTACCGCAACCAAATGTTTCTGAATTTTTAAAGGGCAAACGAAAATTAAAACCCGAAACATTGAATGAGTATCTCAAACCATTTAAGTTAAAAGCAAAACTGATGCTAGAAAAGGCCTCGTGAGGGGTTCACCCGGTCGGGTGTTCTTACCGATTTGAGCGTACCGACTAAAGGGTAACACCTTATACCGGACACATAGGTTACACTTTTTGGCATAGGAGGAAAGTCTTATGCCTTGGAAGGTGTGTAGCATCATGGACGAGAAGCTTAAATTTATTGCAAAAATAATAGATGGCGAGAAAATGGCTTCGCTATGTAGAGAGTTCGGGATTTCGCGGAAGACAGGTTACAAGATTTGGGAAAATTACAAGGAATGCGGTTTGGTGGCTTTTACTGACCGTAGTCGTAGACCCTACAAACAAGCCAATCAACTGCCATTTCAAATCGAAAAATTAATTGTTCAATTAAAAAAAGAGAAACCAAGTTGGGGTGCACCCAAAATTAGAGAAAAAATTAGAAGAAAGTATCCAAATTTAAAGCTCCCTGCAAAAAGTACAGTCCATGCTGTTCTGGATCGAAATGGGTTAGTGAATGTGAGAAGGAGAAGAAGATATAAGGCGGAAGGAACAAATTTATCTCACACGAACATTCCAAACGATTTATGGTGTGCCGATTACAAAGGAGAATTTCTAATGGGTAATCAAACTTACTGTTACCCACTTACGATTACTGATTTTAGCTCGAGATATTTATTATCTTGCGAGGCTTTAGAAACTACGAAAGAAAAATTTGCATTTACAGTTTTTGAGAGAGCATTTAAGGAGTTTGGATTGCCAAAAGCCATTCGCACTGACAATGGCAATCCATTTTCAAGTGTACACGCAATGTTTGGCCTAAGTCGTTTATCAGTGTGTTGGTTACGACTCGGAATTGAGCTTGAACGAATAAAACCAGGTCACCCTGAGCAAAACGGTAGACATGAAAGAATGCACCTTACTTTAAAAAACGAAGCCACCAGACCAGCAGGACAAAACCTTTTTCAACAACAAGAAAAATTTGATAATTTTATTCAAGAATATAACTTTGAAAGACCACATCAAGCTCTTGAAATGAAATATCCTGGCGAAATCTACAAGCCTTCTCCACGACTTTATGAAGGCCTGCCAGATGTTGAATATCCTATGCACGACAAAACTCTGACTGTAACTGATTGCGGAAGAATTTGCTTAGATGGACGAAAGATTAATTTTAGTAGAGTTTTTGCAGGACAGAATGTCGGAATCAAACAAGTTGATGATAGAATCTGGTTAGTGAGTTTTATGAATTATGACTTGGGATACTTTGATGAAGAAGCAGCGAGGGTGGAGCCTGGAGAAAACCCTTTCGGCGCGAAAGTGTTACCTATGTCATCGGTATAATGTGTAACCTATGTGTCCGGTACGGACCGATTTGAAGTTGGTCGGGGCGACAGGATTCGAACCTGCGACCTCTTGCTCCCGAAGCAAGCGCGCTACCAGGCTGCGCTACGCCCCGACTCTATAAGACATGTGTTTTAATACTTGTAGGTAACTTAGCAATAGCTTCTGCGACACTCTCAACCTGTCCACGCGCAAAATCCATTACTAAATAACCAATTTGTGGGTCCGTTGCCAAGTGCTGACTCTCAATATTCGCTCCCGCCTTCGAAACAATACTATTTACTTCTCCCAAAACGCCCGGCACGTTTTTGTGGACGTTAATAATTCGCTGACAGTTTGGTTTTTTTGCCTGCACGTCTACATTTGGAAAATTAACCGCACCGTAAGTAGAACCTAATTTAAGAAACCTTACCATACTCTCAGCAACCTCACGTCCAATGGCCTCTTGGGCCTCTTCGGTACTGCCACCAATATGAGGAGTGAGAATTACATTGGGAAGAGTTTGAAGTTCAGTTTTAAATTTTTCGTCATTACTTTCTGGTTCATGCGGGTAAACATCAACGGCTGCGCCATGCAGGTGATTTGATTTTAAAACACTGACCAGATCTTCGATCGCCACCACACTACCGCGACTGGCATTGATGAGATAGCTGCCAGCTTTCATTTTGAGAAATTGTTTTTTGGTCATCATGTTTTTGGTGTTTTCAGTTTCTGGTACATGCAGAGTTACAAAATCAGAAATCTTTAAAAGTTCATCCAGAGAACCTAGCGAAGTGGAGTTTCCCAGAGGTAATTTTTTAATAGTATCGTAGTAAACAACATTAAGACCCATTGATTCCGCCAGCACACTCACCTGGCTGCCAATATGGCCATAACCCACAATACCCAAAGTCTTGCCGCGAATCGTATAACAATTTTTTGCAGATTTATCCCACATTCCTTCATGTGCCTTTTGACTGACGTCGAAAAGTCTACGTGCGAGTGCAATGATTTCACCAATCACAAGTTCAGCCACGCTGCGAGTACTGCTGTAGGGCGCATTAAAAACTGGGAGCCCCATTTTATTTGCCTGAATAAGATTGATTTGATTGGTCCCAATACAAAATGCGCCAATGACGGAAACATTTTTTATTTTTTCTAGTACATCTTCGCTCAAATGGGTTTTTGAACGAATCCCAAGCGCAAGATATTCGGTGGTCGACATAGCCTTGATAATTTCATTTTCTGTGAGCGCTTTACTGAGAGTTTCGACGGCAAAGCCACCTGATTTTAGTAGATCAGCTGCGGCTGGGTGGATATTCTCTAAGAGAAGAATCTTATTAGATCTCACGGTTTAGATCATTCCCGAATGTCCTTAAATTGTCACCCCATTTGAAATCATTACCGAGGACGGCCTGCTTAAATAATGATATATTTATGGGTTTAATGCGGAGAATCTATTGGCCACGTTTAAAGTTCTCTTAGTTGATGATGATCCTTTGATTCACGAAGCTGTGGATCTTGTACTCCCAAAAACTTGGCGGGTAACTCATGCTTACTCAGCGGGCGAGCTCGCAGGTTTTGATTTTCATGCGGCCCTTGTTGATATGCATTTAGAAGGTAATCAATCCGAAGCCCAAGGGCTAAAGGTTATCGAAAACCTACATCAAAAAAATCCCCATATCGAAATCATCGCCATTTCTGGAAATCTCAATCAAGAACTTCTTGAAAATTGCTTGTTGGCAGGCGCCTATCGCTTTCTGCCTAAACCTTTGAGCCCCGAGGAACTGGCTTTAACTCTCGATAAAGTTGAAGCGCTCTGGCTTTTAAAAGAGGCCGCCTTTAGTCGTCCACATTCTCAAAAAATTGGTTGGATAGGTGATGGCAAAACGTCACAAGATATTCGACGGCAAATTGCTTCTCTTAAAGGTGAAGATGGCCCAGTATTAATTGAAGGTGATTCTGGAACTGGTAAAGAAGTTGTGGCTCAACTTTTACACGATCAAGAACCGACGCGCCCCTGGATTCAAATAAATGCGGCCGCCATTCCCACTCACCTTTTCGAATCAGAATTTTTTGGGCACACACGAGGCTCGTTTACGGGAGCGAATCAAAATAAAATGGGACTTGCTGAGGCGGCTCATGGTGGCGATTTATTTATTGATGAAATTGAAGCTCTCCCTATTGACCAGCAAGCCAAACTTTTGCGATTTTTAGAGACTGGAGAAGTGCGCCGCATTGGCGCACAAAATTCGATTCGGGTAAAAGTAAGAGTCATCGCCGCGACCAACCGTAGTTTGCAGCAAATGGCTAAGGTCGGCGAGTTCCGAGAAGATTTATTGTGGCGAATTTGCGGTAAAAAAATAAATCTGCCAAAACTTTCTGAACATCCTGAAGATATCGCACAACTGGCTAATTTCTCCAAAATCGCAAATCTGTGCTTCTATCACAGGGTTGCGGTAAAGGCTAAATCGTTGTCCAATAAGTATTGGGGAAGTGTCTGACCAAAGGGGCGCAGTTTAAATCACTGGTTAGCTTGTCGCCCCACGCCCATCAAGCCACAAGGAAAGTAGTCAGCAATTACCCAATGGCCGGCAAGGTCCGCCTTTTGGGCGGCTTCGGATCAAATTCCCTCCAATACTAATAAGCCGCTAAAACTCACAGGGCGGTGGCATTGCATTAGCGGCGCTAGTCGTTATGCACATGCAATCTCTAGCGGAGGTACTACCGCCACTCGCAGCCCCGCCACACTTTGAGTACAAACGGCGCGAGCCCCAAAACACTGTCCTCTACAAAGTGGTTCAGGATAACCTCAACACATTTCTCAAGATTATTGAACTACGAGATAAACCCTTACCCGCGCACGTGGTAAAAGAGTTCTACGACTTTTTGGACTGCGGGATTTTAGCAAAAGGATTTTTAAGAGTTGCGTGCACGAAATGCCATGACGAAAAACTTGTGGTCTTCGCGTGCCGAGGCCGTGGATTCTGCCCCGCCTGTATGGGGAGGCGAATGAACGAAACCGCTGTATTCTTAGTAGACCACGTCCTACCCAAGCTCCCCATCAGACAGTGGGTCTTGAGCTTTCCGTTTCCGATTCGGTATATCCTGGCCAAAAACCCAAAACATATTACTAAAAGCCTTCAGATCTATTTACGAGTCATTGATGGATTCTATATCGCGCAGGCGAGAAAAAAAGAAATAAATGGCAAA
>Ga0163151_10006973_pt1 | contig 13436 bp, 9 predicted proteins | sample OliLakLV19MP5IB2_FD_145596 | JGI IMG/M metagenome (GOLD analysis project Ga0163151, IMG submission 145596) | Freshwater microbial mat bacterial communities from Lake Vanda, McMurdo Dry Valleys, Antarctica - Oligotrophic Lake LV.19.MP5.IB-2 | ecosystem: Environmental > Aquatic > Freshwater > Lake...
CAGATCGATCTCGTGGAGCGGACCATCGACTTCGTGATCGACGAAGCCGGTGTCAGTCGGCTCGCCCTCTACGACGCCGTGCTGCGCTTCGCCGATCGGTGCTTCGTCTTTCTCACCCGGCCCGGGGCGCAATCGATCGCGCTCCGCGTGCGCGCACGAGACGAGCAAGGGCCCGAGGCGCTGAAGGCACTCGCCGCCGAGCTGACGCGCGCGCTGAATCGCGTCGTTCGTCGGAACGCCGCGTCCGACAGCCGCGTCGGGCTGCCGGTGCTGTCGCAACGGCACACGGCCGACGTCGACGCGCTGGTGGGCGAGTTGGCCGCGGCCGATCCGGCGACGGTCGGTCTCGGCTACCAGCCCGAGCGCGGTCCGGGGCACGAGGGTCTGCGGGTGCTGAACATTCGCGGCACCGGCGCCTGCAACAGCGACTGCGTCTTCTGCGTCGAGAAATTCGACCCGGCGCATCGCACGATGCCGAAGGCCGACGTGACCCGGCAGTTCATTCTCGACAACGCGGGCCAGTACGACATGCTCTTCTTCGCGAGCGGCGAGCCGACGATCCATCCCAAGCTCTTCGAGTACGTGGAGCTGGCGCAGTCGGTCGGCTTCACCAGCTTCGGCATGTCCTCCCACTTTCGCACGTTCGCCGACCCGGCCTTCGCGCTCCGCGTTCTGCAGGCGGGGTTCGAGTATTTCGACATCTCGCTGCACGCGGCGGAGATCGAGGGCCAGCTGGCGGTGAACCCGATCGGCGATGACGGCGCGTCGCTCCACGAGGCCCTGAAGGGACTCGCGGTGCTCTATGCCCTGGCCGACGCCCGTGGGACGCGCATCAGCGTGACGCACAAGATCGTGGCGTCGCGGCTGAACGTCACGGAGCTCGATGCGATCTTCCACGCCACCTACGAGCGCGGCGTGCGTCATTTCATCGTGCAGCCGGTGCGGGCGATGAACCTGGACGCGGAACGGAAAGCGCTGCTCGACATCGCGGAAGACGAGATCTTGCCGCACCTGAACGCCTTCCTCGCCCGCACCGAAGGACTCGGCGCGACCGTGAAGCCGTATGGCTTCTCGCGGCAGCACCTCTTCGCCGGCGCGCACATCGAGACGGAGCAGAACCGCGTCAAGAACGTGTACGGCCGCATGCGCGGCGGCGACAACATGCCGTCCCGGTTACGCAAGGACGTCGCGGAGGAGCGTCCGAGCGACGGCCGCCACTGGGTCGAAGTCCGGATGTCCGAAGCCGGTGATCGTTTCGGGTTCGCGGTCGGCGGCGACGTGCCCATGCTCGACGAAGCGCTCGCGCGCGGCTACACGCTGCCGTTCGGCTGCCGCATGGGCTCGTGTGGCATGTGCTGCGCGCGCCTGCTCGAAGGGCAGGTCGACCAGAGCGGGCAGTTCTTCCTCACCGAGGCGCAGCAGCGCGACGGCTACGTGCTCCTCTGTCAGGCGCGGGCGCAGAGCGATCTCGTCGTTCGGTTGTGCACCGAGGACGAGCTGGACCCGCTCTGACCGATCCCGGCGGCGGGCCTTGGCATCCGGCCGATGGCCCGCGGCTTCGCCTCCCGGATCGGCGAACGTGCTCATGATGACGGGCCTCCGAAGCGTCGGTCGGCTTCCTGACGGAGATTGGTGAGGAGGCTCGGGAGCGAGTATCGCATCAGGGCGCGCTGAAGCCACCGTGGGAGCCCGTGCCCGAAGTCGATCGACGCGCGGTAGGTGACGAGCGTTTTCCGGCCCTCGTCGACGTGGCGGAGCTGCCACCGTCCGCGCACGTCACCGATGTCGTGTGGGCTCTGCTCGTCCATTGCGAACACGATGGTCCCGTCCTCCGTGTTGAGCGTCAGCGCGAGGCGGTAGTGGATGTCGAAGAGAAGGAAGCGCGCCCACTCGTCGACCCAGACGCGCGGACCGTCCACGCGGACCACGGTGACCTCACGGGCGCTCGGTTGCCAGGCGGGACGGTTGGCGAAGTCCGTGAGGACGGTCCACACCTGCGACGGACGATGGGCCAGGAGCGCGGTCAACTCGATGGTCTGCCGCGTGTCCGGATCGTCCGCTTGCAGGAAGAGCACCTCGCCTGCGCGGAGCCGCGCGAGCTCGGGGCCGTCGTCCGCCGCCGGCGTTGCGCAGCCGACGCAGAGGGGGGCGGTCAGGTGCTCCGGGAGCGCGACCGGTGCCGTCGTGGTGAGCACCACGGCTATCAGCAGCGCGCGCACGTCACGTCCATGTCAGGCACCCGCGCGTCTGCCAATACCGCGCGCGGTTCGGCGAGCGGCGCGAGATCATGATGGCCCTCCTGGGCGCTCGAGAGGTGTTGGCCTGACGACCCGGTGATCGCGAACTGCGGCGGGGTCTAAGACGATGCGGCAGGTGTCGGCGGCACCGCAGGCGGCGACCTCGGTGGCAACCAGGCCTCGGTACGGAGAGTCGCGGGACATGACCGCGGTTCGTCGAGCCGAGGCGGCCGACTGTACGGCCGCAACGATCGCCGGATAGAGTGCGCTCGCATGGGCTGCGGAGCCGCGTGGAAAATCGAGGGGCGCCTGGCGCGTCGTGCGTGGATCGTGATGATCGAGGCGGATCGCCCCGATCCGGCGCCCGCGGTCCCGCGGCTCCTTCGCGAAGTCCGGGCGCGCCACCTCGCGTCCAGTGAGGGGCGCGTCCCGCGACGTCCGCTGCCGGTCGCGTGGTTGGAGATCCGAACCCGCGGATGACCGCTCGGGCACGTCAAATCGCGGTCGGGGACACGCCGGAAGGCCGCAGCGCTCTCCGGAGGTTCGCCGCGATCGGCGCCCAGTACCTCGCGGTGTTCGTGCTGCTCTTCGTCGCGCGCTTCGTCGTGATGGGTGTCCTCGTCACGTGGATGGATCAAGAGTGCCACCTCGGTGGGATTGCGGTCGACGTTCTCGCGCACGGCATCCGGTTCCCGCTCGCCGCGTACGCGCCGAACGAATACGACAACGGAACCTTTTTCCAGGCGCTGCTCGTCGCGTTGGGCTTCGCGACGATGGGCCGCCACGTGTTGGTGCTCCGGCTCGTGACGCACGCGATCGTCAGCGCGGGGGCATTGGCGGCGCTCTCTCTGCTGCGCCGATCCCTGCGCGAGCTCGGCTTCGATGGTGCGCGCGCGCAATGGCTCGGGACGATCCTGCTGCTGGTCGCGCTTGCGCTCGCCCCGCCGCTCGTGACGATGACGTCGCTGTACGGGGTCGGGAATCATCCCGAGGGAACGGCGATCGACGGCGTGCTGCTCGCGATCTTCGCCGCCGGGATGCTCCGTCGGACGGTCGCCCGCACGGTGCTCACGTGGGTGCTCGTCGGGTTCGCCCTTTACGCCAACAAGGGGACGTTGCTCGTGCTGCCGGTGCTCGCCGCGGCGGAGCTCGCGGTCGCCGGCGGACGCGTACGCCGGCTGGTCGCCGCGCTGGTCGGGCTGGCGCTCGGCGCGATGCCCGAGCTGATCGTCGTCGCCACCCGCGCGGCTCGCGGTTGGGGCGCGATCTTCGCCAAGGCCGATCGGGGCGCGGGAGGATTTCCACAGAACGTCCTGCGGTCGCTCGACCTCGCGGCGGAGCATCGCCCGGAGCTGCTGGCCGCCTGGGCACTGGCGCTGGTGGTCGGGCTGGTGCTCGCCTGGCGCGCGCGCTCCCGAACGCTCGCGCTCGTGGTGGGCTTCGCGTGTCTACACCTCGCGCTCCTGTCCGTGATGGCGCGCGACTTCATGGATTTCTACGTGGTCTACGGCTACCCGACGATTGCCGTGCTCCTCGCGATCACGGTCGTCGTCGCGACGGAACGTGTGATTACGCGGGCGCCACACCTGGCCGCCGTCGCCATCACGGGCGCGCTCGCGCTCGTCGTCGTGATCCATCGACCGGTGACGGTGAGCGCGAGTACCGACATGGTGCGCCGACTGTGGAACGACCGCGAGGCCGCGGCCTGCTCGTGGCGCTTCGCCGAAGGCTTCGGGCGCGAGTACGATCGCGGCGGCGCGGCGCCAGACACGACGCGCGAGGCGCACGTGCTCGCGCGGTGCCGATCGCTGTCCGACCGCGACCAGGTGCTCGACTGCGTCGGCGGGATGGCCCGCGAGCTCTCGTGGCGATCCGGTGGGCACGTGCGGGGCGCACCGCCCCTGGCGTTGTCGGCGGACGAGCGCCGCGCCTATGCGTACCACTACGGGACGCACCGTAACGGCGACGATCGCGATTGCGCCGACTTCGACGACCCCGCGCTCGCCGCGGAGTGTCGGGCGGCGGTGCGCAGCGAATGCCTGGTCTTCGGCGATACGCTGACCCGGTTCCGCACGCGCCGGCCGATCGGGCGTCCGTCCTGCGAGATCGCCGCACCGCCGAACGCGGCATTCTGGAGTGCGGTTCGGCGCGATTTTCTCGCCCGGCCCCCCGGTGCGGGTCCCGACGTGCCGGAGACGACCAGCCGCGACACGCTCGCAGCGTGCCGCGCGACCTACGCCACGTGTTTTCCGGATGCGCGCTGAGCGCACCTCCGCGGTCCGCGCGGTTGCCCTTGCGATCGGCGCGACGCTCCTCGTGCTCGAGGTGGGCGCTCGCGCGCTGACGGGATCGTTCGCGTCGTGGGCTCCCGCGGCGGAAATCGGCGAGCATTGGGTCGTCGATCCGGATCTCGGGTACGTGCTGCGCGACGATATCGCGGTGCGCGTGCGGGAGGGATACGAGGTGCATACGAGCCGGTACGGCATCCGCAGCAACGGCGCTGGCACTCCGTCGCGCCAGCGACCGATCACGCTCGTCGTGGGTGACTCGTTCGCGTTCGGCGACGAGGTGCTCGATGCGGAAACGTGGCCCGCGGCCCTCGAGCGCGCGCTCGACGCGCCGGTCGTCAACGCCGCGGTGGCGGGGTTCGGTCTCGATCAGTCCGTGCTGCGCGCCGAGCAGCTGGCGCCCATTCTTACTCCGGATCGCATCGTCGTCAGCTTCATCCCGCACGACGTGCGGCGCTGTGCGATGTCGATCTGGTCGCATCACGCCAAGCCGTGGTTCGAGGTCGGCGACGACAGCGATGGCGACAGCGAGGGCGGAGGGCTGCGCGCGCATCCGATGGCGCGCTACGCCGCGTGGCGCCACGCGATCGCGCCCACGCTGTCGCGTAGCGTGCTCCTCGAGTCGCTGTTCCACGACGCGCTTCGCAGCGACGGGCCCGATACGTTCGAGCACCATCGCGGCGACGAGGTCGCGTGTCTCTTCCTCGATCGCCTGGTGGCGCTCGGACGGGAGCGCGGTGCGACGGTCGTGCTGCTGGCGCAGCCGCAGACGCCGCTGCCGACGGACGAGCGCTATCCCTCCGATACCGGCGACGCACGCTCCGACGCTCAGCTGGCGTCGATCGTCATCGCGTGCGCGGAGCGGCGTCACGTCCCGGTCATCGACGCCATCGCCGCCGTCGCCGCGCTGCCACCGGCACGGCGCGCGGCGCTCTTCCGCGGCAAGGGTCACAACTCGCCCGCGGGGAATCAGGTCATCGCCGAGATCGTTCAGGCGGCGCTCGAGCATGCGCCCTAACGGTCGGCGTTCGCCGTTAGACGACGGGTGTCACGCGCTGGAGCAGATAGATCATGTACCGCCCCTTCGGTGCGGGTGGGGTCGTGTCGCCGGAGAACAGCGCTCTGAGGTCGCTGTTCTCCAACGAGCCGAGAATCGTCGAGACCCGCGCCGCGAGTGCCGAGTCGTAGAGCTCCAGCGTGGCCATCATCGCGTGATGGTACGCCGCGACGGTCGGAAGATCGCGGGCGAACCACTCCGCGGTCGGCGCCACGTTCTGCGTGATGTCGGACGTGTGCAGGATCCGAAACTCCTGCTGCTCCTCGATCTGGCGCACGCTCTCGGGGCTCAGGTCGTCGGCCATGAGCATGAAACCCGCGTCGGTCAAAAAGCCACCGCAGTGCAGCATGAACGCGGCATTCAGCAGGAAGTAATTGACCGACTCGGAGAACAGCAGGAGATCGAACGGCTCTGCGGGCGCCATGTCCTCGAAGCGCGTGCAGCGCACCTCGACGTTGGGCAAGCGGGCTTTTTCGATCACCGCGCAATGATGCGGCACTGGACTGATCGCGGTCACGCGTTTCCCGCGCGCCGAGAGGATGCGCTCGTTGAACCCCATGCCGCAGCCGACATCGAGAATGCGCGTCACACCCGCGGGTATGTGCGAGAGCAGGTTGGCGGAGAACGCCGCCGCGGGATCGTAGCCGTCGTCGGTTGCATTCAGGGCCTGGGCCGAAGCGACACTGGTCGTCGGCCAGAATCCCCAGTGCAGGGGCCGCAGGGCCTCCGCCGCCTCGCCGCCCAAGCGGAGGCAGAGATCGAGAAAGATGACGTTCAGCGCCCGTCCGAGACGGCTTTCGGACCCGAGTTGCGCGCCGCTCGTCGGCTCCGTCGATGCGCGGGGCGCGGCGTCCTGGTCGTGGTTCGACAGGCGGCGCACGATGGCCTGCGCGGCCGGACGGAACGCTGCGGCGAGTCCCGCCAGCACCGACGTGTCGACGGCCTTGATGCGGTCGACGGCGGTGCGGAAGTGCGACGACACCGGTGCGGTCGAGGGCTGCCCACCGTAGGAGATGGCAAAGTTCGCCGAGCGCTCGTAGCAGCGGGCCTCGCGGTCGGGGCTCAACCGGACTTGCAGGTCGTCGCCGGACGCGACTCCGAACCACAGGTCGTTGCCGTCGCTCTCGACGGCCCATCCTCCGCAGGCTTGGATGATCGCCTCCAAGCGTTCGGTGATCGCTGCGACCTCCAGGGCTGGCATGCTCGATCTCGCCTTGCCCCAACGCCGGTTGCTGCATCCTGTCCGCCATCGTCAACAGGAAATGCGTACAGGACTGCGTGATGTGACGCTATGTCGGCCGCTCCACCGAAAACTTGCTTGCGGCTCCGACCGGCGCCGTGTGATAGTCCCGCTCCGTTCGAGGAAATCCCCCAAACCAATGATCGCTGGGCAGGCAATGGAGCGAGCCAAGATCTGGCTCGCCGTCAAGTTCGTATGGCCGCTCAACGGCAAGATGGCCGAGGCCATTCGGGGCTTCCAGGCCACCGAGGCCGACGGCGTCTGGCACCTGCACCGCACGCTCCATCGCCTCGACGATCCGCGCCAGCGCGCCATTCTCTTCACCCATGGTCTGGAGGAGGAAGCGCACGCCGAAGAGTTCACGCTCGCGTACGCACACTATGGCCAGCGGCCGCTCGCGCCGGCCAACTTCGAGCGCCGCGAGCTGTACCCAGCCGATGAGCCGACCTGGAAGACGTTCGCCTTCGTCAACGTGGGGGAAGACGACGCCACGCAGCGCTTCCGGCTCCTGCGCGACACGATCGACGACGGACTGCTGAAGGAATCGCTCGGGCGCGTCGTGGCCGACGAGGAAGGCCACGTCGGGCTCACGCACAGTCTCCTCGTGCGGATGGGCGCGACCGACGCCGAGATCCGCACCGAGCTGCGCCGCGTGCGGGTCCAGCGCCTGTGGGAGAGCTGGTTGCGGAGCGGCCGGCGGGTGATCGACCGCCTCGCGACCGTGATTCTGAGTGTCGTGTACTTCGTCATCGGTGCGGTACTGCACCGCACCGCGCGCGCCCGCTTGTCGCGGACCTTCGTCGACTACGACAACAACCGCATCAAGAAGCTCGTCGAATGAACGTGCTCGGGGTTTCCTACGGCTACCACGACGCGTCCGCGAGCTTGATCGTCGACGGGCGCGTGGTCGCCGCGTCGGCCGAAGAACGCTTCACGCGTCAGAAACACGACTCGAATTTCCCCACCTTCGCCATCGACTACTGCTTGCAGCAGGGCGGGGCGCTGCGCGTCGGGGACATCGACCAGGTCGTCTTTCACGAAGACCCGCACGCCAAGTTCGCCCGCGTGCTCACCACCGCGCTGGCGCCGTTCCCGCGCTCGCGGCTCGAGTTCGTCAACTCGACCAAGTCGTGGATGGGGAAAAAGCTCTGGGCGTTGAACACGGTCTCGAGCCGGCTCGACATCGCCGCCGATCGCATCAGCTATCTCAGCCATCATTTCAGTCACGCCGTGCAGGCGTTCATGGGGTCGGGGTTCGACGAGTCGGCGATCCTCATCGTCGACGCGGTGGGCGACTGGGCCTCGACCGCGCTGTTCCGCGGCCGCTGGCAGGATGGCCAGCCGGTGATCGAGCGGATCTTCGAGGTGCCGTTCCCGAACTCGCTCGGCCTCGTGTACTCGGCCTTCACCGCGTTTCTCGGCTTCAACCCGAACGACAGTGAGTGCAGCACCATGGCGCTCGCCGCCTTCGGGCGGCCCGTGTACGTCGACGCCGTGCGCGCGATCGTCGCCGAGCTCGACGACGGCACGTACCGGGTCGACCAGGGCTATTTCAACTTCGCGAACTTCTACAAAGGCGTGGTGACCAGCCGCTTCACGCAGGTCTTCGGCGAGCCGCGCTCCTTCGCGCAGAAGCTGCCGTTCCGGAGCTTTGGCGCGCCGGGCGACGCGACCTCCGACGTGCAACGCTTCGCCGACGCGGCGTTCGCGGTGCAGACGGTCATCGAGGAGCGGCTGCTGGCGCTGGCGCGTCGCCTGCACCGCGAGCACCCGTCGGAGAACCTCTGCTTCGCGGGCGGGGTCAGCCTGAATTGCGTCGCCAATCGCCGGTTGCTTGCCGAGGGACCGTTCAAGAACATCCACATTCCGCCCGATCCGGGCGACGGCGGGACGGCGGTCGGGACGGCGCTCTACTACGATGCGCTCCACGAGCGCGTCGATCCGCGTGCCGCGAGCTACGATCCCTACCTCGGCGCGCAGTACGACGAGCGCGACGACATCCGGATGTTCGAGCACGTGAAGCCCGAGCACGTCTCGCGCTACCTGAAGCGCGGATTGGCGCCGCTGCCCGGCATGCAGTTTCGCCAGGCCACGTTCGCGAACGTCGACGATCTCGTCGCTGAGGTCGCGGGCCGACTGCTGCGCGGAAACATCGTCGGCTGGTTCCAGGGCCGCGCGGAGATCGGACCGCGCGCGCTCGGCAATCGCTCGATCCTGATCCGCCCGGACGACCTCCACCTGGCCCTTCGGCTTTCTCGCGACGTGAAGGATCGCGCGCTCTTCCGACCCTACGCGTTCTCCGTCGCGGAGGAGGATGCGCTCGAGGTTCTCGACGTGGCGCCGGAGCACGTCCGCTTCTGTCGCTGGATGCAGTTCGCGCAGCCCGTGCGCTCGACCCACTGGGACAAGGTCGCGGCGGCGCTCCACGTCGATCACACGACCCGCCCGCAAGTCTGCAGCGCGGCCGAGAACCCGCGCTTTCACCGTCTGCTCACCGCGTTCGGCGACCGCTTCGGCCTCGCCGCCTTGCTCAATACGTCCTTCAACCCGAGCGGCTACCCGATCGTGTCGACCCCGGTCGAAGCCTTGACGATGTTCGCGCGCACCGGCATGGACGCGTTGGCGCTCGGCAATACGTTGGTGTGGAAAGATGCAAACTGACGCCCCGCGACAGCCTGGAGGACGGCCCTGGTACAGCGGGTTCACGGTCGTCGTGCTGACGATCCTGCGAACCTTCTCGATGCTGCGGAATGCCGATCTCGGCGCGTTCGTGCCGTTCGTGGCGTTCTTATTCCTCGGAGCCGGCGCGCTGTGGGTCGTGAACTCGATCGCGCCGCTCGCGCCGCTCATCTACTCGCTGTTCTGAGCCGGTGAACGGTGCGCCGCTGATCCGCGCGCGCTGCCGCTAGGCGGCCGTGCGCGGGTAGTCCAGGGCCGCGGGTTCGGAGGCTACGGCGCGCCGTCGGGTCCCCGATTCTCCCCACAGGCGGTACGCCAGGTAGCGCTCCAGGCGTGACTGGGGTCGCTTCGAAAGCACGGCCCAGAGCGCCGCGAGCGCATAGGCGGGGCGCGAGAGGTAGTAGGCGCCGAAGAAGAGACAATAGCCGAGCGTCACGAGCAGAAAGATGAAGCCGCCGCTCCAGCGCGGATGCCAGGAGGCGCGGTTGAACGGAAACTCCATACAGAGACTCGAGAAGTAGTCGTCCGTGTGGGTGATCTCTCCGGCTGCGACGGCGTCGGCGTGGTACTGGCACCCCGGATAGGCAGTGAAGCGGTGAATGGAAGCGTAAGAAAACCCACCGCGGGCCATCCGGACGATGTACGCGAAGGTGCGCAGCACGTCGCGCAGACGTTCCTCCGGGTAGCCGATGATCATGTTCGCCTTGATCTGCATCGGCAACGCGTGGTCGCGCGCCTGGCGCGCCAGCGTCAAGACGTGCTCGAGCTGCACCCGCTTGCGGGTGACTTTGGTGATCGCCTCCGACCCCGATTCAGGGGCCAGGGTCAATTCGTCACACCCGGAGCTGGCGATCTTTTTCAGGAGCTCGAGATCCAGGGCTTCGCTGCGGGTCCCCGAGGTGGTCTTCCAGGTGATGTCCAGCTTGCGGCGGAGGATCTCGTCGCAGAGCTGATGGGTCCAACGCCGATTGATGATCAGGGTCAAATCCTGGAAGTGGAAGTCCGTCGCACGATACGTGCGCCTGTAGAATTCCATCTCGTCGACGATGTCCTTGGGGTCGCGCATGAAGAAGTTGATGCCCCACATCTGCTCGTTCGAGCAGAACGTGCAGGTGTAAGGACACCCGCGTGTTCCCATGATCACCATGGGGCGACTCGTGGTCGCGAATGCCATCGACGCGAACAGACCGCTCTCGAGGTAGCCGTCGATCGGGAAGAGGTCCCACGCCGGCCAGGGAATCTGGTCGAGCGTTCGGAGACGTTGCCGTCCTGGGGTACGGACGATGGTGCCGTCGGATCGCCAGCACAAGCCGGCGATCCGCTCGACCGGCAGGCTCCCCGCAACGCTTCCGAGATGCGCGAGCAGCTCGCTCAGCGTTTCCTCGCCCTCGCCGAGGACGGCATAGTTGATCGGGGCCTCGTGCAACACGAATTCTGGCAGGGCGGTGACGTGCTCACCGCCGCACACGATCACGGCGCGTGGGAATCGCGCGCGGAGCGCGTGGATGAGCGTTCGCGAGACCGGCCAGCAACTCGAGAACATGATGCCCACCCCGAGGACTTCGACGTCGTCGTCGACCCGTTCCACCATCTCGTCGATGGGCAAGCCGTAGATCCAGCTGCCGTCGGCAAGTTGCGAGTGGCGACCGAGACCTTCGCCGACGCCGTCCACCACGCCTACGGTATGGCCTTCCTGGCGCATGCTCGCGGCGAGGTACCCCAGTCCGAGCGGCGGCTGCGCCTGAGGCTGGGACTTCGGATCCTTCACCGCCATCGGGGGCTGAATCAGCGTGATCTTCATCGTGCCTATTTGGGCGCGTACGGAAACGGAAGGTCCGGATCAACGGAACGTTACGATCGGAGGCCGCGTGTGGTGCCTGGGGGCGGACGCTACGCCGGGCCCAAAGGCGCCGTCAAGCGAAACAGGCGCGGCTGCGAAACGGGCGCGGCCTGGACGCGGCGGTCGGGTCGTATCGCGGGTCGGCGCTCACGAGCTGCTTGCGCTCGCGGCGTCCGCGGGCGCGCGACGCAGGAGGTCACAGATGCGGTCCGCGAGCTTGCGATGGCCGATCAGCGACGGATGCCGCATGTCGTTGAACCAGGAGATGCCCATGTCAGGAAAGGCCGCGAGCGCATCGAGGAAGAAGCGCTCGCGGCCGTCCGGCGCGACGGCGTCCCGGCGTCGTTCCAGGAGCGCGCGGCGCACGGGCGACCGCCCGAATGCGAGATCCTCGATGAACAGGTCATGGACGAACAAGAATCGGGCGCCGCGATCGTGCGCGCAGCGCGTCGCCGCTTCGAGCGCGGCCGTCTGCTCCGCGGCCGTGCCCGTCGCCGAGTCGGCGAACGCCTCGAGAGTCCCGAGTAGATAGTCGGGTCGCGCCGTCCGGGCGTACACCGCCGACGCGAGCCGCAGCACGGCGCCGAGGCTCTTCGCGAGGCCTCCCGGACCACGCGCCCACAGCATGTCGTCGTTGTTGCCACCGATCGCGACGACGGTCTGCGCGGTCGAGGGCGGTTCCGAGGCGCAGACTTGTTGGCGCGTCCAGTCGAGCCGCCCGCCGTGACGCGCGGCGATGTCCATGCCCCCGGAGCAGGCGGAGCACTGCGCCAGCATGCTACTCACACCGCCGTCGACGCGGAGTTGCGCACTGGCGACCGGCGAATACCCGACCAGCTGGCAGCGCGCTCCGGCATCGGTGCTCCCCTCCGTCCAATGGCGTTCCGAGAACCCGCCGCGCACCGCGCGCTGCACGCCGCCGACGATCGCGAGGAGCACGATCGCGACGACCATGTACCCGACGAACACCCGCATCCAGCGGTGGCGGAGTGGGACGACGTGCACCGCCAGACGCGTAGTGGCACCGATCACGACGACGATCGCGATGGCGAGCAGCCCGAGCCAGGCGGCGATGGGCACGACGACGCTCGCGCCGAGCAGGCCGGCGGTCACGGCGACGAGCGCTCCCGTACCGACCGCCGCGAGCCCGGCGACCGAGACGATGGCCAGCAGCAGGACGGGATCGAGCGCGCCCGTATTGACCTTGCGCTCGACGCGAAACCCCCTGTGCTCGCGATCGATCGTCACCCAGCTTGGACCGGCGAGCACCGCCATCAGCAGTGGCTCGCCCACGCTGATCGGTATCGTGGCCGGCGCGCAGGTGCCGAGCCGCACTTCGGCGTGGTCGGCGCTGGTCGTGACCCGGATGGATCGCGTCGTGCTGCCGCCGCAGCGCTCGCTCAGCGCGGAGAGCCAGCCCGCATCCGCGCTCCACGGCTGCCCGCCGTGCCAGGAGACGAGCTGCACGCCTGCGTCGCCAGGATCGAGGCGCCGCGGGTCGGCAAGCCAATCGGCACCGTCCACCGAGCGCTTGGTCCCGAACACGACGTACGGGGCCGGAGTGGCGGTGTCGGTCGTCACGACGAAGGTCTCGTCGTGGTCCAGGATCGCGACGCCGATCAGCCCGGGAGAGACCGCGACCGCACCCTGCGCGTCGATCCCTGGTCCGGGGAAGAACTCCTCGCCGCAGCACTCCGTGAGCGCCAACTCGGGCCGGCCATGCGGATCCTCGAACCGGGCGCGCAGCATCTGGCCGTCCGCGACGCGCGTGTCGTTCCACATGTGGCGAACGGCGACGACCTGCAGAGCGAAACACAGCAGCCCCAACAGCACGCGCGCGGGCCCGGCTGCCGGCATCGGGGTTCCCTAGCCGAGGGCGGTGGGAGCCGCAACACGACGAGCGCGGCGCCGCGGTCCCAGCGCCACTGTCTCAGTTCGATTCTCGCGGCAGCGGCGATTGGTGGCCGCCGGCGGGCGGGTCGGGAATGGCTCCTTTGGTGGCCGCCGGGTTCGTGCCACCCAGCGCATACAACCTGCCGCTGCCTCCATGTTCTGCGCACACGCGAGCTGCGGCTCCCCGCAGCCATCCCCGACC
>Ga0163151_10006975_pt1 | contig 13434 bp, 15 predicted proteins | sample OliLakLV19MP5IB2_FD_145596 | JGI IMG/M metagenome (GOLD analysis project Ga0163151, IMG submission 145596) | Freshwater microbial mat bacterial communities from Lake Vanda, McMurdo Dry Valleys, Antarctica - Oligotrophic Lake LV.19.MP5.IB-2 | ecosystem: Environmental > Aquatic > Freshwater >...
GTGCCGGTGCTGAAGGGCACTTCCGGCATCCTCGCCTTCACCACCACCGAGACGGCGCGCGGCCAGGAGTTCAGCTGCCTCAAGTGCGGCCGCTGCCTCGACGCCTGCGCGAACTTCCTCAACCCGTCGGTGCTGGCGCGGCTCGCGCACAAAGGCGAGCTCCAGGCGCTCGAGTCGCACTTCGTGATGGACTGCATGGAGTGCGGCGCGTGTTCGTTCGCGTGCCCGTCCAACATCCCGATCGTGCAGCTGATCCGCGTCGCCAAGTCGTCGATCCGCGATCATCGGCGCAAGGAGCAGAAGCCATGACCGGCCGCCCCGCGCGTTTCCAGCTGCAGCCAGCACCGTTCCTGCACACGGCGCTGACGACGCCGCGGCTGATGGTCGAGGTGCTGCTCGTCACGGTTCCGGTGATCGCCACCGCTGCGTGGTTCTTCGGTCTGTGCGCGCTGCTCGTGATCGGTGCCGCGACGTTCGGCGCGATCGCCGCCGAGTGGGCGCTGGCGACAGGCCGACCGCGCCACCAGACGCTGCGCGACGGTTCGGGCGTGCTGACCGGCGTGCTCGTCGGCCTGACGCTGCCGCCGGCACTGCCGCTGTGGATGGCGTGCCTCGGCGGCTGCGTCGCGATCGCGCTCGGCAAGATGCTGTTCGGCGGGCTCGGCCAGAACCTGTTCAACCCGGCGCTGGTCGGCCGCGCGTTCCTGCAGGCGGCGTTCCCGACGGCACTGACGACGTGGGTCGCGCCGCGGGCGTTCTTCGACGTGCCCTCGTCGCTATGGGCACTGCCGCTGATGCACGGCCAGCTCGACGGGCTGTCGGCACCGACGCCGCTCGCGCGCATGAAGTTCGACCACGTGGCGACGCCGCCGTGGGACCTGTTCGTCGGCGACACGGCCGGCTCGCTCGGCGAGACGAGTGCGATCGTCTTGATCGTGTGTGGCCTCTGGCTCGTGCTGCGCCGGCTCTGCGACTGGCGCATCCCGATTGCGGTGCTGATCGCGGCAGCCACGCTCGGCTCGCTGCTGCATCTGCTCGATCCTATGCACAACCCCGCGCCGTGGTTTCTGCTCGGCTCAGGGGGCCTGCTGTTCGGCACCGTGTTCATGGCCACCGATCCGGTCAGTTCGCCGGCGACGAAACACGGCGCGTGGATCTACGGCCTCGGCATCGGCTGCCTCGTCGTGATCATCCGCGGCTACGGCGGCCTGCCCGAAGGCGTCATGTACGCGATCCTGCTGATGAACGCCGCGACGCCGTTGATCGAACGCGTGGCGCAACCGCGGCCGTTCGGCCGCCCGAGGCGCGCATGAGCCCTCTGGACCTCGCCCCCACCAGCGAACCGGGCGCCGCGCGGCTCGTCGCGACGCTGACCGCCGCCGGCGTGCTGTCCGGCGTGCTGCTGACGAGTGCGTACCTGCTGACGCTGCCGACGATCGAACACAACCGGGCCGAAGCGCTGCGCGCCGCGGTGTTCCAGGTCGTGCCCGGCACCGTGGCGATGCACAAGCTCGTGCTGCGCGGCGAGACGTTCGGGCTGGCCGATGGCACCGAGCCCGCCTCCACAACCGCCGTCTACGCGACCTACGACGGCGCGGGCAGGTTCCTCGGCTACGCGATTCCCGGTGCCGGCCCGGGCTTCGCCGACACGATCGCGCTGCTCTACGGGTACGACCCGGTGCGCCAGTGCGTCGTCGGCATGCAGGTGCTCGAGAGCAAGGAGACGCCGGGGCTCGGCGACAAGATCTTCAAGGACGCACGCTTCGCGGCGGAGTTCGGCTCACTCGCGGTGCAACCGACGATCGTCGTCGTCAAGAACGGCACTGGCAGCAAGCCCAACGAGGTCGACGGCATCACCGGCGCGACGATCTCGAGCAAGGCGGTGGTCAAGATCCTCAACGCCGCCAATGCCGCGTTGCTCAGCAAGCTGCCGTCGCCCGATCAGGTGCCACAGGCACCGCGCGCGGAGGTTGGTAAGTGACCGGACCCGTGACCCAACCGCGGACGAACTACGACGAGTTCGTGAAGGGCATCTGGCGCGAGAACCCCGTCTTCGTGCAGGTGCTCGGCATGTGCCCGACACTCGCGGTCACCAACACGGCGATCAACGCGCTGGCGATGGGCAGCGCGACGATGGTGGTCCTGATCGCGTCGTGCGGCATCGTGTCGCTGCTGCGCAAGGTGATCCCGGGCCCGGTGCGCATCTCGACCTATGTCGTGATCATCGCCACGTTCACCTCGGTCGTCGACCTCGTGCTGCAGGCAGTCGCGCCGGCCGTGCACAAGGAGCTCGGCGCGTTCATCGCGCTGATCGTCGTCAACTGCATGATCCTCGGCCGCCAGGAAGCATTCGCCTCGAAGGTGTCGCCGCTGCCAGCACTCGCCGACGCGGCGGGCATGGGAATCGGCTTCACGATCGCCCTGCTGTGCCTTGGCACGATCCGCGAAGTGCTCGGCAGCGGCAGCCTGTTCGGCTTCGGTCTGTTCGGCCCGGACTTCGAACCGTGGGTCGTGATGGTGCTGCCACCGGGCGGTTTCCTCGTGCTCGGCCTCGTGCTGCTCGGCTTCAACCTCGGCAAGCGCGCGCGCGACGCCGGCAAGGGGGCCGCATGACCGGCAACCTGCTCTGGATCTTCTTCAGCACGCTGCTCGTCAACAACTTCACGCTGGCCTACTTCCTCGGCCTGTGCCCGTTCTTCGGCGTGTCGGGCAAGCTGCAGACGGCGCTGCGGCTCGGTGGCGCGACGACGTTCGTGATGGTGATCACGTCGATCGCGGCGTGGGCGCTCAACACGTTCGTGCTGACGCACGCGCCCTACCTGCGGCTGATCAGCTTCATCGTCGTGATCGCGAGCGCCGTGCAGTTCGTCGAGATGGTGATCCGCAAGACGAGTCCCGCGCTGTTCCAGGCACTCGGCATCTACCTGCCGCTGATCACGACCAACTGCGCGGTGCTCGGCCTCGCGCTGTTCCAGACCAGCCGCGGCTACGGCTTCGTCGAAGGCCTCGTCTTCGCGCTCGGCGGCGGCGGCGGGTTGACGCTGGCGCTCGTGCTGATGGCGAGCCTGCGCGAAGAGGCCAGGCTGTCGAACGTGCCGGCCGTCGTGCGCGGCACCGCGTTCAGCCTGCTGCTCGCCAGCATCCTGGCGATGGCGTTCATGGGGTTTGCCGGCCTGCTCAGTTCCTGAAGGGTCCACCGATGTGGAATCACGTGCTCGCGGTGCTCGGACTCGGCCTGCTCTGCGGCGGCTGGATCGCGCTGCAGCGGTGGCTCGCGCGCAGCGAGCCTGGCGCGAAGGGCCGGGATGGCGGGTGCTCGAGCTGTTCGTGCGGCAAGGGCGCGTGTGCGAACGATGCGAAACCGCGGTCCGAGGCGTAGAGGCCCGGCACGTCACAGCCAGCGTGGTACGGCGCGGCAGTAGTCGTCGAAGGCCGCCGCGAACCGCGCGCGCAGGAACCGTTCTTCGGCGCGCACGAAGCGGCGGTCGAGCAGCGCCCAGAACAACGGCGGCACGACGAGCGGCGCCACCGTGCCGAGGCCGAGTGCCGTACCGAGCACCAGGCCGACCATGCCGACGTACATCGGGTTGCGCGTGAACCGGAACGGCCCCGCGCCGACGAGCGCCGTGGCTTCGGTGAACGGACGGATGCCGGTGCCGACGCGCCGGAAGCGCCATGCCGCTGCGACCGTGAGCAGCACGGACAGCACGCACAGGACCCAACCGATCCAGGTCCACGGCGGCACGATCCATCTCGCGACCGGCAGCAACCAGTGCAGCGCCGCGATGGTCAGCAGTGACGCGAGCAGCCAGAGCGGTGGGATGTCGCGCGGATAGCGTGGTTGGTCGGGCAAGGACTCCGTGCACACGATCGCGAGCGGAGCGTTCCTGCGCAACGATGCGCCAGCCGCTTGCGGAGGTCGGGGCCGCGGGCACACTGGTCCGATGCGCCTCTCCCCCATGCTCGCCCTCGCGATGCTGTGCGCGGCCCTGCCCGCCCAGCAGCTCGTCTTCGCCCAGAACGACAACCTCTCGTACGGGCCCTACGCCGTCGGCTGGCCGAGCAGCGTGATCGGCTTCCGCTTCACGGCCGCAACCGCGATGGTGCTCGACGCCGCGCAGGTGTTCACCGGCAACCAGACCCCGGCCAGCCACTCGGTCGAGATCCGCACGCGCAACACGACCACGGGTCTGCCCGACCAGCTCGTCGGCCAGCCGGGCATCTGGCAGAGCATGCACGCGCGCTGCTGGCAGGGTGCCCAGTTCGCGCAACCGGCCGTGCTCGCCGCCAGCACCGACTACTTCCTGGTCTGGCGCGTGCAGGGCATGTTCCCGCAGCACTCGGTCAGCGCCGACACCTACCCAGGCAACGTGCTCACCGAGGCGCGCTACTCGGACGGCAACACGTGGCACGCGCAGTCGATGGTCGCGGCGAAGTTCCGCCTGTTCGCACCGTACACGGCCGGTCCGATCACGAGCTTCGGCACCGGCAAACCGGGCATCTACGGCATTCCGACGATCGGCGTCTCGGGCTGGCCCGCGCTCGGCAACCCGATCGACGTCTGGCTCGACAACGCCGCGCGCGTCGCGAGCACCGCGCCGCCCAACGCACTGCTGCTGATCGGCTGGCCGATCCCAGGCGGCATCCCGTTCCCGATCGGCACCGCCTGGTGCACCGGCGACGTGCTGCTGTTTGCCCAGACGCGGCTGCACACGAGCCCGACCTCGGGTGCGGCCAGCTACACGTTCTTCGTGCCGAACACACCGGCCGCGTCGGGCCTGCCCCTGACGTTCCAGTGGGGCGTGCTCGATCCGCTCGCCGCCGATGGCCTCGCGCACACGAGCGCCGTCACGGCGCTGTTGCAGTAGCGAGCCGCGCGAGCCGCCAGCGATCGTGCAGTGCGAAGAAGCGCTGCACGTGCGCTTCGACCCAGCGCCGCGGCCGCCACGGCAGGCCGCCCACGACGAAACCGACGTGGCCGCCGCGCGCGGTGAACTGCGCGGCGAGGAACGGCGACGCCGCGACCGCCGCATGCGGCAGGATGCCGGCCGGTGCCAGCGGATCGTCCTCGGCCGAGACGAGCAGCGTCGGCCGCCGGATGCCGGCCAGGAACTGCGCGCAGCTCGCCGAGCTCCAGTAGTGCTGCGCATCGCGGAAGCCGTGCAGCGGTGCGGTGACCACGTCGTCGAACGCCGCGAACGTGCGGCAGGCGCGCACCGCGCCCGCGTCGAGCAGACCGGGGAACTGCCTGGCCTTGGCCAGCGCCTTCGGGATCAGCGTGCGCAGGAAGTGCCGCGAGATCGCACCGCCAAAGCGCCCGTCGCACTGCCGCGCCGCGGCCTCGAGGTCGAACGGCGGCGACACCGCGGCCGCCGCTACCACCTGTTCGGGCACCAGTTCGCCGGTCTCGCCGAGCCACTTCAGCAGCACGTTGCCACCGAGCGAGAAGCCGACGACGAAGATCGGGCGGTCGGGATCCTGCGCGCGCAGGCGCTCGACGACGAAGGCCAGATCGCCCGTCTCGCCGCTGTGGTAGGTGCGCTGCGCGTGGTTGAGTTCGCCACCGCACGAACGGAACTCCATCACTGCGAAGCCCCACCCGAGCGGGCGCAGCAGCCGATTCATCTCGCCGACGTAACCTGACTCGCGGCTGCCTTCGAGCCCGTGCAGTAGCAGCACGAGCGGCGCACCGCACCGAGGCCCCACGAAGTGCATGCGCACGAAGTCGCCGTCGGGCAGGTCCCAGCGTTCGAGCTGCAGGTCGTCGAGGCGCGCGGCGCGGCCGAACGTCGTCAGCAGCGTCTGCGCGAAACCCGATCGCGCCCACCACGCGGGGCGGAACGGATGCTGCGCCAGCGCGTGGGCCGATGCTTCCTTCTGCGCGAGCGGCGACACCGGGCTCTGGTGGGCCGCGGCGGGCGCGGCAGTAGGAACGGCGGGCAGCAAAGTGGCGCGTTTGTAGCACGCAGGGCACGGCAACGCCCGCGGCATCGGCCATGTGTTACATCTCGCCACCGGCAGGAATCACGCGGCCGATAGGGCGGCATGCCGATTCCGACTCCGCGCCGCCGCCGCGGCATCCTCACGGCCATCGGTGCCACGATCGTCGCGTTGCTGGCCGGTGCCGCCGTCGTGCAGCAACGCACGAGCGCGAGCTGGGCGGCGATGGAACAGCGCGCCGCGGCGATGCAATCGGACTTCGACCAGCGCGACCACCGGCGCGAACCTCTGTGGGGCGAGGGCACGGGCGGCTCTGCGTTCGCCGAGTACGCTCGCGCCATCGCTCTCGCCAAGCCCCTTCTGGGCCAGGACAACAAGGAACTCGTCGCAACGCTGCGTCGAACCGACGCCCAGGTCGCAGCCGAGACCACCGCGCTCCGCGCGCGCTGGCGGCCCGCGATCGAAGCGTTGCGGGACGGCACCCACTGCCACGATGCGAGACCTCCGCAGGCGCGAGGCGGCGATCCACAGTCCGGCATCAGCAACCTGCTGCTCGCCCGCTGGCTCACCAACGTCGCGGTGTTCGAGGCACGTGCGCTGCGGCACGAAGGCAACCATCGGCAGGCCGTCGAATGGACGCTCGACGCAATGACGTTCGGCAACGACCACGTGCGCAACGGTGTGCTGATCAACCAGATGATCGGCATCGCGCTCGTTGCGATCGCCACCTTCGAGGCGTGGCCCGACGCAGCGCTGCAACGACTCGATCGCGAAGCACTCGACCTGTTCGCGGACGGCCTCGCCCGTCTCGACGCGCAGTTCCCCGAGCGCCTCGACCTGCGCCCCGAGCTGCTGTTCATGGTCGACGCGCTGCGTCACTCACCGAGCGACGCGGGGTGCGGCATGAGCACGGCTGCTGCATGGCGCTTCGGCTTCTCGATGCGCTGGATGGCAGCCGACGCGTTCGCGCAGTATGCGGCAGCCCTGCAACGCTGGACCGAGACGCCCTCGCCGCGGTGGCCGGAGCAACAGGCGGCCATCAACGCCGAGATGCTGACCCTCGGCAACTCGACGAACCCGCTGCTGCACCTGATGGCACCGAACCTGGCAGCGGCTGAGTCGAATCTGCGCCAGGTCGTCGCGCGTCTCCGCCTGCTGCGCGCCGCGGTCGGCGTGCTGCGCGGCGAGGACACGGCCCTGCGCGATCCGCTCGGCGACGGACCGCTGTCGATCACGACGGAAGAAGGTGGTACACGCATCCGTTCGGTCGGTGTGCCGGACGGTCGCCCGTTCGAGCGCTTCGTTCCGCACCGGTGATCGGAGCGGCACGGCAGGGGACGAGTCGTTCGCCGTGAGCGATCTCACGGCCCGCGTTTGCCCAAGCCCTTCCACGGTGAGCCCGGCAATCGCGACACCAGTTCCTGCTGCACGAGCGCCATCGCCTCGGCGAAACGAAACGCGTGTCCCGCGGCCAGCAGGGGCGTCAGGTCCGCGCCGAACGTCGGATCGCGCTGCTTCTCGGCGAGGTTCTGCTCGAACATCGCCCGGGTCACCTTCTGCCCCTCGGCTTCCATGTAGCGCTGGAAACACTCGACGACACGGTCTGGCGCGACCAGGCGTTGCGCGAGCACGAGTCCGAGGTCGAACAGGTCGCGCCCCTTCTTGCGTTGGAACAGCGCCCGCAACTTCGTGCCGATCAGTTCGTCGAGTTCGAACGTGGTGATCGAACACGACCCGGTGAACCACCGCGACGACACGACGAACGGCCGCTGCACGAGGCCGAGCACATTGAAGTGCTCCCGCGAGTTGATCTCGACCTTCAGTCGCAATGGACGCGGCGGCTGATCTTCGGACGCCATCCGGTAGTTGAGGGTGACGCGACCCTGCGATTGCTTCCACTGCGGCGCACCCAACCACGGATCGAGAGCCGCATGGATCGCGTCCAGCAGCGCCCCCGCCGCGCCCGGCTCGGTCTGCACGAGGTCGATATCCTCCGAGTACCGCGCCGGCGATCGAACGTGGAGCTTGTAGAGCGCGGTGCCACCGCGGAAGGCCAACCCTGCACCGATCGCAGGCATCGAGAACAAGTCGACCAAGGCGCGCGAGATCGCGAGGTCTTGCTCGACCTGATGGTCCGCGACCCAGGGGGCGATCGAACGCCATTCCGTGATGAAGTCCCTCGGGATCATCGATCGAGCGCCACCTTGCCGTTCACCAACAGACGCCAGCGCGGCAACCGTTCGCTGCCCGCGGTCGCTTCGCCGACCAGCAGCCTCGTGTTCACTCGCGCGTGTTCTGCCGTGTGGGCCACCAACGGTTCGGTCAGGGTTCGTTGGTCCAGCAGGTCCAACAGATAGCCGAGGCGCTGGGCCCATGCGACCGGGCAGGTCTGCGATGCCGCGACGAGTCGAACGGGATCGAGAGCCGGAGCGAGCTCTTCGAGCACATCGAGCACGTGGTCCATGCCGCCGCAATGGCTGGCGTAACCGACCAGTTCGAGAGCCGTCGCCTCGGGCGACGCGAGCCGCAGCACGCCGCGTGGGGTGTTGCGTTGCAGCACGGGCGTCCGTTCCAGGTCGCTCCGCGCCGTGAACTGCACGCGCACCGCCCCGCACGAGATCGGCTTGCGACTGGTGCGGACCATCACCTGGAATTGCTGCGGTCGGTGCGGCGCGGCGCCGTGGAACTCGGCGGCAGTCAGCAGCGCCGCGTAGTGGTAGAGACCCAGATGATCCATCAGTTGCGGCACGAACTGCTCCGCGGGCGGGCAACCGAGCGAGCGGTACTCGGGGGGCACGAGGACGTGGAAGCCCCGCAGCGGGGAAGCGATCTCGCCCTTCGCCGCGAGCCGCCGCAAGACGGCGCGCACCGCAACAGGAGTACTGCCAAGCAGCTGCGCCGCCTCCGGCGTGGTGAAGAGGTGGCGGCCCTTGGCAGCAAGGGCGGTTAGCAGTTGGCGCCCGGTCGGCATGGATCTGGAACCTTCTGAAAGTAACGGTTTTCGTTACTTTTTGTCAGTATGTGATCGTTCTTCGGATCCCATTCGGTCTGCATGTAACGATTATCGTTACTTTATGAAGTTATCAGATCGAACGCCTGCTTCGTCCCCCGCGCCGGCAAGCCCCTCACGGCAGCGGTTCGCGGATCTTGCGCACGATGCGCGCGCCGATCACGACCACGACGCCGACCAGCAGCAGCGGCAGCAGGAACCGTCCCGCGCCCCGCATCCACAGCGCCACGGCGAGCACGACGAAGACGAAGCCGAGGAAGTAGGCCGAAGCGAGCTTGCGCGGCGGCAATCGTGGTTCGGGAAGCGCGCTCACGCCGGCGGTTCTCGTCTCGCGAGCACCGGCTGGCGATCGCGGAACACTTCGCGCACCCCCTGCTCCCACGGCCAGCGGCCCTGCTTGTCGGGCCACACGAGCTGCACGACGGGGAAGTCGTCGCCTTCGTAGGCCCACACCGCGACGCCGAGGAACTCGCGATAGAAGCCCTTCGGCACGGCGAGGAAACGCGCCGGGTAGTGCTGCAGCAGGCCGTCGTGGCTGCTGTCGACGACGAACGTCTTGCCCTCGTCGGCCTGGTCCGCGATCTCGTCGAGCAGGTCCTGCGCGACCTCGTCCTCGAGTCCGAACACGAGCACCTCGGGTTGACCGAACGTCTCCCACAGCCCGACCGTGAACGAGAACCCGGGCCCATCGTCGGTCGCGACGTGTTCGACGTGCACACCCGACTCCGCGATCGATTCGAGGATCGCGCGTTCGCTCGCCGTCATGCTGTCGTCGATGGCCCGCATGCGCGCACTGTGCCACGCCGTGCCTCGCCGCGCACGAGACAGCTCTCGCCGTCAACGCCGATGGACTTCGGACACGCGCTTGCCGCGCTTGTCCTCGCGGACCGTCTTGCCGTCGGGCGACAGCTCGAGCAGGCTGTCGGCCGTGCCGACGAGCGTGTTGCCGTTCGGCAGCCGATCGGCGTCGTTGGGCTGCTTGACCTTGACCTCCCACACGACCTCGCCCTTCCGGTTCACCTCGCGCACGGCTCCCGCGGTATAGAGGGCGAGCAGCGTGTTGCCGTTCGGCAGGCGGTCCGCATCGAACACGCCCTCGAGATCGCGCAGCTCCCACACGACCACACCCGCACGATCCACTTCGAGCACCTGGCCGGGATGCACCGCGATCAACGTGTGGCCGTTGGCGAGTCGCTCGACGTCGTACGGCATACACCCCTTGTCCGGGATCGCGAACTCCCAGACCTCGTTGCCCTTCTCGTCCACTTCGACGATGCGGCGCGCGCCGGCGTCGGCGATCAGCGTGTGCCCGTCGAGCAGCCGGTCCGCCTCGAGCGGCGTCTTCCCGGCGAACGACCACACTTCCTTGCCCATGTCGTCGAACTCGACGACGCGACTCTCCTGGTAGAGCGTCAGCAGCACGTGTCCATCCGGCAGCGGGTCGACGTCCCACGCCATCTTGCCCTTCACCAGCTCGTGCTCAGTACCGTCCGCATCGATCTGCACGACCTGCTGCTTCTCGTATTCGCAGAGCGTCGTCACACCCGTCGCGCGCACCGCGAGATCGGTCATGCGCACCATTCGCACGATCGCCGGGTTCGGCGAGCCGATGGCGGTGACGAGCTGCGGCAGCGCACCGGCAGCCGTCGTGCCGAGCGAGCACAACACTTCGCACACGACCTGCACGACTTCGGGGCGCGGGTCGGCGATCCGCGCCGCCAACGCCGGCACGGCGGCGGCCCCGAGTGCCTGCAATTCCTCGGCGGCGGCGGCACGGCGATCGGCGAGTTCGAGCTGGCTGACCAACGATCGCGCGCGCTTCTCCACGGGCGACACGGCCTTCTGCTGGGCCACGAGCCCGGCCATCGCCAGCAGGACGGCCAGCGACGCGACGAACGCACGCAGCGGAACTCGCATGAAGCCGGCAGATTACCCGGGGAACCAGCGCACCGCTGACACGGCTCGTCTGCATGCCTATCTTCCCGCGTCCTGTCGGGCCCGGCCTCGCCGCGGCACGACGTTCCATCCACGGATCAACCGCATGACCTCGCTGCTCCCTCTCGCCCGGATCCCCGTCCTGCTGCTCGCCGCCGCGACGATCGCACAGGAGACCGCCGAACGCACGTTGCCGGTGTTCACCGACGGCCAGGCGCAGGTCGTCGCCGGCTTCCAGAAGCAGAGCGACTGGATCAAGCACTTCCTGTGGGTCGAGGCGCCGTTCGATTCGGATGGCGACGGCAAGAACGACCGCCTGCACGTCGATGTCACGCGTCAGAAGCAGACCTACACCGAAGGCCTGAAGGTGCCGGTGATCTACGAGACGAGCCCGTACTTCGCGGGCACCGGCGGCACCGGCAAGGAGTACTTCTGGGACCCCAAGCACGAACTCGGCAGCAAGCCGCCGAAGCGCGGTGAGATGCCATCGATCGGCTACGGCAAGAAGGCCGGCATGATCTCGCAGACGGAAGTGGGTGCCTGGCTGCCGCGCGGTTTCGCGGTTGTGCACAGCTCGTCACCCGGCACCGGCTTCTCGGAAGGCTGTCCGACCGTGGGCGGCGACAACGAGTCGCTCGCTCCCAAGGCCGTGATCGATTGGCTCTGCGGCCGCGCCAAGGGCTACACGACGCCGGACGGCGACGAGGAGGTCAAGGCCACCTGGTGCAGCGGCAAGGTCGGCATGACCGGCACGTCCTACAACGGCACGCTGCCGCTCGCCGCAGCGACGACCGGCGTCGAAGGACTCGAGGCGATCATCCCGATTGCGCCAAACACCTCCTACTACCACTACTACCGCTCCAACGGCCTGATCCGGCACCCTGGCGGTTACATGGGCGAGGACATCGACGTCCTCTACGACTTCATCAACAGCGGCAACCCCGAACGCCGCGACTGGTGCAACAAGAAGATCCGCGACGGCGAGCTGCACTCGGGCTTCGACCGGCTGTCAGGCGACTGGAACGACTTCTGGGCGGGCCGCGACTACCTGCTCGATCTCGGTCCATTGAAGGCCGCGACGCTGATGGCGCACGCGTGGAACGACTGGAACGTGATGCCCGAGCACAGTGTTCGCATCTACGAAGCGCTGAAGAAGAAGGGCGTGCCGTGCATGGCGTACTTCCACCAGGGCGGGCACGGCGGACCGCCACCGATGGAACTGCAGAACAAGTGGTTCACGCGCTTCCTCTACGGCGTGGAGAACGGCATCGAGAAAGGTGGGCCGAGGGCATGGATCGTGCGCGAGAGCGAGGTCGCGGCCGAGGGCGAACCGCGCAAGCGACCGCCGCCGCCGACGCCGTATGACGACTACCCCAATCCGGCGGCCTCGCCCGTGAAGCTGTATCCGCTGGCCGGTGGCGAAGCGGTCGGCGACCTCGTCACGACCGGCAAGCCCGGCCAGAAGACCGAGACGCTCGTCGACGACGTGTCGGTGCCGGGGGCGAAGCTCGCGCAGGCCGAGAAGTCGGAGCACCGCCTGCTGTTCGCGACACCGCCGCTCGGCGAGCCGCTGCACCTCTCGGGCACCGCGAAGGTGACGATCAAGCTCGCGAGCAGCAAGCCCGCCGCGAACCTCTCGGTCTGGCTCGTGCAGCTGCCGTGGACCGACAAGCGTGGCATCCCGATCACCGAGAACATCATCACGCGCGGCTGGGCCGATCCACAGAACCACGCATCGCCGAGCAAGGGCGAACCGCTGCAGCCCGGCAAGTTCGTCACGCTGACGTTCGATCTGCAACCTGACGATCAGGTGATCGCGGCGGGCAAGCGCATCGGCCTGATGATCTTCTCGAGCGACCGTGACTTCACGCTGTGGCCGGAGGCCGGGACGAAGCTGACGATCGATCTCGACGCCACCTCGCTCGAGTTGCCGGTGGTCGGTGGCAGCACCGCGTTCGCCAAGGCGTTCGAGGCGGCGAAGTAGGGTTCGGCGCGCTCAGCCTTGGTCCCGGCACCAGCAACCGCGAAGGTTCCCCCTACATGCGGAACACCGGCGCGCGCCAATCCTCGATCGGCGCGTTGAGCGTCGCCGACAGCGCCAACGCCAGCGCCGAACGCGTCTGCCGCGGATCGACGATGCCGTCGTCCCACAGCCGCGCCGTCGCGAACAACGGGTGCCCTTCGGTCTCGTACTTCTCGAGGATCGGCGCCTTCATCTTCTGCTCCTCCTCGGCCGACAGCTTCTGCCCCTTCTCCTCGAGCTGGTCCTTCTTGACCTGCACGAGCACCCCCGCCGCCTGTTCGCCGCCCATCACCGAGATGCGCGAGTTGGGCCACGTGAACAGGAACCTCGGCTGGTAGGCGCGGCCGCACATGCCGTAGTTGCCGGCACCGAACGAGCCGCCGATCAGCACGGTGAGCTTCGGCACGTTCGCCGACGCGACCGCCTGCACCATCTTGGCGCCGTCCTTGGCGATGCCGCCCGTCTCGTACTTGCGGCCGACCATGAAGCCCGTGATGTTCTGCAGGAACAGCACGGGCTTCATGGT
>Ga0163151_10006978_pt1 | contig 13429 bp, 13 predicted proteins | sample OliLakLV19MP5IB2_FD_145596 | JGI IMG/M metagenome (GOLD analysis project Ga0163151, IMG submission 145596) | Freshwater microbial mat bacterial communities from Lake Vanda, McMurdo Dry Valleys, Antarctica - Oligotrophic Lake LV.19.MP5.IB-2 | ecosystem: Environmental > Aquatic > Freshwater >...
CGCCGTGATGTTCGTCGAGCCTACCGATGAAGTTTACGAAGGTCAGATCGTCGCCGAAAACGCCCGCGAGAATGATCTGGTCGTCAACCCCACGACCGCAAAGAAGCTCACGAACATGCGCACCACCAGCAGCGATGAAAACATCATCCTCAAGCCCGCCCGCAAGATGACGCTGGAGCAGGCGTTGGAGTACATCGAAGAAGATGAACTGGTCGAAGTCACGCCCACTTTCATCCGGCTTCGTAAGGAACTTTTGACCGAAAACGCCCGCAAAAAGGGCGGTCGGGTGAAGAGGACGGTGGAGGTGGAGGGGTAAGAAGACGAAGGAGTTGCAGCGAGGTTGGACGCTCGGATCATGATGAAGTGTTCAGGAGAGGCCGACTATCGCGGTTAAACCGGCCGGTATGGCGTGTGTCATAAAAACTTCCAATTCGTGTTTGCCGATGCGGCCAGCGATCTCTAGAATATTCCTATGATTGTCGTTCGCTTCCCAGATTCGCAGTCGGAAAAGAAGGCGCTTGGTTTTCTCGCTCGCCGCTTCTCAATTCGTACGAGAGACGACGGCACCACGCTCGTGCCTGAAGCGGCAGTTCAAGTAATGAACGGCGCGGGAATTTTGTTTGTCGTTGAGGGGCAGGCGTCTTATGACCAGCAAATTCCGAAGGTACGAAATCCTCCTGCCGCTGCGATTCAATGACGGAATGGAAGTGCCCGACGAATACATTGGTGAAACCTTGCTTGAGCTTCGCACACGATTTTCGGCCGCATCGACGGAGACGCAGGTTATCAAGGGGCAGTGGGAACATGCCGGAAGCGTCTATTCAGACGAACTTATCCGAGCTTTTGTTGATGTGCCCGACGACGCCGATGCACGCGTGTTCTTCCAGCAATTCAAAGAAACCTTGAAGATGCGCTTCAAACAGATCGATATCTGGCTGGTTAGTTACGCCATTGACATTGTTTGAGCACTTATCATGCCACGCCCTCTCATCGGAATCACCTCGGACCACAACGCGGAATTCAAGCAGTACCTGATACCGCACGGCTACGCGGCCAGCGTGGAAAGAGCCGGCGGGTTGCCGGTCATGCTGCCGTACCGCGTCGACTTGTCGCTGGTCGATGCGTATCTCAATCGTCTCGACGGCATGGTCTTCTCCGGCGGAAACGACCTCGATCCCTCGGCGTATGGCGAACCGTGGCACGCGCATGCGGTGCCGGTCGATCCGCTTCGCGAAAAGTTCGAGCGGGCCTTGATCGCTGAAGTGGAACGCCGGCGCATGCCCGTGCTGGGCATCTGCCTCGGCAGCCAACTGATGAACCTTCACCGCGGCGGGGCGATGCACCAGTTCATTCCTGACATCGCCACGCAGATCGAGCATCGCAACCTCAACCGCAAATGGGCCGGCCGGCATGACGTGCTGCTCGCCGCCGACTCGCTCATCGCCAAAACCCTGGGCAAAACGTCCGTGACGGTGAACACCAGCCACAAACAATCCATCCGAACCGCGGGCCGGGGATTGCAGATCATCGCCACCGCCCCCGACGGCGTGATCGAAGGCATTGAAGACCCCACGTTCCCACTCTTCCTCGGCGTGCAGTGGCACCCGGAACGGATGACGGATAATTCGGACCATCTGAAGTTATTCCATTTGCTCGTGGAAAAGTCTGCGCGAACTTCGGGATGACAAACAAACTGTCACCCCGAACGGTACGCCGGACGGGCGTGTTCATCCGTGTGCATCTGTGGTTAAATGACCCGTCGTGACGCGCCGGCGAATCCTCCTACTCATCACCGACCTGCAAATCGGCGGCACGCCGACGGTCGTGCGCGAGCTGGCGATTCGTCTGCAGCCGTTCGCGCATGTGGAAGTAGCGTGCCTGAAGAAGTGGGGACCGGTGGCGAATCCGTTGCGGGACGCCGGCATGACGGTGACAGCGCTCGATGCGGCGCGCGTGTGGCACCTGCCGCGAACCGTTCGAAGGGTGCGCGAACTCGTCCGCGAACATCGGATTGAAACCTTGCTGAGCTTTCTGTTGCATGCCAACGCCGTAGCCGCGGCGGCGCATAGGCTCTGCCCCGGCGTGTTGGGGATTCAGTCGATTCAGACCGTTCAAGCAAAGCCGGCGTGGCATTGGCGTTTGCAGGGGATGGTGCAGGGTTGTGCCGGGAAAATCGTCATGCCGTCGCACGCCATTGTGCGCGTGGCGGGAGAGCGATCGGGTGTGCCGGCGGAGAAATGCGTGGTCATCCCGAACGCGGTCGATCCGGCATCGTACGAACAGACGCGCGTGTTCGCCGGGCCGGTGAAGAGAATCGGTTACATCGGCCGGCTCGACCCAGCTAAGCGCCCGGGGCTGCTTCTGGGGATGATGCGGCGGGTGGACGAAACCGTCGAACTCCACTACTTCGGTGACGGCCCCGCGCGGGCGTCGCTTGAAGCAGCGGCGCGGGCAACCGCAACGCGCGGGCGGGTCGTATTTCACGGCACGGTCGCCGGCCCTTCCGACGCATTGCGGCAGATCGATTGCCTCATGCTGCCTTCGGCGGTCGAAGGCTTCGGGCTGGTACTCATCGAAGCAATGACCGCGGGCGTGCCGGTGATCGCCTGTGGCGCAGGCGGGGTGCTCGAAGTGATCACGCACATGGAAAATGGCGTGCTCGTTCGGCGCGAGGATTACGGCAACCCCATCGGCGGTGCGTCCGAGGCAGACGGCTACTACGAGGCATTCCTCGAAGTGCGTGATGACGTGTCGTTGCGGACCAGGCTCATTACCAACGGTCTTCAAACGGTGCGCGAGCGGTTCTCGTGGGACGTCGTGCTGCCGCAATATCGAAAGTTATTGGAGGTGTGAGAGTGGTATGGATCGCGAACCCGTGCCACGTTGTCAATCAAACTGCTCGGGCGCCTCACCCTTGGGCCGCGTCTTCCACCGGCGGTGCACCCACAGGTACTGCCCGGGGTCGGCGGCGGTAAAGTCTTCGATGGCTTTGGTGTAGCGCTGCGTGATATACCGAAGCGGGTCGTCCTGTTGCTGCCAATCCTTCGGCCAGATGATGTCCTGCACGCCCAGGTCGAACTCGAACTTGTCCTGCTTGCGTCGCGCGTAGCCGATGATCACGGGCACGTTGTACTCCATCGCCAGCAGGCCGATCGACTTATACGTGCTGGCCTTGCGCCCGAAAAAGTCGACGAACATACCTTTGGTGCCCGCGTTCTGGTCGGCGATGAAGCCGACCGCGCCGTTTCGCTCCAGCAACGGAACGACGATCGCGGTCGCGCCCTTCTTATCAATGATCTTCTGTCCCATGCGCTCGCGCACGCCCAGCAGGTATTCATTGACGTACGGGTTATCTAAGGGGCGTGCCACGCTGGTCGTCTCAAAGCCGAGCGTAGCCAGTGCGTAGCCGAGCACCTCCCACGCGCCGTAGTGCCCGGTGAGCATGATCACGCCCTGGTTCTGTTCCAGGAGCAACTTGAGCGTCGTCCCGAGTTGGGCGAGCTTCACATGCTTCGCAACGGTGTCGATGCGAATCAGCCGCGTGGTGAACAGCGTCTCAACAAACAGCATGAACAGTTGCTGCATGCTCCGCCGAGCAAGGGTGCGCAGTTCGGCGTCGGGCTTGTGCGGAAAGCTGCGCCGCAGGTTGCCCATCGCCCGCTTGCGGTGGCGGCGGTCGACGATGTACATGATGTTGCCCAGTACCTTGGCCACATCAAGGCACAGTTCCACCGGCCAGCAGTGCAGGCACATGGTGACGATACGCAGGCCGGCGTATTGCAGGCGGTCGATAAAATCGTTGCGGGGTTTGGCCATGACAATCAGGCGTGCGAAGCTAGCCCCCGATCCGACTCATCTGCTCGTTTCCCCGGCGGGAGTGGACTTCGGGTTTGAGGCGCACGCATTCGGTCATGGCATGGGCGATCGCGGCGGCGCGATCGCCGATCGGGGGGGCTAATTGTGGCCCGCGAATGACGGGTTTCAAGTCGACCTCGCCGCCTTCGAACAGGCACGACCGCAGGATGCCGTTGGCGGTCAGGCGCAGCCGGTTACACGTCGAACAAAACGGCGCTGACATGGCGCTGATGAAGCCGAGTTTGCCCTTCGGGTTGTCTTTGCCGATGCGATAGGGAATCGCCGGCCCCACACCCGCCTCAGCCGTTCGGTTGATCGGGACGAGGTCGCCATGACGCGCTTCGATGGCGGCGCGGATTTCGGGTTCGGGGATGAAGGCATCGGCGCCTCGGTCCTGCGCGCCGCAACCTCCGGCCGGGCCGGTTTCGTCGTCTGCGATCCGACTCTTCGTTTCACTCAGAATCGGCTTTGGCGCAGTGTTGTGCATCAGTGCCGCATCACCCAGGGGCATGTACTCGATGAACCGCACGGTGATGGGCAAGTCAACCGACAGCTGCGCGAAATCGGCAAACTCGTCGTCGTTCGTGCCGCGCATGGCGACGCAATTGATCTTCACATTTTCAAAACCGGCATCGATCGCGCGGCGCAGGCCGCGCATCACTGTTGATAAGTCGCCGGTGCGGGTGATCCTGCGGAACTTGTCGGGGTTGAGGCTGTCCATGCTGATCGTCACACGATCGAGCCCCGCCTGCTTCAGCGGTTCGGCCAAGTCGCCAAGGCAGAAGCCGTTGGTGGTGAGCGACAGGTCTTGCACGCCGGGGATTCGCCCGAGTTTACCAACCAAATCGACGATGCCGTGTCTAACCGTCGGCTCGCCGCCGGTGAGTTTGAATCGGCGGATGCCGTGGATATCGATCGCGGCACGAACCACGTCGGCGATTTCTTCAAACGTGAGGATGTCGTCCTTGGGCAACCAGCGCACGCCCTCTTCGGGCATGCAGTAGACGCAGCGGAAGTTGCAGCGGTCGGTGACGCTGATGCGCAAAACCTGCACCGCGGCGATCGACCGAGGGCCGGTGTCAAACGCCGGTGGCGTCGACACTTGCGGCAAAGGCGAAGTTGGCAAAACCGGCAGTTGCATGAATCTCAGGAAATATACTATCATCTGCCACGAATAAGGTTCGCCATAATCCCGCGCGATCGTCAAGATGATTGCGCCCGAATGCCCAATCCGACCGCGCTTTGCCGGTCGGCTTTACCCCGGTCGCGGTTTGTGTTAGGTTTCCGGCCCTTTATGCTGGGTTAGATTTTCACCCGGTATATTGGGAACCAGAAGTCGTTGAAAAATTATAGTCTACAAGGAGCACGAAATGTTTCGAAATTCCCGCATGGCCGTCGCCACCTTCGCAATGGCAATGCTCGTCACGGTGAGCATGACTCGGGCCGGCGTGCTCGATCAGGTTCCCGGCGAGTCGTTGTTTGTCATCAAGGTAACCAGCATCAAGGCCACCAGCGACAAGCTCGCCAAGTTCTCCACCGACCTCGGCGTGGCCGCGTTCGCGCCGCCTCTTTCCGACCCGCTCGGCTTCATCCGCGAGCAGGGAGGCATCAAGGCCGGCACGAACGATACCGGCGACCTGGCCTTTGCGTACATCGACCCGGCGATCACCGGCGGCGACCCCGATAAGTCGTTCGTCGTGCTGATTCCGGTGTCGGACTACGCGGCGTTCATCGGCAACTTTGCCGATGCCAAGACCGAAGGCTTGATTTCCGAATTCACACCGGCGGGCACGCCCGAGGCACTGTTTGCCGCACAGTGGGGCGAGCACGCCGCCGTGTCGCAAAACAAGCAGATCGTCGGCATGAAGCCCACCGGCATGAAGGTTAACGGCGTGAGCGCCAAAGAACTCGGCAAGGACATGGTGTTCCTCGCCAACTTCAAAACGATCCGTGCCAAGTTGCAGCCGCTGCTGGCCGAAGGCCGAGGCGAAATCAACAAGAACATTGAAGAAGAACTGGGCAAAGAAGCGGAGTTGGCCAAGTTCGGGCCGACGATCAAGCTGGCGGTTGATCGCCTGCTTGATGTCGCCGACACCTTCCTGCGCGACGCCGAAGCCTCGACGATTGCCATCAATTTCGTACCCGAAGGTTTGAACATCTCGGTGGTTGCCGAGTTCACGCAAGGCAGCTACCTCGGCGATATCGCCGCAGGGTCGAAGAACTCCACCCAGTCGTTCACCGCCGGGTTGCCGGCCGGCAAGTATCTGATGTTCGGCGGATATGAGGGCGATCCGGCGCTTACCGCCAAAGTCATCGATGACGTAATCGCACCGGTCATCGCCGAGCTGAAGAAAACCGGCGGCAAAGAAGCCGATGCCATCAGCAACATGTATGGCGACTTCATGGATTATGTGAAGGCCGTCAAAGGTCAGTCGGTTGGTCTGTTCGCCCCGCAGGGTGAAGTGGGCCAGGCGGCGCTGCTGCAGGCGATCAACGTTTATACCGGCGACGCCGCCGCCATGAAGGCCGCGTATTTCAAGCTGATGGAAGGCCAGGACGACCTGATGGCCGCGTTCGGTATGCCCGCCGACCAGATGAAGTACACGATCACCAAGGGCGCCAAGACCATTGAAGGCGTGGCGTTCGACCAGATCAAGGGCGACTTCAAGCTCGACGCCGCCGGCCCGGAGGCCGAGCAGATGATGAAGTTTCTTTACGGTCCCGAAGGCATGAACTTTTACGTTGCCGAACTCGGCGCCGACAAGCTCATCCAGGCCTTTGGTGTCGATGATGCGACGATCGCATCCGCCATCAAAGCTGCCAAAGACGGTAGCGACCCGCTGGCGGCAGTGCCCGGCGTCAAGGCAGTCACCGCGCAGCTTCCGGCGAATAAGAGCGGCGCGTTCTACATTCCGATCGATGAAGTGGTGACCACCGGACTCGGTGTGGCCAAGCAGTTCGGTTTCGGCATGAACGTGCAGATGCAGCCCGACCTTCCGCCGCTGGCGTTCAGCACCGGCACCGAAGGCACGGCCATCCGCATCGACGCACACGCCCCGACGCAACTCATCAGCCAGTTGATTGCCGCGGGATTCCAGATCGCCATGCAAGCCCAGGGCGGCGGCGAACGCAAAGGCGGCGGGCCGGGCGGGCTGTGATGGGGGAGCGGAGAGCGGAGAGCCGATAGCGCGAAGATACAGAGGCCGGCCATGGGTGCCGGCCTCTTTTCATTTTGTTGTCCCGCTCGAAAGAGGGAATTGAGGGTGCCACGATCTTGGCTCTCAGGCCAAGTCGTGCGAACGACGGACGGCTGAATTTTTAGGACGGCAAATTTCCAAACCACCACTTGGTGTTCGCACCACTTGAGCTGAGACTCAAGTAGTGGCGCCCGAAGGGCGCGTGGAACATGGATGGCGCTTGGCACCACTCGATGACATGCAAGTCATGCAGCGTTCGACGCCTTCACCAGCGCGTCGAGCACCGCACGCGCCTTGCCCGAATCGACGGCCGTCGCGCATGTGACGAGGGCGCGCTGAAGATTCGATTCAACACTTACCACCACCAGTCCCGCGGCGGCGTTGAGCAGGGCGATGTCGCGGGCAGGGCCTTTCCTTCCGTCGAAAATTCCGGTGATCATCTCGGCGGAGTCGGCGACGGTGTTGGCCTGCAGATCGCTCAGCCGCGCGTACTCGAAGCCCAGCAGGCGCGGATCGAGCGACCAGGTTTTGATGTGCCCGTCGGCCAGCTCGCTCACGCGTGTCGGGCCGAGCGTTGATAGTTCGTCCAGCCCGTCGTCGGCATGAACCACCCACGCCCGCTTGCTGCCCAGATCACGCAAGACGGCGGCGAGGCGGTCGGTGAGTTCCGGCGAGAATACGCCCAGCAATTGATGCTGCGCCCGCCCGGGATTGGTCAGCGGGCCGAGCAGATTAAAAATCGTGGCAATCCCCAGCACGCTCCGCGCCGCCGCCACATGCTTCATCGCCGGGTGGTGCGATCGCGCGAAGGCGAAGCAAATGCCCGTCGTCTCCAGGCATCGGATGAGCTGATCCGGCGAAAGCTCGAGTTTCACCCCTAGCGCTTCCAGCACATCGGCCGAGCCTGATTTGCTCGATGCCGAGCGGTTGCCGTGCTTCACTACCCGCGCGCCCGCCGCCGCAGCGATGATGGCGGCGGCGGTGGAGATGTTGAACGTGCCGCGCACGTCACCTCCGGTGCCGCAGGTATCAAGCACGGGCTGCATCGACGCGGGAACGGTCACCAAGACGGCCTTCTCGCGCATGACCTGCGCCGCGCCGACCAGCTCATCGACCGTCGTCCCCTTGGCCGCCAGACCGACCAACAGCCCGCCGATTTGCGCGTCGGCGGCGGCGCCGGTCATGATCGCTTCGAAGGCCTCGCGCGCCTCGTCGCGCGTTAAGTCTTCACGGCGGCAGAGCTTGAGCAGGAGGTCTTTCATCATCCGTGGAGTTATTCGACCACGCTCGCGCCCGGCGCGGCGGCGGTGGAGAAAACGGTGGCATCGATGTTGAACTTTGCTTTGTACGCTTCGCGCAGGTGCGTAATGAGGCCTTCGGCCAAGCGCGGCTGCACGAGCGCCACCATGCACCCGCCGAACCCGCCTCCGGTCATACGCGCGCCGTAAACGCCTTTGGTTTCGTTCGCTTCATTCACCAGGTAGTCAAGCTCGGCGCAGCTCACTTCGTAATCGAGCCGAAGCGAATCGTGGCTTTGCTTCATCAGCTCACCCACTTCTTCATAGCGCCGTTTGCCCAGCGATTCGGCGGCGGCGCGGCAGCGGGCGATCTCGGTCACCACATGCTTGGCCCGGCGATAGGTGACGTCATCCACGTTCCCCTTCGCCGCCGCTACCTGTTCGGCCGAAACATCGCGCAGCGCGCGTACGGCCGGGTCCTGGCGGCGGAAGTAGTCGACCGCGTGATGGCAGCTTGCGACACGATGCGCGTAGGCGCCGTCGGAAAGTTCGTGGTGTACCATCGTGTTGGCGATGACGACACGCAGTTCTTTCGAATCGATTGGAACGAAGTGCCTGGTGCGGTCGCGGCAGTCGAGCAGCATTGCGTGGCCGGCCCGCCCGCCGGCGACGATGGTTTGATCCATAATGCCGCACGGCACGTTGGCGTAGGCGCGTTCGGCCTGCTGGCAAATCAGCGCCATGCGGTCGGGGTCCATCTTGTTCCCGCCTAGCGTAAGCATGCTCAGCGCGGTGGCGACCAGGATTGCCGCCGAACTGGAAAGCCCGCCGCCCACGGGCAGGGTGTTGTGCAGGAGCAGGTCCATGCCCACCAGTGGAATGCCCGCGTCGAGCATCTCGGCCGCCACCCCGCGGCCATAGTTGGCCCATTGCGGCTGGGCGCTTTTGATGGGTTCGGCTAAGTCGAACTCGATTCGGTCGTTCGGAAACGCGGTGGAGGTCAGCACGATCTTCGAATCGCCACGTTGCCGGCACACGCCCAGCACGAATGGTTCGATCGCCATCGGCAGCACGAAGCCGTCGTTGTAATCGGTATGTTCACCGATGAGGTTCACGCGCCCCGGCGCACGCACCACGCGCAGCCTGCCCCCGGCGCCGAAAAGCTGTTCGAACTTCGATTTTGCCGCCGAGAGAACATCCGACATGTCGCCCAACTGTAGAAACCGAAGCGCCGACTTTCAAGCGGAAGCGAAGGGCATTAGACTCCGGCGGTTCACTTTGGCATGGCTTCACAACACAATAAATTCATCGTTTTTGACGGCGGCGAGGGGTGCGGTAAGTCGACCCAGGCCAAATTGCTTCAACAAAAGCTTGAAGCCGACGGCGCGCGCGTGCTGCTGGTGCGCGACCCCGGCTCGACGCGCGTCGGCGAGCTTATCCGGGGGATTGTGCTCAACCCGGATCACACAGAAATCGGCATGCGCTGCGAAATGCTCCTCTACATGGCCGCCCGCGCGCAGATGATGGTGGAAACGATTCTGCCGGCGCTGCAGGATGGCCAAGTCGTCCTCTGCGACCGCTTTGTCAGCAGCACGCTCGCCTACCAGCTCGGCGGCGACGGCGTGACGGCGGACGAGATTCGTTCCGTCGCTCAAATCGCGCTCAAGGGCCGGTGGCCCGACCTCACGCTGATTTTCGATATGCCCGTCGAAAGCAGCCGCAACCGCGTGCGCGCCAAGTTCGAACACCGCTCGGAAACGCTCTCTGGTAAGCAGGTGAAAGTGGTCAAAGACCGCATCGAACAGCGGCCCGAAGTGTACCATGAGCAGGTTCGCCGGAATTACCTCGCGCAGGTGGAAATCGATCCGAAGCGACATCGTGTAATTGATGGTTCGCGATCGATTGAAGAAGTACACGGCGATGTGTTGAATGCCATCGCGGGCTTAAAAAACATAAAGAAGAAGAACTGACTAAAATGAACGGTCGCACGAATCAACCGCGTTGAGTTAAAGTTCCAAATGACACGCAGCAAATTCCAAACAATTTAAAAATCAGGAATGAGCTTCCCCACGAATTGAGCTTCCCCACGAACGGTGGACGCTCGAAGTTTGTTAGTTCAGGCTCGCCTCGAACGTTTCGGGGCTGACGTAGCCTAACGAACTGTGTCTGCGCTTGCGATTGTAAAACACCTCGATGTATTCGAACACGCTCGCCCGTGCCTGGGCGTGGGTGGCGTATTGCTCCTGATAGACCAGCTCTGTTTTGAACGTACCGAAAAAGCTTTCAGCGACGGCGTTGTCGTAGCAGTTTCCGGTTCGGCTCATGCTGCACACGAACTTCTGCTCGTCGAGCAACTGCTGATATTCCCCGCAGGCGTACTGTACGCCGCGGTCGCTGTGGTGCAGCAGGCCGGCGGCGGGGTTGCGGTTTTGGATCGCCATCGACAATGCATCTTTTACTAAATCGACGCGAAGATGATCGGCCATGCTCCACCCGACCACCTTGCGGCTGAACAGGTCGATCACCGCCGCCAGATAAAGCCATCCTTCGCCGGTCGGGATGTAGGTGATGTCGCACACCCACTTCTGATTCGGCGCCGATGCCGTGAAGTCGCGGTCCAGCACGTTGCCCGCGATCGGATGCCGGTGAGATGAATCGGTCGTCGCCGGCACGAACCCGCGGCGGACGTTGGCCCGGATTTCGGCCTGTTTCATCACTTTCGCCACCGTGTTCTCACACACCTTCACGCCCTGGGCCGCCAGCTCCCGGGTGATCCGCGGGCTGCCGTAGGTGCAGCGACTATCCACATGCGCCGCCGCAATCTTCGCAGCCAGTTCAGCCAGACGCTGGGCCCGCACGCACACCGGCCGCGTCCGCCAGGCGTAAAACCCCGCCGTGCTCACCGACAACACCCGACACATCGCTCGGATCGGAAAAGCCTCGGTATGTTCGGCGATCCAGGCGAACTTCACGACTGCTCCTTCGCGAAGAAGGCCGCCGCTTTTTTTAAAATCTCACGCTCCAGCTTCAACCGCTGGTTTTCCTTCTCCAGCTCCGCCACCCGCTTGCGAAGATCCTTCTCTTCCACAACGCTAACCGATCCGTCGCGTTGGCGATGACGCTTGAGCCAGTAGTCCAACGTCGACTGCCCGATCCCCAAGCTCTGGGCCGCCTGCTTGGACGTGTAGTCCTGCTTCGCCACCATATCAACCGCCGACCGCTTAAACTCGTCCGTGAACGTCCTGTGCAACTTCCTTGCCATGATGAATTGCTCCTTCGAACGGGTAGTATGCCGTTCGCCAGGAGCGTCCACCATTCGTGGGGAAGCTCAGAAAACGCAGCAAACACCAACCATGCGCTGTCGTACCGCGTGGCGCGTTGATCGCTTTCTTCGGTTGAATTTTCTTGCTTGTTTGAACCTTGGTGCTTGATATTTGGAACTTGCTGCGTCGAATGGGTCAGATGCGAGAATGGTGATTTAGTGAGCGCCTTCAAAGAAATTTTCGCCCAGGATGCCGCCATTGACTCGCTTCGCGCGGCGGTGTTGGCGGATCGCCTGCCGCACGGGTTGATCTTTGCCGGACCGGTCGGCGTGGGAAAGGCCACCACCGCACGCGCGCTGGCCAGGCTGTTTCTCTGCGAAAAGCCCAAAGGCGATCAGCCGTGCGGCACGTGCGAAGGCTGCCGCGGGATGGCGGCGGACGTGCATCCGGATTTTCACCTCATCTATCGCCAACTGGCGCGCGTCGAAAAAAAGGAAGCCGCGGCGCGCGATTTGTCGGTGAAAGTTGTTCGCGAGTATCTCATTGCGCCGGCCAACCACAAATCAGTCATGAACCGCGGGAAGGTGTTTCTAATTAAAGAGGCCGAAACGATGAGCACCGAAGCCCAGAACGCGCTGCTGAAAACGCTGGAAGAACCGCCGGGCCGGTCGCTGCTCATCCTGCTCACCAGCATGCCCAACGTGCTGCTGCCGACGATCCGCAGTCGCTGCCAGTTGCTCAAGTTTGCGGCGCTGCCCCAGAAGGTCGTCACTGAGCAGTTGCAGAAGCGTGGCATCAATGCCGTCGATGCCGCCGACGCGGCGCTGATTACCGAAGGATCGCTCGGGTTGTCGATTAACTGGTTGAACGACGGCATCATTGAGGCCGCCCGCGATTTCGCCGGCCGGCTCGATCATTTCTCGCCCGCCGCCGCCGCCGAACTGCCGGATTGGTTGAAAAAGTTCGCCGAAAGTTATGTCGCCAGGCAGCAAGGGCGCGACGAAAACATCAGCAAAGACGTGGCCTCGCGTGAAGGCCTGACGATCATCCTCACCGCCGCCGCCAACCATCTGCGGCGGTCGCTGGCGCCGGCGAGCGGCGACCGGTCCCGGCTCGAAAGCCTCTGCGAATCGATCGAAGCCGCCGTCGCCACCGAGCGGTATCTCGATGCCAACGTCAGCGTCGCTCTGGCGCTGGAACAGTTCTCGTCGACGCTGTCGGCCACGCTAGTGGCGTGATTACAGGTCGAGGTTTTCCATCTCTTCGAGCGATCGCAGTTGCCCGGCGCTCAGGCGGTTCATCAACCAGCCGAGTAAGCTGAAAGCGATCATCAGCACAAACCAACCGACCATGAGTGTTTGTGGTCGCCGGTCATGATCGAATGCCGAGACGGGCGCCATCACTTCGGCGGTTACCAGCGCGTCGGTGAGGCAGTAGGCGTAGAGATAGCTGAACACCAGCGCCGCCATTGACAACAGCATGAGGACGAACAGCGTTTTGGGCCGTCGCTCGCCGTCAACTGGGTTGAAATCCAACACGTCCATACCAATTGAACAATTACAATTTACCCGATGCTCAGGCAAACGGCGGAAGATGTGCGACCTGTTCGGCCAGCGCCTGCGCGATCAGCACATGCGGCCGCGGGAGGGGATAGTCTGATAAATTAGCCAGCGCCACCCATCGGCGGTTGCCGGCGAGTTTCTCGATTGGTTTCATCGGTTTCATCGAGCAATCGACCGTCGCCGCATAGACGTCAAACTCGTAACGGCGATGAGTGAGCTGATGTTGAAGTTGCGCGATGTGTCGAATGTCCGTGAGCGCGCCCGTTTGACGTTCGAGCGCCCGATCTCCCCCTCCTGGCACCCCGGGAGGGGGC
>Ga0163151_10006979_pt1 | contig 13427 bp, 10 predicted proteins | sample OliLakLV19MP5IB2_FD_145596 | JGI IMG/M metagenome (GOLD analysis project Ga0163151, IMG submission 145596) | Freshwater microbial mat bacterial communities from Lake Vanda, McMurdo Dry Valleys, Antarctica - Oligotrophic Lake LV.19.MP5.IB-2 | ecosystem: Environmental > Aquatic > Freshwater >...
TTTGTGTAAAAAGGAAGCCCCGATAGTTATCGGAGTTCGCGGCGAGCGATACTACAATAAAATAAAGTGTCCGTTATAATTTGGCTTTTCTTATTTGAATTATGAAAGAGGTCTATTGTTGAAATAAAAAGATAAATTCCCTATAAATCCTTGCCCTCCATGCCCTTATTTTGTGGCAAAATATTTTTCACCAATACCTTGGAACCAGTAACCGTAGAAACCGCAAAGGAACTAGGCCTTAGGCCCGAAGAGTTCGACAAAATATGCAATGTACTTGGGCGTACCCCAAACTTTTGCGAATTAAGTATATACTCTGTAATGTGGAGTGAGCATTGCTCATACAAAAACAGTATTAAGTGGCTTAAAACTTTGCCCCGCGAAAGTGATAAGATGCTTGCCAATGCAGGCGAAGAGAATGCAGGATTGATAGATGTGGGCAATGGATTAGCTTGCTGTTTCAAAATAGAAAGTCATAACCATCCCTCTGCTTTGGAGCCCTATCAAGGTGCTGCAACTGGCGTAGGAGGAATTAACCGTGATATATTTTCGATGGGTGCTAGGCCCATTGCACAACTCAATTCATTGCGATTTGGCAATTTAGAAAATGAACGTACACAATGGTTGCTAAAGGGTGTGGTAAAAGGCATCGGCGATTATGGAAATGCATTCGGAATTCCCACAGTAGGTGGCGAAGTTTATTTCGATGAATGTTACCAAGTAAATCCATTGGTGAATGCGATGAGTGTGGGTATCGTAGAACATGGCAAAACTGTTTCAGCAATAGCTGAAGGCTTGGGAAATAAAGTATATATATTTGGTTCGTCTACTGGAAAGGATGGAATACATGGAGCTGCATTTGCCAGCAAAAATATTTCAGAAGATTCAGTGAACGATTTGCCTTCCGTACAAGTAGGAGATCCGTTTTGGGAAAAATTAATATTGGAAGCTTCGCTAGAAATTATTGAAACGGGTGGCGTAATCGGTTTGCAAGATATGGGTGCAGCAGGTATTACGTGTAGCACCAGCGAGATGACCGCCAAAGGCGAATGTGGTATGGATGTGTGGCTTGATAAGGTTCCTACACGCCAACCAGGAATGAAGGATTGGGAAATACTTTTATCGGAAAGTCAGGAAAGAATGTTGGTAGTGGTGAAGCAAGGATATGAAAGCAAATTGGAAGAGATATTTGAGAAATGGGATTTAACTTATAACCAAATTGGTGTAGTAACCGATGGCAAAAATGTTCGCTTCTATATGAATGATAATTTGGTTGCCGATATTCCTGCGGAGAGTCTAGTACTCGGCGGTGGAGCTCCTGTATATGATAGAGAATATAGTGAGCCAGCATATATAAAAGAGATTGAAAAATTTGATTTAAATACAGTAAAAGATATAGAACTGAATGAAGAAAATTTGAAAAATATATTGGGCAAAATGTTGGCGAATCCAAATATTGCAAGCAAACGCTGGGTATATAATCAGTATGATTCGATGGTGGGCACTATTACGCAAACTACTAATAAACCTAGTGATGCAGCAGTGGTAAAATTACGCGGTACCGATAAATCTATCGTAATGACGGTGGACTGCAATAGCCGATATGTATATAGTAATCCATTGCAAGGCGGAGCAATTGCGGTGGCAGAAGCAGCCAGAAATATTGTATGCACAGGGGGTGTTCCTTTGGGTGTTACCAATTGTCTTAACTTCGGAAATCCATATATGCCCGGTGTTTATTGGCAATTTGTAAATGCAGTTACAGGAATGGGCAATGCTTGTCGCAAATTTGGTACGCCAGTTACTGGCGGAAACGTGAGTTTTTATAATCAATCATCCGACGAGAATGCGGTATTTCCAACACCTACCATTGGTATGATAGGATTGATGGATACCACCAACCACATGACGCTCGATTTCAAAAATGTAAACGATAGTATATTTATAATTGGTCAACATAAAAACGATTTAGGGAGTTCGCAATATTTGGCAAAACTGAAAGGGGTGGAACAATCTCCCTGTCCTTATTTCGATATGGATGAAGAGTATAATATACAGCAAGCTGTAACAAATATTATAGAAAAAAAATTAATACAATCAGCACATGATGTTTCCGATGGAGGATTGTTGGTATGCATTATGGAATCGGCCTTTGCCAGCGATAAAGGTTTTAAACTCAATACAAATTCTGATATTAGAAAAGATGCATTTTTATTTGGCGAAGCACAATCGCGAGTGATTGTAACTGTTTCAGAAAACAATATAGAAAAGTTTGAAAATAATTTGAAGACAGCAAACATATCCTTTTCCAAATTAGGTAATGTAACTGCGTCTGAAATTTCAGTTGATGGTATACATTTAGGTAGCCAATCAAACTGGAAACCTATATATGATAATTCCATCGAAAACCATCTAAATTAATATAATAGCTATCAGTTTTTGCAGCAATGAATAAATACCTATTAATTATAATTATTTCTATATGCTTTATAAGTGTAGCAAATGCTCAAAGCGATTATGAAATGGCCAGCACACGATTGGTGTTTGGCTTGGATGCAAAAGTATTTATAAAGAAAATGGGTTTTGTGCCTGGCATTACTGCACGTTATAGTTATACCAATAAAAATGAGGATGAAAATTGTTTTAGTGCCTCATTTTTTACTACCAAAAAATACAAAGATCCAGTGCATCTACAGGCTAGAGCAGTAGGTACTACACCTCAAACTATTGATACCATTGTAGCATATCAAGCTAGTTTTTTTTCACTGTTGTATCATTACCATTATTATATACAGGAAACTAAGTATGATGATGAGTATGGCTTTTATCTGGCGGGTGCAGTTGGCATCACAAAAATGTTATATACACATGCTTATAATATTGAAGAGAATAGATATATAAGTTCTTATTCTTACCGTCAGCCAAAGGCCACGATTTGCCTGCAAGCGGCTTACGGGGTGCATTATCAATTTGCAAGTAATTTGCGTGTGATAGGAGAGGGCGGTTTTTATTATTTCTATGATGGACAATCCTCATTGCACAATGAAAAGCCACATTATATATCTTTGCAAATAACGGCAGGTTTGGCATTTGGTTTGGGAAGTAAAGGTAATGGTTTTTAAATTAATTATATAATAGTATAATAATATAAAGGATCTAATTTTGAAAATATAAAACTACATATTATGTATAAAAGAATTTTTTTAATGATAGTATTGCTCATAGTAGCAGTCAATTATTCCTCAGCACAAAAAATTTCTCCAGACTCAGCAAAGTATTATGAAGATTCAGTAGTTACTGTTTGCGGCAAAGTGGAGGGAACACATGTAACAAAAGCAGGTGGGGTCATGCTCAATATCGGAGCAACTTATCCCAACGCACCTTTTGTAGTGGTCATATTTAAAGACGATGTTGCTAAATTTAAATATAAACCTGCCGATTTTCTAAAAGGAAAGAATATATGTGTTGCAGGCAAAATAGTTATCTTCAAAGATAAACCGGAAATAATTGCCAAAAACCCTAACCAAATAAAAGTAGAATAAATGAGATGGATGAGTTGCAAGTTGTGAGTTGTCTGCAACGAGTTGCAAGATTTTTATGATTTTATAAGTTGAATGCTCTCCAACAATTATCAACTGTAAACTCCTTTCCCCCTTCTCCCACTTACTCCTTACTCCTTACTACTGTCTACTAATAAGGATAATACGGCGATATCATCAAATATACAATCACGCCGGTAATAGTTACATATAGCCAAATTGGATAAGACCATCTCACCAGTTTTTTGTGTTTTTCTACCTGCATTTGTAATCCCCTATGAAAGCTAAGTAAAATAAGTGGCAGCACCACCGCAGCTAAAATAATATGGCTAGTCAATATAAAATAATACAATCCTTTTGTAGGACTGCTAGTTGGATATGTAGTATCTCCTGCCAAATAATGATAAGCAATATAACTCACCAAAAATAGAGACGATAATAAAAAGGTTATAATATTTATTTTTTTATGCGTTTGTATTTTTTTTCTTTTTATCATATATAACGATATTAATAAGAGCATGGTACAAGTGCCGTTAATAATGGCATTGAGTGAAGGTAGCATATATACTTTTTTAAGCTGCTCAACTGATAGGGTAGGGCGTGGAATTATTTTTTCATTCAGCACTACAACTACTACAAATACAAAAACAGAAACCGCCATTATTAAGCGAAAAATTAATTTATCGTTATTCATTATAATATATAAAAGGTTGTAAAAATCGGTGCAAAAGTAGGTGATAGTTGACAGTAGACTGTTTGCAGTTAACAGTTTTTTAATTGTTACTACAAACTGCTTACTGACCACTGCCCGCCGCGGCGGGCTGTCTACTGTTCACTGTCTACTACCCGCCGCGGCGGGCTGTCTACTGTCTAGTGACCACTGTCTACTATATTTGCACCATGGAAAGAGATCAAGTAGTATTTGATTGGATTGGCAAAGAATTGCAACGCCAACAAACAGGAATAGAGCTAATTGCAAGCGAAAATTTTGTGAGCAAGCAAGTAATGGAAGCAATGGGAAGTTGCCTCACAAACAAGTATGCAGAGGGCTTGCCAGGTAAACGATATTATGGTGGCTGCGAAATAGTAGACCAAATAGAGCAACTAGCCATCGACCGACTTAAAGAATTGTTTGGAGCTTCATGGGCCAATGTGCAACCGCATAGTGGAGCTCAAGCAAATGCGGCAGTAATGCTTGCCTGCCTCAAAACAGGAGATAGCATACTCGGTTTCGACTTAAGCCATGGCGGACATTTAACACATGGTTCTTCAGTAAATTTTTCGGGCAAATTATATAAACCCCATTTTTATGGGGTGGAGCCCGAAACTGGCTTAATCGATTTCGATAAGATTGAAGCAAAAGCTATCGAACATAAACCCAAACTTATAATATGCGGGGCATCCGCATACTCGCGTGATTGGGATTATAAAAAGCTACGCGAAGTGGCCGATAGGGTGGGGGCCTTATTATTGGCAGATATTGCTCACCCTAGTGGTTTAATAGCAACTAAATATTTGAATGACCCTATACATTATTGTCATATAATTACCAGCACTACGCATAAAACTTTGCGTGGCCCCAGAGGCGGTATTATTATGATGGGCAAAGATTTTGAAAACCCCTGGGGATTAACTACGCCCAAGGGTGAGATAAAAATGATGAGTGCAGTCTTGGATGGAGCCGTTTTCCCAGGCACACAAGGTGGTCCTTTGGAGCATGTAATAGCGGCCAAAGCAATCGCATTTGGCGAGGCACTTACGGATGATTATAAAAATTATTGTGGCGACATCATTAAAAATTCTAAAATGATGGCCGATGCATTTGTAGGATTGGGTTATAAAGTTATATCGGGTGGTACCGATAATCACATGATGTTGATAGATCTTCGTACTAAAGATTTGAATGGAAAGCTTGCCGAAAATACTTTAATAAAAGCTGGAATTACCATCAACAAAAATATGGTACCTTTCGACGACAAGTCGCCTTTTGTAACTTCGGGTATGCGTATAGGTACAGCCGCCATGACTACTCGTGGTTTTGGTTCTGAACAATTTGTGAAAGTTGCCGAAATGATAGACCATATACTCATCAATAACGAGAATGAAACTATTATAAATAATGCAAAGCAAGAAGTTAAAAAACTAGCATTAGAATTTCCGCTTTATCCCGTGCAGTCAGGTGTTTCCACCTAACAAGGCTTCCCGTTTACGATTCTGCAGAGTTGTCCCGTGTTGTCAGGTGTTTCCACCTGATAAGTACCACCTAACAAGTTTTCAATTATTTTTTACTCAATGTTATAGTACCCACATTTGTACTACCTGCGTCGGTATAATTAAATGACCACTCTTGTTTTGTTTTGCTATTAGAGGTAACGGTATTCACCTTGGGTGAATAACCTGTCTGCGTCATCGTAACTGTTGTTTCAGTATTTGCCCAGATGAAGGATCCATTGCTCACTGAACCATTAAGGGTATATGAAAAAGTCCCCTTGCCATCATCTGTGAAAATATAAGTGCCCGCATTAGTATATGAATAAGGAAAAGTTGTAGCACCAGTATAGGTACCTTCAAGCTTGTCAATATTCCATGTGCCTACAAGTCGGTTCATAAGCTTTTTTTGCTTATTACAACTGCCAGCAATCATTACTGCAAACAATAATACAGTAGTTAATTTGATAATTTTTTTCATAATTTTTATTTTTAAGGGGTTGATTTTTTTAGTGTGGTCAGTTTTAGTGTTGTCAGGTGCTGTCAGGTGTTGTTTGGTGTTTACACCTGACAAGCCTAAAAGCTCAATTATCAAGCACTTTAAATGCTTCTCTAATCTCAGAGGGGCTCGCTGCTTTAAATTCGACATGAACTTGTGGGTCACCGGTTGTTATATCTTTTATAAAATAATAAGGTTGCCCTTTTTCATATTTTAAAACTACTAGTTTGGCTTGTAGTCCCTTGGGAATAATTTTATCTTTCGTAAAATCCTTTCCTTCTGTTATCTGTGGCAACAACATTTTTTCTTTTTTAAATACCAAGTACAATTCTATATTTTTTTGAGGGGCAACATCAACACTTATACTGGTTTTTTCTTCTTTACTTAAATATAATCGGTCAAAATTTATCCAACCTAATTTATTGGATGCAGCAAATGCCCAGTTTGCCAAATCTCTGTTGTTTAATTGGGTGCCATTGTCCTTGATTTGAGTCCTCCAATTTTCGGCTATCAACATCAAGCCCAATTTGTCTTTTGGATTTTTGAAATTATATCCCAAACTTCCCACAATGCCAGTTTGCAATCGAGCAAAATCTGCCTCGTCCATCATACATCCAGTAGGTGGTTTTAAGGGATCTGTTTTCTTCTTTTTCATACCAAAGAAGCGGGCAATTTTGCAAAAGAATAAGGGACATTTATCTTGTGGTTGCGGTCCACAAGCTACCCAATCGCTTAAGTTCTTGCGTGTATAGGAATCGATAACACTCATGTTTTTTTGGAAGTCCTTCCAATTAATCGTATTGTCTTCCAACATGGAATTTTTGTCTCCCTTGTCACGTTCACCTTCATACAACAAAGTCCCTGTTGGCATGCGTTCACTTAATGGCATCAATATCCCAATTTTCATTTTGGGTTTCAATTGCAAATTTGCACCATTCATGCTCGCCATCATGTATACCGCACCAGATGTGCTAAGTGGCTTGCCCGCAGTTGTAGTAGTTAGTCTGTCGGCAAGCATTTCACTGAACAAGAAATCTTCTTTTACCACCACTTCTATACATCCTTTTGTTTTGGCGGTAACACCCACAAAGGCGGTTCCAGGTATCATAAACAATGTACCCTGCGTTCCCACTATTACCGTATCTCTAAATGGCTTAATACAATGTTTGGTTGTGCTGTTGTGAAGTTGGCTTCCACATTTTTGCCATATACTAAAAAGTGAATCGGGGGGCTTGCGTGTATAGTTTACTATAATATCGACCCTACGGTTCATCCTTTTGCCATCTTCGGTTTCATTGCTGGCTACTGGGGCATTTTCTCCCAAAGAATTAATTGTAATAAATTTTTCATCTACGCTGTTCGCAATCAGCAATTCCTTAACCTTCAAAGAACGGTCTTCACTTAGTTTTTGGTTTTTAATACTGTCGCCGGTGGCATCGGTATTTCCTTTAATAAATATTTGAAAACTGCTATATTGGTTTAGCGAGTCTATAATAGCCATCACAAATCCCTTTGCAGAGTCATTGAGTTCATACTTTCCGGTTTCAAAAAAAATACTTTTTTGGTAGGTTGGTGGAGGTCCGGCTGGCTTTTTCTTTCCTCCTTTGGGTTGGGCCATTGCTATCGAACTGATGGCAAGTAAAACAATGAGTAGATTTTTTTTCATGCTATTTTTTTCAAAATGTTATTTATTTGATATCAGATAACTGTGACAACGCAGCGTGCAATACGCTCCATGACCCAATTGGTCTTGGAAGCATTTATTGAACGGTGCAAATATAGGATTTGATGTTTACTATCCCCTTAAAGTTTTTTCAGCTTTTCATGTTCACAAATTGCAAAGGCACGCCAAAATCCTCAGTTCTGCACAAAGCAATCACATCCTGCAAATCATCTAGCTTTTTGCCCGTAACTCTTATCATATCATCCATAATTGCTGCTTGCACTTTAAGGCCGCTTTCCTTAATTTTTTTGACTATTTTTTTTGCACTTTCCTTGTCAATTCCTTCTTTGATGGGGATACTCTTGATAGCAGTTTTTCCGCTAGGTTCAATCTTTCCAGTTAAGTCAAAAGTCATCGCATCCACTCCCTGTTTTATCGACCTCGAAATTAATATATCTACTATAGCATCCACATGCATATCGATATCGGAAATAATTTTAATGGCATTGTTCTTTTTATCTAACTCAATGCTCGAGTCAGTTCCTTTTAAATCATAACGATTTAATAGTTCTTTTCTGGCGACGTTTATTCCGTTGTCAAGTTTTTGAAAATCAGTTTTGTTGGTAATGTCGAAGGAGGCCATAATTTTTTTTTGCAAAAATATTGAAATAGATGCAACCCTTTTTGCTTTTTTGGGGTCTTAAGTTTTGATATGGGGATACTAATTAGCAATATATTGAATAACAATGCATTGAAAATTTACTTTTTCGGCCTTATTTTATTTGTTGTTTCCTGCAAAGGCGAAAAAGAGACAAACGGAACCATCGTCATCCAATTTAATCATTATGTTACTGCCGAACCACTTCAATATAAAAGTGGTCTAAAATATTTTAATAAATCTGGGAATAAATATAATATTCAAACCTGCAGGTATATTGTTGGTAAAATTGCTTTAGTGCACGATAATGACCTAGTTGAATATATTGATGGTTATCATATAATTGATGCCGACAACCCCAATACCCAAAAAATAACTTTGGCAAACATAAAGCCAGGTAATTATAAAGCAATTACTTTTGCAGTGGGAGTGGATACTGCAGCTAACAATAATTATTTAAACAATGGCATTAAACCAAGCAGTCTCGAAAGCGATATTTCAATGGATTGGTCGGGTATGGGTTTTAGATTTGTTGTTTTGGAAGGCAATTACATAAAAGATTCAGCCTCTACTTCCCAAAATTCTTATGGTTATCATGTGGGTTTAAACGAAAACCTTAATCTATATAATTTTAGCAGCAGTACCTTTAATATAAACGGCAACCAAAAAACAGCAAATATTAAAGTGGATTTCGCAAAGTTTTTCGATGGTACAAATCAGTGGGACATCAGCTCGCAAGAAACTAACCATTCCGAGAATAGCAGGAAAGCAGATACCCGTAAATTGGGACAAAACATCGCACAAATGTTTAGTTTAACTTCTATCAATTAACTATGGGAAATATATACAAAATAATTTTCTTACTGGTTTTTATTTGGTTTGCATCATGTAGAATTGATAAACGTTGGGACGATTCCATAAGCATTCAGCAGCCGCTTACCCCTTATACCTTAAAATACCCACAGGGTTTTTCTGACCCCAACCCTGCCGACAATCCATTAACAGTTGAAGGCATAGCATTAGGACGCAAACTTTTTTACGATAAAATTCTTTCAGCCGATAATACCCAAGCATGTGCTACTTGCCATGATTTGAAATTTGGGTTTACCGATAATAATTCCCAATTTAGTAAAGGCATTGATGGTTTGGTAGGAAACAGAAATTCCATGCCCCTGTTTAACCTCGATTGGAAAACCCATGGTTTCTTTTGGGATGGTCGCAGCAAAACATTGGAAACCCAAGCATTGGAGCCAATTCAGAACCCAATAGAAATGCATCAAACATTAGATGCTACCGTTGCTAAATTAAAATCGCATCCTGAATATCCAAGTTTGTTCAAACAAGTATTTGGCTCTGCTAATATTACCCCAACGATGCTCGCAAAAGCAATTGCACAGTTCGAGCGTACTATGTTATCATTTAATAGTAAGTTTGATAAACTTAACCTCTCACAAAAATTTTATTCTTATTCTTCCAAAATTATAAATGGCGATACCAATTTTTTTCATCAAATTCCAAGCTCAATCGAAAGGGGTATGATGGTTTTCTATATGGCCGATCAAAGGTTTAGTGGGCATTGCTCTCATTGCCATGGCACCAAACCCAATGGCAAAGATCTTTTATTTACAAACGACTTGTATCATAACAATGGTCTTATAACTAACGATTCTGGTCGTGCAGCTTTTACAAAAAACCCCTATGACAAAGGTTTTTTTATAACACCAAGTTTACGTAATTTGGCATTCACTGCACCTTATATGCACGATGGTCGTTTCAAAACTTTATCGGAGGTAATAGACCATTATGCAAATGGGGTCCAAAATTTAAGTGACCCAACTACCAAAACTGACTATGCAAAACCACTACAACTTACCCAATCAGATAAAAACGATTTGATGGATTTTCTATTGTCATTAAATGATAGTTCTTTTATTGAAAACCTAGAATTTAGTGCCCCATAATATATATATATAATAGCAAACATTAAACTATCATCTTTGTTTATAATAAATCAAGCATTTTTTAAATAAATAAAACACATAAATCCTATCATATAACAACAAGAAATTTCAGAAGGGATTCCCTTTCTATTTTAAATACACCATAATCAAATATATAATGTTCAGATTTACTCAATTCTCAAAAAAACTCAAACTGGTTTTTTCAATCGGTTTGTTCATGTTTGGAGCCCTGTCTGTCGACACGGCCAATGCTCAATCACCATGTACACCAAGTGCTAATACTAATGGAAGGTGCTGTAGTGCCGCTTCGCCCATTGGTTTGGGCACGGTTACTTTTGGAAGTTCCATAAGTAATACCACTTCCTATAATGGGAGCAAAAATTATTATGACTTTACCAGTATTAGTGCTTGCGTGAATGCAGGTTCTAGTTATTCAATGCAAGTAAACACTGCAGGAAACTCTTACGACCAAGCCATTTGTGTATGGATTGATTGGAATGCCAACGGCACATTCTCAGTTTCAGAACTTGTTTTGAGAGACAGTTTTGTTCAAGCTGGTGGTAATGTTTCAGGGAATATAGATATTCCCTCAGGCCAAACTAGCGGTGTTTACCGCATGCGTGTTATGGGTGACTACTATGCTTTTTACGCTTTTTCTAATCCCGCACCTTGGAACCCATGTCAGGGATACTATTCTGAATACCATGATTACACCATCACTGTAGCTTCAACTTCAGGAATTGATATTGCCGCAACTACTATTGCAAGCCCTTCAACAAACAGTGTTCCATTAAATCAGGATTTCGATATCGAACTTATTGTAAGCAACCTTGCTGGCACCACTATCGATACAGTTGAAGTAGGCTACATAATAGACAATGGAAGTGCAACCACCAAAACAGTTACAGGTCTAAACCTCGCTTCTTGTAATAATTCATCAGCGATCAATGTTGCCACTACCGCAAAAATTACTTCAGCAGGAAGTCATACTCTAAGAGTTTGGGTGAACAAGCCTAATGGCACAAATCCAGATGCAAACGTAAACAATGATACAATCACTACTTATGTGTGTACTTCTTTAACTGGTAACTTCACCATCGATGCAGGTTCTGCAGCTTCTAGCACTAACTTCGTTGACTTTACCTCTGCGGTAGCTAAACTAAATAATTGTGGAATTAGCGGAGCAGTAAAGTTTACCGTTGCCTCAGGCACTTATACCGAGCAGATAACTCTGAAAGATATTAATGGTGCATCTTCTTCTAATACCATCACCTTCGATGGGGTTGACGCAACTACCCGCACTCTTACAACATCAAGCTCAGGGACCACCTTCAAATTCGACGGAGCCTCTTATGTTACGGTAAAGAATTTAACTATTGAAAATACTTCCAGCAGCAATGCCATTGCCGTTCAATTAATGAATGTGTCGGAATTTAATTCGTTCGACAGTTGCCTCATCAAGGTAACCAATAATAACTATCCAAATATAGCCTTTGGAGCCATGGATGGTGCTTACTATAATAGTGGAGATTTTGCTAACAATACCACCGTTGACCACTCAGAAATTTCGGGTGGGTATATGACGGTTGTATTTAGTGGAGATTACAATAAAAGCAATTACAGTAATAAATTTAAAAATACCTATATACATGGCGGTGCATACTATGGTGTATATTTCACTTACCAAGACTCTGCACTATTTCAAAATTGTGAAATTACAGCAAACAACGGTTATCCTTTGATGATGCAATATGTAAAATACAGTGATATTTTGAACAATGATATTCATGGAGGATATTATGCCTTTTATTCATACAATTTGAATACTTCGAATGTCATTAACAATCAAATATACAATTCTCAGTATGCTGCAATTTATGCCTATGATGGTAGTAATGTAATTTTCTATCACAATTCGGTATATAATGATTATGCGAGCAACCCCTATGCTATGTATATATATGCAGGTACAGGTTGGGACGTTCGTAACAATATCTTCGCATTGGGCGGAAACTCTGGCTATGCATTTTATGTGTCAGTTGCAAGTGCTTTAACTTCATGCGACAATAATGTATATTTTACAGGCAGTAGCTCTAACTATGTATATATAGGTAGCGCATATTCTAATATGGCCGCTCTTACAAATAATCCTAATGGAATGAACAGCAATATCTTCAACTCAGCCCCTAGTTTTTTGAGTATGTCGTCCCCCGTGGATTTGCATATCTCCTCGGCAAACGCCTCCCCTCGTGGTGACGGTTCTGTGGGTGTAACAACTGATATTGACGGCGATGCACGTTGTGCATTTGCACCTACCATTGGCTGCGACGAGAGTAAACATGCTGCCGGAACTATCAAAGCTAGTTTCACCATGCCCGACACTGCTTTTATAAACAGCCCTGTTGTGGTATTGAACGGTAATGGCCCTAAAATGCCTGCTGCCCACCAGTGGTTCGACGACTGCTCGTTGAACGCCAGCCCCGTAGCCTCTAGCCGTAATTTCAACAATACATGGTCGGCCACTGGCACATTCCAAGTAAAATTGGTTACACAGAGTTGCTCAGGATTCGATACACTTTGTAAGACAATCGTTATCGTTAACCCAACAAAGGCACCTAATACAGACTTCATTGCAAGTGGCAATAGTGTGGAGCAGGAAGAGCAGGTTGACTTCACCGACCTTACTACAGAGGGTCCTACTACATGGACGTGGGAGATCTCTGGCGGCTACGACCAAGGTAGCGGCGTTGATTTCGACTACGACTCTACGTCCCAGAACCCCTGGGTGGTTTTCCACAGCCCAGGTTATTATACCGTATGCATGACCGCCACCAACTCCGTTGGCAGCACCAAGCTTTGCAAGAACCTCTACATCGAGGTGATGCAGGTTGAACTTATGTGC
>Ga0163151_10006980_pt1 | contig 13426 bp, 3 predicted proteins | sample OliLakLV19MP5IB2_FD_145596 | JGI IMG/M metagenome (GOLD analysis project Ga0163151, IMG submission 145596) | Freshwater microbial mat bacterial communities from Lake Vanda, McMurdo Dry Valleys, Antarctica - Oligotrophic Lake LV.19.MP5.IB-2 | ecosystem: Environmental > Aquatic > Freshwater > Lake...
GCTCAATTCTGGCAGGCGGCCCGGGCTCATATCTTGCAGGTATTGGGGGCTCATAAACAGTTTCGCTGACCTTTTGATCGTCTTTCTTCCCCTCAGTCGGGGTGATTGTCGTGACAACCTTACCGTTGGCGGACATCGTCTGTTCGACGTTTTGCCCGTTCAACGACAATGTGCGAACAGTAACGCGTTCCTTTTCCCCATTGGCGCCGTCGACCCACTTATCGATTTCATTGCCGTAGGGCTTGTCTTTGGGTCCAATTGTTCGCTCGGCTATGTGCCCCTTTGGATGACCAGCAGCAAATTGTATTTCAGAGGTCACGCCATCTGCGCGCCCAACGTAGTCTCTTTCCGAAACAATCGGTTTTCCGGTAAAGCGGCGCTCTGCTTCTAGTCCATCGGCTCTGCCGGCAAACCGGCGCTCCGAAGTAGCCCCATTCCCTTCGCCAGGTCCGAATTTCTTGAAACTAACCTCACCATCACGCCCGGTGGATGCAGTTTCCGCTGGAAGCAGTCTGCTGGCATCTTTCGCCACTGCCCCGAAAATCTGTCGACTTTCATCTGCTGTTGCGGTGGCTTCTTTGCCGTCACGCTGAACTGTCCCCTGGCTGCTACCATCGGTTCGCACAGCAAGTGAACTTGCGTCAGCTTCACGCCGAACAGTAAGCGTACCCAGAGAATCCGGCTGACCTTCCTTCTTCTCGCCGGGTTTAAACTCCAAGCCGATTCCGGTGCCCCGAAAATCGCGATTTAATAATTCGACAGCGGATTTCAGTTCGGGATTGCCGCCATGGTCCTTGAGGGCCTTTTCTAGAGCAGCAGGTGAACCGAGCAACAGGGCCGCACCAATTGCGCTGTACGCAGCTCGTTGGCTTTCCGGTACATTCTCAGAATTCTTGAGATGGGCTGTGGTCGCCAGGTCCGTTGCACGAATCTCACGATACTGCTTATGGTGACTGAGCATCGCTCGAAAAGAAGCCGTTGTGGCTTCTGGCTGCGCGAACGCGGCATTTCCAACCTCCAGAGGCGCCCGCTTTCGATCCCCTGGTTTAGTCGGTTTGCCGGTCTCGGCTCGCTCACCATCATTGCCGCTGGTGGCAATGTCGGTAAGTAAGGCGGAGGTTCTCGTCAGCCGACTGAGACCGGAACCGAAATTTCCGATGGAGGCGTCTAACTGTTCCTTTTTTTGGGCATCGGCAGCGAGCACTACAGCTTTGGACTTAGCGTCGTCGACATCATGCAACCGCGCGTTATCATTAGCAGCCTCAACAGGCTGCTCTGCCTTCTTTTCTTTCGATTCTTCTGGTTCTTTCTTGGTTTCGTTGACCATGTCTACTTATCGAAAGCTCAGGATATACAGGACACTTTGATTACGTTCCACGCGGACGGAGATGGGAAACTAGTTACAGGTGACGCGTGGTAATGATTATCCTGGCCCACAGTGACAAACTAGTGACTGTTCTGTGGAATTTCCGTGGAATCGACACGTGTTCCGTCGGTCAGCGGCTTACACAGCAGACGTCGAGGAAATGATTCGCAGATTAATCTTCAGCCGTTATGGTCTTTATCTTCTCGTCAATGTCAGTCAATCGTTGGCACGCTTTAGAAACGACTTCCGGCGAATTGGCAGCGCTTGTCAAGTCGGCTAAAATTTTTGCCCGCTCATCGGACAACCGTTGCAACCTTTGACCGCGAGTTGCTCTGCTCACTGCATTGGCGGTGTTCTTTGATTCATCGTGCGGATGGATAATAACTTCGCCATCAGGCAAAACTTGAATGTCTTCCAGCCTATAGCCTAATTGGAGGAGTTTTTCGATTCGCGGATCACCTTGGCTCAATTGATCCTTCCTCAAGAATTAGCGGGGGTCTATCGAGGTTCCAAACATGCCTGAAGCCAGAAAGTCCTTCGCCGTTGTAGAACATCGCATCAACTACGTTGCGATACGTTTGCGCCGGAACATGTCCTTGAGTCACCAGATAACCCGGATCGACAAATCGTCCCTCATCACTAAACCTATTTACCACGCGGTTCATGGCTTCTGATGGCGGAATGTCGACGAAGACAAGATCGATCTTCCAACCGGCTTCGCTCAAGTTTGAAATTGTTTCCTTCATCCACTTCGCGTCCGTACCCACGCCTGGCAAGACAAAGTTATAGCCGCCCGTGATAGCCCGCTCGAGCATCCGATCATTAAGCATGTTGCTCTCTCGCCGCAGAGCAGTGGCACCAATTCCGCCTTCATATTCCGGAAGTCGTTTCTTGATGTCGTCGGACTCTATGACCATGTAACCTTTTCCGTTGAGATCGCCCATGCCGGAGCTTGTCTTACCGGAACCAGTGAGCCCCATCAGTATCCGCGCATGCTTCTCTTGTTTCGGTTCACCAAGATTGAGCTTGGCGTATTCTGGATCTAAGCTCTGGTGGTGCAGAAGATAGTCCCAGTGGGTCTCGGTTACGTCGTGCTGAAGCATCGTCCGTTCTAGTGTTTGATTGGACATCGTATCCGGTATGCTGAAAGCTCTGTCCCGCACATCTTTCAGTGAAACTGTCGGGCCATCTTTGCCAAATCTCGTTTTAAGCAATTGCTCGTTTAGCTGCTTGGGATCGACCAGCTGGCTCACTTTATCGATCTGTTCGTATGGATATCGACGGTGAACAAACTTCTTGCCTGTTGCTGAATCGATTACTTTGCTTTCTTCGACCAAAATCCCATGTTTGAAGATCTTAGTCTCGCCGGTGGTATCATTTTTGACAGTGATTTTTCCGGATTTTTCTTCAGAGACGATGGTGCCATCTTTCCATTCATCTTCGTAGACTCGTCCGCCTTCGGGAGTATCACTGAGTAAAATCCTTTTGCCGGTTGTTTCCGGCAAACTCATAGGTTGCGATATCACTCCAGAGTTCATCGCCCGCGGTGCATACTGCGCCTCCCACTTCGTTTTCGGAACGATGTACTGATTTCCGTTTGGCTCTACAACCAGGTAATCGCCGGCAAGACCTGCGGTGACACCTTGCTGTGGATGCTGAACAACGGATGGTTTTTCGAGGCGTACAGCCATACTTACAGCTCGTTTTGCATATTGCCCAGGGAAGCCAGCCATTTCCGCATAATTGTCCTCGAACGCGCTCAGACCGTCCTTGTTCATTCCTCTGGCCACATAGGGTTCTGAACCATCTGGCGGATGAATAATCCAATCACCAGCATGTGAAATCATGTCGTCAGCATCATTTGCCGCATCGGGGTTCTTCCAGCGATACTCCCCATTGACTGTCATGCTGTCACTAATTATGCGGGCGCGAACAGTGGCAGTCTTAATGAACTCCACAGGCGGTGTGGTGAGGTCCAAAGATCGTGGAACAAGTCCTGACTTGAATAAGTCCACCGGATCATCGCTGCTAATGTCCAGTCGATCAAGGAAGGGATTGTGCCGAATTGTGCTTCCGTCGTCTTTGACAATGGTCAAGCTACCGAGCCACGGCTCGACGTTATCGACTTCGAGGCTCTTTATCCCGGCTTCAACAGAGCTGCCACCAGCAATGCTGGCAATCCACTTACCATCGGCATGCTTCAATAAAATCTTCTTTCCATCTGCTTCGAACGAGGCGCTCTCAACCCGTCCATTGACATCATGCGAGTATCTCACAGCAACTGCCCCGGAACCCTCATTACCGAGGAACCTAGCAGCAACAACCGCGCCTTTCTCAACAGTTATTTCGCCGTTTCGGCGAGCCACTTCCGCCGGTCCAAAGATCTGCACACCGTCAACATCGCTAACCAAGCTGTTCAAAGCAGGTCGCTGCTCAACTTGAGCCACCTCTGCAGGTTTCTCACCTCTCAATCTAGCTAGCACCACGGACGACTCTTCATTTGCCGATTCGTAGGTTTGCTTGAAGGACTTATTGGTGACAATCGCAAAATCTGCGCCTGGCCTGCCGACCGGCTCAAAAATAGGCTCAGGAGCATCCGTGGAATAATTCCGAGAAAACGCATCAGCATCAACTAAGCTGAAGTCGGAGCCAGGTTTACCGGCTTCAAAGTCATAGTTCGCAAGCCAATCACCTTTCGCGCCAGACATTTCGCCCCACGGCGTCTTTATCTTGATACCGCCTTCAGCCTTAATTTGAATCATATTTACCAGCGGCCCATCGGTGCGCGTTTTGGCCACTGTGGATGGATGTTCCGAATCAAGTGCATTTAGCGTTGCAAGGTCGATGTTATAAGTTTTAGCGATTTTCTTCGCTTCACTTACAGGCCATTGGTTTACCATTCCTCGCTCGATCACGGGGAAACCAAATTTGTCCAAACGCTGAACTATGAACTGTCCCGGATAGGCAATCTCACCGTCAGGGCATTCCAGCGTCTCCACTTTGATCGGTTTGTCGCCGGTGACCCTGGTAACTCTAACCTCATAGAGTTGTTTCTTGGTGGTGATCACGTCGCCGTTTTCAACTGCTTCTCTGAATAGCGCTCTACTTTCCATAACCGATTTGTGCACCGGTTTGGGCAAAAACGCATCGTCGAATGCCTGGCGCTTCACCATGAACTTTTGCCCGTTGTTATCAGTGACAACGTAGTCGCCTTTCTCGACATTTCTACCGTCCGGCAAAGTGCTATTCTCCAGCACTTTCTGCGTTCGCACGGACTTGAACACCTCTTGATCTGGATTGTCCTTAGCAGGTGACGAAAGGAAAACGGTGCTTTCAGGAGTCAAATCGGGCAAAGCTCCTTCTTCGATCTTATGCGTGTGAAATTCATGCGCCTGCCCCGGAAGGAAATCCTCAATCGCTGCCGGTATCGATTTGACACCATGTTCGGTACTGATTTGAAAAGCCATCACCGCTTGGCCGACTATGCCGTTTTCCGCTGCGGTGTCAGTGAGAATGTCGTTGCCGCCTGAACCTTCAATATAAGTTTCACCAATTAAGGCACCATCACGCGTGGGGCCGCGGTGGTCGGCAGATCGAGAGATGGTTGGACCCACAGCAGCAGCATTCCCGGTCTCTGGTGCCTGAGCTCTTGCAAGATCAGCTTGTTTCACCACGTGCGATCCAATCGCCACTGAGCCGTTGATTGCAGTAGTGAATGCACCTGCTGTCGCTGAGCCAGCTAGTCCGCCAGTGGCGACGGCCGACAGGTTCTGCTCGATGGACGCATCGGGATCAATCATGACGGCCGCGCTGGCTGTACCAGCAAGCCCCCCTTGTTTCACATTCCAGACAAGTGTGTTAGCGAACTGACGGACTTTGTCTTCCAGTTCTTCCCGGACTGCTTTCTCGAAAGCATCTCCAATATTCTGTTCTACAACATCCACCAGAAGATCACGTGCTTCACCTTGGATATTCCTGTTCACCATAGCTTCGGCCACACCACGCAAAGCCGTCTGAGCCTTATCTACACTCTGGTGTTTAACGGCGTCATCAACAAGCGACGCCAACTGATCTTTAACAGTCTTGTTTGCTTCGGCTTCAAAGAGATTACCGCCACCTTGCTTCAGACTTTCTTCGATTACTTCATTGCCGGCCGCACTAACAAGCCTCTTGCCACCATCTTCCAGCAAATCACCGGTTATCTTTACCGCCGCCCGTTGCGCAGCTCGTCGGGCAAATGGACCAATGGCAATATCAGCATTGAACCCTCCAGAACCGGCTCCACTGAGTGTCGAATTGAGGTAGTCGCCCGGGCTTTCATGACCTGCCACCGTCCTTGCTTTAACAGCCGGCTTGAAGAGACCGCCGGCTATCGCCCCAGTTACATTTGGATGTTTTGCTGCCAACTTCGCTGCGCCACTAACGAGCTGACTCTCTGAAACGGCTGTATAGGCAGCTTTTCCATACTGTGACGCTTTGGACCCTGCATGTAATGCTTGAGTCACACCGGGTATCGCAGCAATGGTCTGACCCGCTCGAACGGAATATGTCACGACCTTGGCGGCTAGCGGGAGTTTCGACAGCACATGAGCTATACCGGCTACCGCACTCGCGCCACCGGAAGGAAGAGAGACCAGAATCGCAGCGACAGTTATGACAGTATCGACCATGGCATCTACCAATTGATTCTGAGAATCTATCGAAGTGCCAACTGCGGTTTCCATTGCCGCCTTGATTTTGAGTGCATCATCCATCGTAAGTTCTTTGCCGTCCATCGCGGCTTCGACCTGCACAGCAATTGCTCGTGCAAACATAGAGTTTGTTTGTTCTGTGGTGCCATCCCACCCAGCAGCGTCTGTCAACCAGGCGCCGAAAGACTGAGAAGCCCAGTAGTGCCGCAAAGCATCATTCAGCACTTCGGTAGGATTGCGCCCTTCGCGCGCAGCAGCCAGTTCGATATCACGTAAACTGTTGCCACTTAGCTCGGATTTCATCCTCACGTCCAGTGTTTCGCCATACTTGGTCAAGTAGTCATTGCGAATTGTCTGAAGTCGTGAGTTGATCTCGTCTGATACCATCTCGTCCGAGACGTGTACCACCCCGTCCCGATTCATAATTTCTTCGCGAGCTCTGTCACGGTCTTTGATCTTGGCAAAAACTTCCAACATCTGTGCTTCATTCGTGCCGGCACCAACCATGTAGGAGCGCAGTTTGTCCTCCGCCTTGATGGTGCCCTGTTCCAAAATGTATCCTGCAATCGTCCGCTCACTTGCCGACAAATTGCGAAATGCACTCGCGCGCAGGCCTTCGTCTCCGAGCATTTGCTCACGCATAGCCGGCGACAAACGGGAGACATCCTCGAAGAAGCCCTGTTCATTGTCGTCGAAGATCCCTTCATTGAGCTGCAATCGCTCTGCCAACTCTAACTTTCCATGGTGAATCAAATCGTCGCCAAATCGTTCGTAGCTTGCAATGCCGAATGCACCCCTAGCCGCTGACTTAAATTGTCCAGAGAAATCAAATTCCTGCTTGGACAAAGACTCCAGCTTGTCATGCAGCAGTCCGTCGAACCGTTCAACTTCACTGATTTCGGAAATGTAATTGCCCGGTAACTTTTGAGCTGCAAGGAACGACTGCTTCAATTGATCGACCGGCATCTTCCATATCGCTGCCAATTCGCCGATCCGTCGATCGAATGATCCATCACTCTGGGCATTCGAAAGCTGTTGTTGAAGTCCTTGCGGCAGCAACATCGCGCTATCGTAGAGACTCTTCAACTCAGAAGCCGTACGTGGCTTAGCGATGCGAATCTGCAGCGCTGGATCTTCTCTGAAAGCTTGCTCTATGTCCCGCGCGATCTGTCCTCGGTCTGCAGTGAAAAAACTCGAATGTCTATTGAGCTTATCTAAAATATCAAACTTAGGCTGCTTTCCATCAGCAGCCTGGGCAAGCAAGCCTCTGGCAATTGTTCTTTCAGCGGTACTCTGCTTAGTGCTATCAAGCACATTCTCGATTTTGGCATCCAACTGATTTCTGAAACTGTTGATATTGTGTTTGTACTTAAAGACTTCCGTTGGAGTCATGCGTGTGAGCGCGTCGTAGATGTTGTCCTCATTGTTATTGTGAACACGCACGTTGTCATCGATGACGCTCAATACATCGCGACGTCCTTTGGACTGAGAAGCCTTATACGACTCTTTTTTGTAGAATTCCAGAGCAGCAAGATCTTCGCGCAACGTCTTGCCTTTTTCGTAGACATTTTGCGATGGCAGTTTCGAAATGTCAGCTTGCGGTCCGAAGTGTTGAAAAGACTGCAAGGACGTCATTTGCGCTGAGCTAATATTACCAGGATCAAGCCCTCTATCAAAGGCCTCTTTGCCCTGCTGATACTGGCGATAGAACTTGAAGGCAGCTATATCATCAGCAACCTTCTTGCCGGCTTCATACTCGTACTTTTGATCCGGAGTCATGCGCGCTTTATCTGCATTGGCACCATAGCCTTCGTACGTCTGTAAGGACTTCCGGTCGCGTTCACCAAGCTGTTCTGGATCAAAGCCCGAGCCAATGAGCTGCCTGCCGCGACTGGTATCAGCCTCTGTATTTTTCATTTTCTCGACCAGCGCGAAGGCTCGACTCAATTCGCTGGTTGGATCCGACTCACTGCCAGCCGTGATGGTCCGGAGCATCGTGCGAATCTCGTCGCGGTATTCAGGAGATTTCTTTAGGCGCTGATGATCAGTTGAGCTCATGTTCTCAATCGTGCTCATGACAGATTGCGTGCTCAGATATAAGACATCGCAATGCAGTCCGCCAAGTTGAGCTAGTAGCGATTCACTTTTCCGCATGGCCATATCGTGCCATCGTCCGTGTTCGGCAACTGCCGAATTGAACGAAAAATGACCGGTGGCACTGCTCATCGCCTCAAAAGTGTCGTGGTAAAATTCGCTCGAACGTTGATCGTGATGACGCTTTTGATAGAGTTTAATTGCCGCTTTCTCATCTGCATTTAAAGAAGGGTCGGTCGACAGCTTGTCTTTAAGAACCAGGTCTTGCCCGCGATTAAATTGAGCTTGCTGAGACACGGTCAACGGTGCTATCCCGTCGCGTTCAATCTCCCGCCCACGAACATACATGCTCCGCTGTGCATCGCTTAAATCTCGCAATCCATTCTCGATGGCTGTCTCATTAGCGCCCAGCCAGCTTCGGTTATTTTCTCGGATAACAGTACCCATGCTCACTTCGCCACCATGCTGGTGGTAATCATGTGCGCGGATCGAGTTCGTGGAAGACCAGAAGTTCAGAACGTTTGCGCCAAACGCCGCCGTTATTCGTTCTTCACCAGTCTTATCATCACGAACTTCGGCCAGGAATTTCTCTTGCGCAGACTCGGTGGAACCCATCCATGCTTCTTGAAATATTTGCAGATTTTGACTTCGCAGCCCAATGTCCGCCAGTTCGAGTGCATCCTTAGTCGATCGCTTGTCGGCACCCTTGAGGTATATCTCGATGGCCTCGCGCGAGCCGCTGGTCAATTTAGTCGATTCAATCAAAGCATCTTGCAACGATCGAACTGGCCCGGGGGTCGGCACATCGCATTGCCGCTGCTCGAAGTCGTGCTTGAGTTGTTCAATTTCCTTACTGGTGCGCGACGCTAGTATTCGCCGAATTACTGTTTCGCACTCAGCAGGTGATCGCCCTTCAAATTCTGTTTTCTCTTGAAGCGCCTGAAGAATTTCTCCGGCATAGTCGGATTTTAGGTTGGGAGCCTTCAGCTTGGCCATGCACTCGATGTAATGGTGCGAGTTCCCCATCTCATTCTGAAACTGTTCTTGCAACGAATGCTTGTATCGAATTAGATAGAGACTTTCCAGCCGTTGCCTTTGTTCGAGGTGGGGCAAGCTTGAAAGAATTCGCTTGATATTTGCTTCGTTAGTGCCAATGGCAATGTTGCCGTTGCAGGCATAGTGAATATCATCGGCAGCTTTAGCAATTTGATTAAATTTAACAACCGCTTCCTCCCTTGTGGGGCGGAAGTACAAATCGTCTCCGGTTTGTCCATATTGCTGTTCGGAATAGACACCGGTAGCCTCGTTAAGTTTGACTTTTCCATGCCATTCTTGCTTACCGCAAAGCCACTGGTCTGCTGGCCCACGAAGCCAGACCCCTTGCGATTTTCCATGCTCGAATCGCTCAGTGGAAACGACTCTGTTATCCTTCCAGCCAAATTCATAGCCGACACCGGTTGCTGCGTTTGCAGAACCAGTCAGATGCCATTCTCGACTGTACTTTAGGATGCCGGATTCTTCTCGCACTTCCGTGCTACCGTCTGCCCCGATCTTAATTTGCTTGCCGGTGAGCTCGTTCTTGATCGTAATTTCTGCCGTTACTTTGTAATCATCCTTTTTTGCCACCACTGATATTCGATCATTTGCGCCCAGCTTATGCCACTTTCCCTGCGGGTCCTTATAATCAGAGACTTCACCATCGCTACCATACTTCAACCGAGCAATATCCTTGCCTTTGGCATCAGCAAGACCAAGCACTTTGGAATTCTCAAGGGTGATTTTCGTCCCATCGCGGTTGCGGATCTCAACCAATCCACGACCTTCCAGATAGGTGCGCTTTGCACCATCAGGAGTGCGAACTTCTGTTTGCAGGATGTTCTTAGAGGTGTTATCGGGATCGGCAACCGCTCGACGCTCCCTTCGCGTTCCGTCCGAACTTTCGCTGACGACTGGCTCATCGCCTCTTTTGATGGTAAGCCTTCCGTCTGTGTGATGGACTGTCGTGGTACCGGAGTCAGCATCGACTTGTTCCCTACCACCGTCTTCAAGAATCCGGAATGTCCCCGAAAACGGCACATCCTTGGGACCAGTCCACCGTGCAGGCTCCCCGTTGCCAGCAGGCTTGGTACGTGTGTACTTTTCTTCGTGTTGATTCAAACGAGCAGTAACGGTGGAGACACCAAACTGATCATGAGTATAGGAGGTTCGCCTTCTATCGCCGGAAATTCCCCGACGATTTAACTCGAGCATTGCTCTGTCGAGATCCCCGCCGTACAACTTCGTTTTCAGAACTTTTTCCAGTGTGTTTCCGACTTTTTCTTCAAAGTCCGCAGCAATTGCCCGGCGCTGAGCATCAGTTTTCCCGGACAGAGTCTCCAAAATGGCTGGCACATGAGCTTTTGAGCGAATCAACGCCTTTTGTAGGTCTCTTGTACTTTTCTCCACTGTATGACCGTTGACTCGCTCGGCATCGATCACCTCGCTAATCAAGCCAAGTTTGTTTTGTTTTACTTCAGATCCATCTGCTTTGAAAACGCGCGCACCCTGGTCAGAAAGTTCTCGATAGATCCCACTAACATTTGCATCGGGGACAAATGTGCGTGGTGCTTTAGCTTGGTCACTGCTAATCCAATCGTCGGTGCCAGCTGAGCGAGTCAGTTTCTCACCGTTTGGTTCCGTGATACCAGTTATTGTGCCGAATTCATCGCGGTCGAAATACCGGGTTACACCGTACCGATCACTTATCGCTGAGACTTCGCCGGCAGCATTCTTGGAGACAAGCGACCCATCTGGATTTCGTCGTTCGAAATGGACCAAACAGCCTTCGCTGACCTCAGTCCAGCCATCGGTAAGGAAGGTCTTAACGGTCACCCCGGCTTTCTCCGTAAATGATCCATTACCCTTAACTGTGATTTCAAGTTGTTGAGTTTTGCCTGTGGATTCATTGCGCCAGGTTGTTCCATCCACGGCCGACAGTTTCAGCGTCGTTCCATCAAGCAGATACTTTTCGACCATTGAAGGATTTATCGACTTTTCGTCCTCGTAATGGAATGTGGTTTTGGCCCCGAAGCGATCTGATACAGAAACACCCCGGTGATGAGAGTCCTTTACCGTCTCCGAACCATCCTGCCGTAGCACAATCTCCTTTGTGGCCTTTCCGGAATGGTCCAGAGAAGTTGTGCTAAGGTCACCATTTTTCAGATCCAGGTACACTGTTTGCCGTCGAGTGTTACCGTCGCCGTCGGTCCAAACGACATTATCTTTGGTGGTCCATTCAACGCCTTCCTGCTTGATTCTGCGAGGCTGCCCTTCGTCGTTATGATCGCCATACTGGATGAGTTTTCCACGAGCATTAACGGTGCTCTCGACGTGTCCTTTGCTGAAAACTATTGCCGAGCGATCATCACTGACAATCAACTGCTTCCGTTGGCTACTATCAGCAATTTTGAGATCGCTTACAACTACAGTATTGTTAGACGCCAAGCGTTCGATTCGAGTTTCCTGCGGCGTATCGAAATAGTAGTCACCGTTGATCCGAACATGTAACGTCCCTTCAATGACATCAGTCGATCCGGTACGCAAGTAAACCTTTCCGTCTTGATCAACGGCATTCCATTCAATCCCATTCGATTCGGATGCTTTTTTCACAAAAGAGCTGCCATCGTTGCGAAGCTGGCGTTCAAAACTTCGTACTTCGCCAAGGGCGGTCTTAACCCGCGACGGTGCCAGCGCAGCGTCCGGGAAGGATGACGGTTCCGTCAGGTCCGCTTGATTTTCAGTTTCTTTCCCAGTCGCTTTTTTCCGACGATCATCCAGAAACTCTCTGTGGTGCTCAATTAGGCCCACCATTTGCTGGACCACGATACTGGAAGGTCTCTCGCCTGAACTGCGCAATTCAACTGGCGATTTCGGCGATACCTTCTGCGCATCACCCGGCACCGCAGATGGTTCTTTGCTATCTTCCACGGATGGCAGCAATCTGGAACCCGGCGTCATTCGTCCAAGTCCGGTCTTGCTGTTGGTGGAAATGGCCGTCTCTAGACCCGCCTTTTTCCTTTCGTGCTCTTCGCGGGAAATTTGCACTGCTTCTGCGTTGGCGTCGTCTCCACCTCGTACCCAGGCAACATCATCAGCCTGTTCAACGGTCACCTCACCCGGGCGAACCGCCGGCTTAGGATCGTCCAGCCGGCCGTCTTTGTCCTGGTTATCGTTATCCTGGTTGTTCTTTCCAGTTGTCATGCGCCAGAATCCAGAGAAGCACTCTTAGTATTTGCCCTTAATTAGAAGGCGAGAAACTGCTTGAGTTCGTGGACAGCTTTATTACCGACGAATTAATCGCTATAGTGTGCAATTATGCATTTTGGCTGGAAAGGTGATTGAATTTGGGTCGCTAGCCAGAGGAAAAGTGATGCTGACGGATTTCGAGATATTGGACATCTCACAAAGTGTGGACGAACGCACGGCGTGCTTTCCCGGTGACGTTCCATTCAGCAAGATTTTGACACTGACATATGGCGCAAGCAAAGTCATTAATCTCTCTGCGATCACCATGAGTCCTCACGTCGGCACGCATGCCGATGCACCATCACATATCTGCGGCAACATGGATGACGAAAAGGATATGGCTGGAGCACTGCCATTGGCCCCTTACGTCGGACCAGCGCTCGTATTGAATCTAGCAGCGATGGAAAACGGTCCAGTTACAGCCGATGCAATCCGCGCGGAACTTGAAGCGGCAGGCATAACACAGATTCACCCGCGAGTATTGCTGCGGACCCAGGCTGTGAATGAGGGGAATTTATTCAAATGCAACTACCCGTACATCGGCACCGACGCAGTTGAATTCCTGAACACATGCGGGGTAAAACTAGTCGGAATTGACACTCCGTCAGTGGATCACATCAACGCCAAGTCGCTCGAGACGCACCATGCTTTGAAGCAGCATGGATTTTACTGGTTGGAAAATTTGAACCTGGAAAATGTCAAAACCGGCGAGTATTTTCTTGTAGCGGCGCCAATCAAGCTAACCACTGCTGAAGCGGCTCCGGTCAGGGCCCTACTTCTTCGTGCGCTCTAGGACGTAACACTGCACGTCATTCCTTTTGCCGGGCCAGATGCCTATCTTTTTTGCAGCGCCTTCCGACAAGTCAATCACCCGCTGCTTGAGCCGCGGGCAGCGATCGTTGATCTCAACGACTACTTCCTTCTTGGTTAGGACGCTTACGACCCGTACGCGCGTTCCAAATCGAAGTGAGGGGTGGGCAGCCGTCAGTTT
>Ga0163151_10006986_pt1 | contig 13419 bp, 8 predicted proteins | sample OliLakLV19MP5IB2_FD_145596 | JGI IMG/M metagenome (GOLD analysis project Ga0163151, IMG submission 145596) | Freshwater microbial mat bacterial communities from Lake Vanda, McMurdo Dry Valleys, Antarctica - Oligotrophic Lake LV.19.MP5.IB-2 | ecosystem: Environmental > Aquatic > Freshwater > Lake...
CTGCGCCAATATACTTACAGGCCGAGGCAACGGAGATGATTTCCGTGCGCAAGCGAGTTGCGTTTGACGCCTGGAACAAAAGGAAATTAGGCCGCGCAACAAAGGGAGAGTTCGGGTGCGAGATTAAGGCTGAACCGGAGGACGCAAGTATACCGACTGCGTTTAAGATCGTAATTCGCAAGGATGAGCGCACAGATACGTATTCATTGACTCTTGAAGGTAAGCTTCCCGGTAGAATTTTTGAAGGCTTACTACGGTACAATGTTCATGACTCGATCCATGCTAATCCCGAGTGGTTTCCTCCGCCTATCATCGAGTCAGGTGACCTTCATCGGCACGTGTATCAAGAACGGGCAGTGCGCGAAGGCCGGGATTGGGACGCTTGTGCAGAATTACTCAAGCTCCCGTCGGCTGGATCACCCAACCAGCAATATGAGCGGCTGCTCGGCAAATTCATGGTAGATGCAAATATTCGCGTTTCGGATTCGGAAACACACACGGGACTCTATGGCTTTAGGCAGCAGCCATGACAACTGACCAGCTAGAGAAACTAATCTGCTCTGAACTCGTCGTCGGCCTACGTGCACGGCACGAGAGACGATTTCTAGTTACCTCATTTTCCTACCCGGATGGCGACTCAATCAATGCGTATTTAGAGCGCCCCCAACGGGAGAGCTACCTCTCCGATCGAGGGATTACGCGCTTCAAGGCGCTCGATCGAAATGTTGATTTTACGGACAAAAACCAGCACGACCGGGTACGGTCAATCTGCGCCTTTCATCGGGCTGAGTGGGACGGAATTCAAGTACGCCGGCGGATCGCGACGAAGTCAGCTCCGGCAGATTTCCTGGCCTTCTGCCAAGCTGTTGCCCGTGTTGCAGACGTTGCATGGTATCCCGATCACCATCGCCTACGTGAGTTCTCTGAGGTTGTTGACCACTTCGTTTCCAAGAAAATCGAGCCGCAACGACCTGCCTTACGAAATTGGACACTTTCGTCCGCCGATCCACATCATGTGTATAGCGTTGATTACCACTTCAATTCATCTGGCCCTCCGGTGCATGTTTTTACCGTGGGTTCGAAATCGAAAGCGATTCTCACCTCCGCTGTCGCCAATTTTCTGCGCGCCCACTCTGCCCATTACCCCACGATGTCGATCATTGATTCTGCGGCAGGTCTCGGCGACAGACACGTGCGGCGCTTACAGTTGGCGTGTGACGAGCTTGTCTTTGGCTTGCAAGGAAACGAACGCTTGGTCACGGATTTTGTGTTGGCTGGTTCGCCCTTGCGTACCGAAAACTAGCACCACTTACTTCCCCGCGTGCCACAAAAAACGCCGCCAATTATGCTGGCGAAGCCCGTGCTTCCATTCGTCGCTCATTGGCGGCTCGCCACCCACGCTGCAGTGGTTCTGCATGCGACGGTGCGAACGCCGGGGTCACCCTGTTCACGGCCGAACGCTTCACGGTAAACTTAAAAGCGGCATCGTAACACTAACCAATCCGCAACTCCGGCCTGTTACTCGCCGCGTTACTGCTGTTGAAGACCGCGTACGGTGATGTGGCTGTTACGCCTTTGAGCACGAGCGTCACATACCGTTGGCCCGCGGCCTTCTGGGCTTTGAGGTAGTTGGTCACATCGAACTCAAACCACTTGCCGGCGGTGCTGGTCAGCGAGGCGCTGCCCAGCGCCGCGCCGCTGGTAATCGGGCGGTTGTTCCAGTTCATCGTTGCGAAATTCCAGGTGGTGTCAGGCGCGCCCAGTACGTTCACATTGACCGGCCCGCCGGCGGTGCTGAGGCGGCCCCACAAGCGCAGCTTGGCGGAGTTGATGGTGTTGAAATTGTTCAGGTCAAACTTAATGAAAGACTCGCGAAGATTGCTGGCGGTGTTGTCAAACTTCGCGAGAAGCGCGGCGGCCGAGCCGAAGTTCTGGCCGGCGTACGTGCCGCCGCGCGCGTAGGCGTCGCCGATCAGCGGCGCCGTCGTGCCCGTGGGTGTGCCGCCCTGCGGTGCGAAGTTTGCGGTGTAGGTCGTCGTGTCTCTCGGCGTGAGGACGATTCTCGTGGCGCTGGTTACCCCGTCGCTCCAACCTGTGAATGTATACGTAATTCCATTCTTCACCTGTGAAATCGGCGCGCTAATCGCTCGGGGGAAATTCTCCACGCCCTGGTAACTGAACGGCGTCGTCCGCGGCTGGTTATCGAGATTGATCGTCAATCCGCTCACATTGCTCGCCAGCGTCACTGTGGTTTTCTGCGGAAACACTTCGCGGAAAGTGGTGGTGGTGTTGCCGTCGGAATCGGTGGCGGCGAGGTAGATGCGGAACCAGGTGTCGGCCGCCACTTCGCCGTCGGTCGGGATGGTGAACGTGCCGCCGCCCACGCCGCTGCTGGCCGAAAGGAACGGGTGCGTGTGGGTATCGTGATGGAAGTCCACCGTCCATGTGAGCGCCGAGTTACCAAGCGTGCCGTCCTGCAAATCGGTCGCTCCGCCGCTGAAGGTGATGGTGTCGCCGGCCTGATACGTTTCAACGGCCGCGGGCTGGTTAATCACCGGCGTCGGCGCGTTGGTTGGCTGGTTAACGGTCAAGGTGGCTTCGGCACTGGTGGCGCTGCCGGCGGCGTTGCTTACAATCGCACGGAATTTGTCGCCGTTGTCGTCGAGTGTCGTGGAACCGATGCCGTACGTCGGCCCGTTGGCGCCAGGAATGTCGACGCGGTTGCGTTGCCACTGGTAGCTGAGCGGCGACTGTCCATTGGCGATCACGCTGAAGATTGCTGAGTCGCCGACGTTGACGGTTTTGTTCTCGGGCGAATTCTGGATAACAGGGCTGTTGGTCTGCGTGCCCGTTGCGGTGATGCGGCCGATCCGGCCGGGGCTTTGGTAGAACCGCTCGAGGTAGTAAAGCGCGCCATCGGGGCCGATATCAATATCCGTCATCGCCTCGATGCCGCCCCTGGAAATTTCGCCGACGATCTGCGTGGAAGCGGGATCCATCGCGCGAATCCACCCTTTGACATGATCGCCGAAGATGTACTTCCCGCGGAACTGCGACGGAAACGGCCCGCTGTCGGGATAGAAATCCGCGCCGATTACCGCATGCCCCCCGTCGCTGTGGTTGAACGCATACACCGGCGAAGTGAACGCCGGATTCGTCGTCGGCCCTTCGGTGTTGGGCCAGCCGAAGTTCGATCGCGCGCCGCCTTTGTTCACTTCTTCCCACGCATTCTCGCCGACATCATTGATGAACAGCGTTTGCGTGCCCGGCTGAATCGCGAACGTGAAAGGGTTGCGCAATCCCAGCGAAAAGATGGCGCGGTTGTTGCCGGTGGTGCTGCCGTAAAATGGGTTGTCGGTCGGAATGGTGCCGTCTTTGTTGATACGCAAAATTTTGCCCAGCACGTTATCCAGCCGCTGCGCCGGCGTGCCGCGGGCGTTCTCGCCGGTGCTGATATAAAGCTTGCTGTCGGAGCCAAAATGCATTCCCCCGCCCATATGATAGCTGCTGATGAGCGGGTCGAGGTCCATCAGCACGCGTTCGGTCGACAGCGCCGCTACGTCACCGTTCATGGTAAACCGACTGACGCGATTGTTGGCGACGCTGGTTCCGGGCGTAAATCGTGAGTAGTAAACGTAGATGTAACCATTGTCTGCAAAGCTCGGATCGGCCACCACGCCGGAAAAGCCTCGCTCGGCGGCTTTACTAACCGTCAGCGCCAGCACGTTCGATGACAACAACTGCCCATTTTTCACCAGGCGAAGATTGCCGCCCTGCTGCGCCACGAGCAGCCGGCCGTCGGGCGTCCACGCCATCTGCGTGGGCTTATCCAGTCCTGTGATAAAGGTGGAATCGGCAAAGCCCGATGACACATTGGCGAGCATCTGCCGCGATTCCAGACTCTCAAAGGTGCAGCGCGCAATCGATTCCACTTCCCGATGACTTTTACGATTCATGATAGTGCATTCTCCAAAACACCCGCAGGCGACATGTTTCGCAGACAGCCGCTCGATTCAAGACGCCAAAGACTGTAGCTCACTTATCGACCAATGCGTGAAAAAAACCGATTGCCCGGCAGCAATCCATTCCCCTCTCCCGGTACCCCGGCGGGCAATACGGCGACGGTCGACCACTTGCCCGACGTGCTGTTGCGCCGCTGCACGGCATAGCCGGTTTCGTTCACCGCGGCATCGGTCCCGTTGAGCGCGACACGCTCCCAGGTGGTCACTTGGGCTGCCAGGTTTGCCGGCGGCGCGGGGATGTTCACGATCACGCCGTCGCCACATCAAACGACACGGTGAGGTTGCTCCCCACCGCAACGCTCTGTCCCCCATTCAACGGCGAAACCGCCGACACCGCCGCCATCAGCACGCGTCGTTCAACAGCTTCCACCACCGGCTTGATGCCGACGCTAACTTTTCGATGCGATCGCACTTTCTCTCCCATGCTCCGAAGCCATGGCACGGTTTCCAACCCGGCAGAGTTCGAGTCTGAAGTGAGGGAACTATGCCACAGCTTTTGCAGCGCGGTTCCCGTGCCCGGATTGGTATAGTCCGATAACTACCGTTGGAATGTCAATCAAGAAAAGGAATTCGACGGGCGCGTTAGAAATGCTCGGGCACATTTCGAAATAGCTCGATCATGGGCGCCGAGAACGGGGAACGACCTATTCCGCTAAAACGCACGCGCCAAATTCGCCCGCGGTTACCGCGGCTACATGTCCGTCGGCGAAGACCACATTCATGCGGTTGCGGTGTCGAGCGAGATCCAAACGGGCGTATCCGGGCATGACCGCGCTCGTTTGGTCCATGACGTCTTGCAGTGTGGTTTTTTGGCCGCCGCCGCTTACCTCGGGCGCCCATGCGGCGATGGCGGCTGTAATTGCCATGTCGCCGCAGATCACGCGCGACGAAACGTTGCCCCGCGCCGGCAGCACGCCACGGCCGCGACGGGGTACGGTGTTCTGGTCGAAGTGAAAGCCGAACACGCCGCCATTGAATGCGTAGCGAATCACGCCGTAAGCCGATTCAACGTAGGAAATACCGGCCACCACGATTTCGTCGGTGGCAGGCTCATCCGCCGGCTCATCCGGCGCCGCCGGGCATTCGAACACCCGTAGCGCGGGGTTCAATCGCATTCGCGACAGCTGGGACACCTCCAGAATAGTGTCGGCGCGCGCCGATCGATCAAGTTGTGGCATCAACGTGAACTTGATCGGAAGCAGATGCTCGATCGACTGCAGATAGGTCGGTGCAGCCGAGTAATATCGATATCGTGTTCGGTTGCTATCGTTGAGCGCTTCGGGAAGATTCGAGGCTGCGGGCAGTGGAACCACGGGTCCGGCCAGGCCAACGAACCCCTTGTTTTCTGCCGCTCGCGATGCGCATGCCGTGTATATCTGCCGGAGGTTATTCTGGCATTGCGTCAATTGCGCGGCGCGCCGAACCGCCGCAGACGCGGGTATGACGATCGCCATCAAAAGGGCGATGATGCCGATCACCACCAGCAATTCAATCATCGAGAACGCGCGCCTGATCATCGTAAGCACTTTCGAAAACTAGGCCGGAGGGACGCCAAGGCCCTTCCCCGACGGTACGTCAACCAGCGACGTGCCGACGACGACCCAACGCCCCGCTTTGGCATGCCACGAGAGGGCAATCACGAGCTTTCCAATCACCCGCTGCTGGTCGTCGGCGAGAAACTCTCCGGGAATGCTGACTTCGACCACGCGCGGGCCCAGCCCGTCGGGCAGCGCCTTGGCCGGTGACCCTTCCACCAGCCGAGAGCTGAACACGGCGTATCCGATTCGGGTCACAGGCTGCGGCCGATAGGGGAACCGCGTGGATGTCGCGTCGACAATTGTAACATTGGCCCAGTCCCAGCGTGCCCCAGAAACCGACCGAGTGCACTGCTGCCAGATGGCGTCCGGATCGCCAGCCGCGTCCAGCTTTCGGCTGGGCGCTAAACCGCTCACCGCCTTCATCGACAAATATTTCTCGGGCGTTGCGCATAGATAAGCGTCGAGAGCATCCCCCGCAGCCTTGGCAATCCCAGCCCCTTGAACAGGTGGCACAGATCCTTGCAGCAGCGGAAGTGCCGCGTTCACTCGGTTATCAAATCCACTTCGTTGTTCCGGAGTCCATTGCTTCCAATCGGCAAGGTTGGGCGGAATCTCGGATTGTACAACCAGTGCGTTCGTGTTTGCCGCAGGACCTTCAGCACTGAAACGCCACTTTACAATTGCTGCGATTGCAGCGCATCCAAGGATTATCGCAAGTCCGAAGAAAATTCTTGCCTTCATCGTCGTTCCGTTCCACCTGGGGCGAAAGTTGAGTCGCGTCTTACGTTGGTTGCGCCGCCGTCAAGAGAATTCTCCACAGTTCAGGGTAGGCCGGCTTCCTCTTTAGAAATGCTCGGGCACATTTCGAAAAAGCTCGATCATCGGCGCCGAAAATCCGGGAACGACCTGCTCGCCGTCCAGCGAAGCGTCGATGCCTGCGACGCTCGTGGGTTCGCCTGCCCGGTGATACACCGAAGCGGTGCGGGCGCGCGGGTCGATCACCCAGGCGACTTGCGTGCCGCAGTCGAAATATTCCCGCAGCTTTCGTGCAATCTCATTCCGGGTGTTGTTTTCGCTCAAAACCTCGACGGCCAGATCAGGATAAAGCGGCGGAATGGGCCGCGTGCTGATTTCATGCAGTTTAATCCGGGCGAATGAAACGAAGGCGACGTCCGGAATTCGCACGCAGCCGGGGAACAGGCGCATCATGCCTGATTCGCCGCTGACGATGCCCAGATTTCTTTGGTTGAGGAAGCTCCAGAGCATTCCCGCCAAATTCATCGCCACCACCGATTCCCAGTATCCCATGCCCTTCTCCACAAGCGTGCCGTCAACCAGTTCGCACAAGCGGCCACGGCGCTCCAACTCCAGCACATCGTCTTCCGTCGCGGTGCCGGGCCACGGATCGAAGATGATGCGGTCGAGGGGAATGTCGCCCAGTTCGCGCAGCCAATCGGCGGCGGTTTCGAACCGTCGTGGCGTGATCAGCGGTGGGTGTGAAGGCGCTTGGGCCATGTCGCAATCGTACCACACGCAATCGGGCGTGGCGCACGTTATCTAAAATTTCACCGCGAAGGCGCAAGCGGCTACACGAGCGCCCAAAGCGATCGATCGCCGCTTGCGGCCTCGCAGAAAATACGCCGAGGTAAGCCGATCAAGGACGTACCGACAGCACGACGATCACGACGATCACAACGAACCAGCAGTCGACGACCCACTCGGCAAATCGGTATACAACACCGTGCGCGGCTGGCCGTTGCTCAGGCTGTCGCCGGTGGTGTAGAAGAGTCGGCCGTTATTAATCCACGTCGCGCCGCCTTTGCGCTTTTCACTCAGGGGCGTGTGAACCGTCCATTTATCGGCGATCGGGTCGTACACGCGCACTTCATTGGTCAGTTGCTGCGCGTCGATCTGCCCGGCGGTGATCCACAGTTTGCCCTGGTACTCATTCACCGCGCCTTCGAAATGGCTGCTGGCGGTCGGCATGCTGGCGCGTTGGCGCCACGTGTTGTTTCTTGGATTGTAGCTATACACCGCATCGTGCTGAATGTAGCTGACATTGTGCTCGCGCTCGCCGCCGATGGCGTAGATTTCGCCATTCAGCACCGCGTGGCCGAGGTGGTCGGATTGGTAAGGCATGTCAGCAATGCGCCGCCAATCCGGCCCGATCTCCTTGAAATCTATCTTCCAGGCCTTGCTCGAGCTGCTCACCCGGTTGTTCTCCGTGCCGCCGTAGAAATAGAGGGCGTTGTCATGAAACGCCAGCGCGCCGCCGAAGCGCACTTCAGGGAGGTTGATCCAGCGCGTCCATTTATCTTTCGCCGGATCGTACTTCCACGCTTCGTTGGTGCCGTCCCTGCTGAATAGCGCACCATACTGCCCGGCGACGGCGTAAATAAAGCGCCCGTCGGTGGCGAAACCGAAGTGCGTCTGCGCGCCCGGCAGCGATGCGCCACGCGTCCACTTGTTAGATTTGATATCGAGAATGTCCACCCGCCCGGTGACCGCGTGGTAACCGTTCGTATACCCGCCCATGATGTATAGCTTGTCGCCGAGACGCACCGAGCCGGCTTCCACTCGGCCAAGCGGAGTGGTTTGCGACGTCGATTTCTTCCAGTTCAGATCATTTTTCACCGGAAACTGCGTGGGCGCGTTGATGCCGGCGATGTGTACAAACCCGATGGCGTTGTTCTGGCCTTCGGCGTCGGCGCTGATCGTCAGCTTGCCGTCGTTCACCTGCGTGCGAATCACGCCTTCCACAAATCGCTGATCTTCCAGCGGCTTGGCATTGACGGCGAGGCGATCCTCCACATCCATCACATAACGACTGTTCTGCCAGTTTCTCGGATCGCCGCCGTAGATGTTGACCTGGTACCAGCCATTGGGAACCTTGATGCTCCACGTGCTGCCGCCGGGCATTTTGGCGATGGTGTCGTAGCGCTCGTCGAATGACAACGCCGAGTCGCGGTCGCGCATTTCAGCCGACAGATCGGAATTCCAGCCGTAGGTCAGGCCGTTGGCGCGAACGCCGTATTTCGCGCCGGTATCGGTCTTGTGCCCGCGGTATAACGGGTCGTCTGTGTTGGCCGGGCGAAAATCAATCTTCGCGCCGAACTTCGGCGCGGCCGACGTGGTGGCCAGCGGCATTGACCCATTCAGCGCCATCGTCATCGACTCACCCTGCGCCTGTGCCGCGCATCCACAGCCCATGCACGAGCACGCGACGCCGTGCAGCGGAACTATCTGCACGTCGGCCGAGAGCAAATCTCGCTTCTCAAGATTCTCCATCGCCGTTGCGAAGGCCGACTGACTGTGCGATCGATCACGCGCAAACATTGCAGTATCTCCGATTCCGAAACGTGTTCGGAAAACGCTCGATCCTCCGTGATCATTGAAACGATAGTTCCCGCTGCCGAGCGAATGCCGAGTGAGCGGCGAGGATTGACCATTAAGGTATTACTTGACCAAGGCCTTTGCGACAGATTATCGGGCCACCCGCCCCGTGTCACGAAATTAACAGAACATTTATCCGACTAAGTCATTGAAGCGACGCTGTTTAGACCCATTCTTCCATTGAATTCGATCCGATAAATACTTCGCCGAACAACCGTAGCGGATGCACTAACGACGTTGGATTTGTCAGAGTGCGAACTGACGTCGTGCCGGCAACCCGCGCTGCGGAGGCCGCAACAGGTTGAACATTCCGCACCAAAAGCACCACATCTTGTTGATCCACCGGCGACGAAATAGCTTCGGCGCCCAGGATATAGGCGTTGGCTTCCACCACCCCGCTTGCGTTGCGATAGGGGTAAACGCGCATCTTCCGACCGGCGGCGATGCTGGTGTCCCAGGTGTTGCGGCTGTCCTGGCTATAAGTGATCCGATTGTTCCGCTGCGGCCAGAGCGCATAGAAGCCGAACTGACCCGTGCCCGGATCAAACTGATTCCAGCCGGTGTAGCCGGGTTTAACCGTCTGATTCTGCCCGCGGTTGGCGGTGAACACCTGCGTGGTCGCGCCCGACGCCGTGTTGTAATAACCCACGCCCGTCACAAACGTGGTGAAATCTGGCGCGAACACCGCCAGTGGCTCGATCGTGACGTTGCCGGTTCCGGCCTTCACAAACGCCTGTGCGACGATCTCATCGCTGCTCGAAAGCGGCGGCAGGGGAATATCGGCTTCGGCTTTGTCGTCATCGCCGACATCAATGTTCAACCGATACGCGTCGAGAATGCGTTGGAACGACGGTTCGTTTTCGCCTTCGAGGCCCGGCGTGGCGATGCCGTTTAACGGAATGTCGACCGTCGTCAATCCGCCGCTGTCGTTGCTTGCGATGCGCAGGCTGGCCGTCTTCACGCCGTTGGTGGTGCCGCTGGGCGCGGTGAAGTTCACTCGGACGGTAATGTATTGACCCGGCGCCAGATCAAACGGTCGATTGGGCGCTTCAACCAGCGTGTACATCGATGCGTTAGCGCCGACAAAGCTGATCTCGCCGACGGTCAAGCCGCGTTTGCCCTTATTGCGAATCGTCAGCGTCTGCGCCGACGACCCCGCGCCACCGCGCACGTCGTTGAATACAAGCTGCTCTTTGTCGGTGCGCGCCCGCCGGCCGGAGATGAGTTTGCTCTGGTCGGGCTGCAGCAGCGTGATGCGCGACGCGCCGTACTCGGCCACATACAGATATCCCGTTTGCGGATGCTGGATGATGTCCAGCGGATCAACGAACTGCGTAAGCCCGGTGAAGCCGAATTCGCCTTTGGAAATATTTCCGTTGGCGTCGCGCGACAGAATGATGATGTTGTCGCCGGCGCTGTACTGCGCGACGAGCAGCGCGCCATTGAGCATTCCGCCGAAGACGCTGCCGGAAAATTCGAAAACGCCGTCGGGCGACACGTTGCGGCCAAAGTCATACGCCACCCCACGATAGTTGGCCGCGGGTTGCGTGCCGACGGGGTATTGCGTGATCTCCGCCGGGTCTTTGCCGCTGGTGGGGTTCCCTCCGTTGACGACGAATTCGCCGCGCGACGGGTTGGGGTGGCCGTAGTATCCGCCTTCGACGATCTGGAATAGCGGATCGTTCTGAGTGGGAATGTTAGTCAGCGCCGGCGCCCCGCCGCCCGCCGGCGAGTTGCCGCCTTTGGCGCTGCCGTTGGTGGGGGCGAAAAGCTTGCCGTCACGCGTCCAGACTAAGTCAAACGCGTTGCGCACGCCCGTTGCGTAAAGCCGAACCGGGGCGCCCTTCTTGCGTGGATTGTACGTTCCACCGGCGTCGGTCGTCCTCACGTTCAGCGGCGCGGTGATTGCGCCGGTGTTGATCTGCAGAATGGCGGCGCTGAGTAATGTTTCGGTGCGCAGGCCCCACTGGCTGTCGGGCGCGCCCTGCGCCGATTGGCTCCCGACCGCGACATACATGTAGCCGTCCGGCCCGAACACCGGCTGGTTCGTCAGGTGATCTTGCGCCGACCGCGGGAGGTTGAAAATCACCTCGTTGTAAATTTCCAGATTCCGGCCGGTGAGCTTGCTGATCTTCCCCGACCAGTTGTCGGCGCCTTCCAGCACGTTGATACCATGCGACACCCAGAGAACGGGTTTACTCGCGGTTGATTTCGGATCGAACACGATTCCCGTAATCAACCGTTCGCTGCCGCCGTTGCCGGTGCGAATGGTTTGAATTGTTTTGCTGCCCCCGAAGCTGCCGTCGGGGTTCAGATTAAACCGAATGATCTGCCCGGTGCGCGTGCCGGCGTAGAGTCGACCATCCGGCCCAATCACTAGGCTCGTCCACTGGTAGCCCTGCGATAGCGGCAGCGGAATTTTGTTGAATCGAATCGTCGGATCAACCGATGCCGCCGTCGCGCCTGTTGTAAAGGTGCTGCTGAACGGCGCGAACGATGCGCCGGCGGTGTCTTTCACTCCGCTGGTGACGCTGAAGCGATACCGGGTGTTTGTTTCAAGCGACGAGATCGGCGTGAGGATGATCGCATCCCCGCCGCCGGTGGTGTTGACGTTGGCGGGAATCACCCTGCCGTCGCTCACGCGCGTCAGGGTGACGTTGCCAGGCGCGCGAACCGTGGTGTCGCTCACGCCTGCGCCCACGTTCGGCAGGTTTACGTCGGCCTTGATCGCAACCACCGTGCTGATGCCGACCGTGCCGTCGCGGGGCACAAGCCCCGAGACGCTGGGCGTGCCCAGCGCCGCCAGTACGACAACCCCGCCGCCAGTTGTGCCGGAGGGGGTCGAAGCGCTGCCGGCCATCAGACGCCGGTCTTCAAGATGTTCAAATGTGTGCTGACTCATTTCACCTGACCGCCCACAACGCCGGCGGACGAAAACACAACAACACATCCCCTCGTGCGGTTAAACCTCAGGGGTGGTAGAAGCAGCGGGCCGGGAGAAGATAGCCGAAAGCCCGCCAGCCACCAACGGTTATTCGACTTACAGAACGTCGGTGGATGCAAGTTCATTTCAAACAAACGCATTAAGATCGAACAAACCCACCTTTTTGGTCGCACTAATCAATTATCGGACTATTTCAGTTCGTTAAGTTGGGAATTCTGCGGGTTTTAACCCAGCTCGTTTTTGGCGTGAATATGCGGTCGGTTGGCGGTATAATTGCTAAGCTGCGCCCACCGGATGTGCGCGGTTGCCCTGCCTTTGGAGGTTCGTTGAAGCGATTATTGTTTTTCTTAGCCGTCGGCGCAGGTTGCGCATTGCCTGCGTACGGCCAGATTCGGGTTGTCAACTACAACACCCTGGACGGCCCCACCCCCGGCGTACACGATAACTCTGCCAACATGCAGACGATTTTCTCCGCCATCGCGACCCAATCGGTGAACGGCGTCGCCAAGCGGCCCGACCTGCTGATCCTGCAAGAGCAAACCAACTCCTCCGCCGCCGCCATGGCGACGCTTTTGAATGCGCAATTTCCAGGCGCGGCCTATGTCGCCGTCACGCCATCCGGGCAGCCGGGTTCGACCGACCCAGTTTTCATTGATCGCCAGTCGTTCGTATACGACAGTTCGGTAATTCAGCTGATCGGCACAGCGGTTTCCGTGGCAACCGGCGGCGTGAGGCCGGTCGTTCGCGGGCAGTTTCGACCCGTGGGTTACACGTCCGCCGACGCAAATTTTTACGCCTACGGCGCGCACCTCAAGGCGGGCGCCACCACCGACGACAGGAACAACCGCGCCCTGCAGACCGCCGCCATGCGCGCCAACGTGAACGGCTTTGGCGCCGGCGCGCACGCACTGTTCGCCGGCGATTTCAATATGCAGAGCAACCAGGAACAAGCCTGGCTGAACATGGTCACCGGTGCCGGCGAAGGTTTGGCGGTTGATCCACTCAACCCAACCAATGCGTCTCAAACCTGGAACAACAACGCCACGTTCGCGCCGATTCACACCCAATCCACCCGCACCGGCTTCACCCCCGACAGCGACGGCGGTGCCACCGGCGGGATGGATGACCGCTTCGACGTGCAACTTTCAACCCAGGAATTTCACGACGGCGAGGGGCTTTCGTATATCGCCAACAGCACCCGCGCGTTCGGCAACGACGGCCAGCACTTCAACCTCTCGCTCAACGCCAACCCCATCATTCCGCTTGGCGCAACCGTCGCCAATGCACTGTGGGACGCCAGCGATCACCTGCCGGTTGTCGCCGATTATCAATTGCCGGCGAAGATGGCGTTCACCAAAACGATCGCCGAGCCAACGCAAGTGATCGTCGGCGGCAGCGCGACGGCGACGTTCAAGGTGCAAAACACCGCGCCGGTACTCACCGCCAACGGCGCCGATGAACTCGACTATCTCGTCAGCACAAGCGGAAACGGAGTCGGATCGTTCAGTTCAACCACCAACAC
>Ga0163151_10006988_pt1 | contig 13418 bp, 10 predicted proteins | sample OliLakLV19MP5IB2_FD_145596 | JGI IMG/M metagenome (GOLD analysis project Ga0163151, IMG submission 145596) | Freshwater microbial mat bacterial communities from Lake Vanda, McMurdo Dry Valleys, Antarctica - Oligotrophic Lake LV.19.MP5.IB-2 | ecosystem: Environmental > Aquatic > Freshwater >...
GGTCCTTGCCTTTACCGGGGTGTTGTCGGCGACAACACTTCTGTCCCAGACTCAGGGTTCGTTATCAACCTCCTGCTCAAGCGCCTCAGGCGCGTCGGTCTACAATTGGCAGTGCCCGGCGGGAACTGTCTGTTGCGATGGCACCAAGTGGGCTTGCGGCCTCATTAAAGTGGGACCACTCTGGATCCCTGGATGTTGGTATGAGTCGTGCAGGACGTGTATCCTTCCAGGCGGCAGTTGTTGTCCCTAGCTAGATTGTTCAGCAGGCGAAGTTCGCTTCGCCTGCTTCTTAATTATGAAACCACTTTCTAAATCTTTCATTGCCGTTCTGATCGCCGGGGCTGGTGTCCTTGTTTTTCTACTTTATTCGTCCTCCAACACCATTAAGCAAAGCAGAGCTGTCGATAACCCGGATACCATTCGGATCAAAGGCTATTTGACGAATTGGGCCAAGGGCGAATTTGTCTCGATTGAAAACAGCCCAACATTTGCCCGGAAGGTTAACGAAGCCATTGAAGGCATTGACCTGCAAACACTTTCGGCTGCCCAGAAAAATAAATTAATGGAGGGTTTTTACAATTTACTGCAGGCCTACTCGAACCGCGATGCCGAATATTTTCACAAATACCGTTTTGCCTTGGGATCGGGTGCCTCGGTTGTGGTCAATCCCGGTCAACTAAAAAATATCGAACGTGTTTTGCCGTCGGCAAAAGACGTCGAAAAAGCGGTAAGAAAATCCAAAAACCTCCATGATTTGGGCGCTGTTAAAGAGTATAGCAGCGGGGATCCAGAATTTCTCATCGAGAAATACCGGGAACTTTTAATGACGGCTTCCGATAACCCAAAAAACGGCGCCATGAAATGTACCGATTGTTGGAAAGGAGTTAATTTTTCGGTGCTGTCAGCGGAAGTGTTTGCTTCACAGGCCGAGCCGATTACCGGGACATGGAGAATGGAGCGAGAGCCCAATATTGGTGTTTATAAACCCGAGAATTTGGTGACCTTTAAGCCGAGCCCCGCGGATTTGATTTCCGCCAATGGCTCGGTGCAGTGTGTTTACGTGAAATTTATGGTTAAAACCAGCGGCTTGGTATCAGCATATCCAGCTTCTGCCATTTGGTATTGGTCACCAGCACAGGAGGCGTGGCTGCCCCATGAACTGTTGTTGGGCTGTCAGCTTAATAGCACCAGCATTTTATTCTAAAGAGATGAAAATCAACCATATTCAACGTTTTTTTTTGGGGTTTTGCGCGACTTTATTGTTCCTGACCGCCTGCGCCAAGTTAGTTCAGATTTTTATGGACCCGGCCGCCGTTCGCGCTCCTGATCCGATCGTGCACCAGTTCCAGACTGGCGTTTTCCTGTTGATGGTCGCCACCATCGAGTTTGTTATTGTGGCTCTCATTGTTGGCAACACCCCTCTATCCACCAAGTACCTTTCGATCACCATCATTTCAATTTGTTTCGGGGTTTACCGCTACGCAGCCTTTGCCTCCGGAAAAATAAACTGCTCTTGCATGGGGTTGTGGTCACAAAAATATCCCATCCTATCGCAGCTTCTCCTCCTATCACTGGTTGTTATGCTGACCGGCGGACTTGCGGGTTTATGCTGGAGCATTATGAAAGAGAGGAGGCGGCCTATGAACCTTCAGGAGGCGGCTCGATGATGGCTCAAACCTACTGTTACTGCGGCTTGGCTACGGGAGTCTATGGGAAACTCATGGAACAATGTGCGGCATCATCCCGGGAAGCAGGCGTTTACTCAGAATTTCACGTGCTTTCAGACCAGGCCCTGGTCGGCTGTGAAAGCTATGATGCCATGGCGGACAACCTGAATAATCCCTTTTTTATTCTGCCGTATCTCAAAGCTGCCATCAGCAAATTACCCTTTGAAAGCTTCATCTGGTTGCACGCGGATACCACATTCAAACATTTTCCCCGTGATATTCTTGGTCTCCTAAAAAAAAGCCCCATACATCTCCCTCTTCGGACTCCAGGTCCCGCTGGAGACAAGATGGAGTTTGAGGGGCAGCCAGCCAGCCGTTATCTTGAGCTGGTCAGGGAGGCCGGAGTCCGAAATGATTGTTATCTGCCAGTTCCCGGATTGTTTATCATTCGAAAGACAGGCATTGAAATCATTTATGAGCTGGCCTGCGAATTTCTTCAACGCTGTCAGCGGGAAGATGTTCGGTTTTCTCAAACAGCAGCGTTGGGTTTTGCCATGCAGATGGTATGCGGGAATCCCGCGCCGCACCTCATTGATCGTCAAAAGGTCTTCGGAGTTGCCGGGGAAAAATCGGGTGGCAACGCCATTGTTCATCAATCCGTCAGCCGGTTAGAGCGGGTTCCTTGCGCCGACTCTCTTTATGAAAACTCCACATTCCAGGCAGTTTAGCGGTTTTACCCTGATCGAACTGCTCGTCAGCATATCGATTCTCGGTATCCTTGGCGCTTTGCTGCTTCCGGCGTTGTCGAAGGGCAAGGAACGGGCAATGCGCACCTCCTGCGTGAATAATTTAAGACAATTGATCACTGCTTCCACCCTTTATGCTGACGACGATGCCGCGGGGAACTTTTCAGCAGCGGTTTGGGAAGGGGATCGCAATTTAAATTGGATCAATGGATTGGGCGGAATTTCAAAACGGACGTTCGTTTGCCCCAATACCAGAAATCAAATCCGGAATGTGGAAGGAACCCATAAAAGAACTGGAAAAAATGGTTTGGCTGACCTCTTCACTCTAGAGTGAAGAGGTCAGCCCAAGGCCGGGTCCAGTTATTTGCTTTCCGGCTTTATGGCCTGGAAAACTGGGGCCGCAACTGACATTTCCATCAATGGGTTAGTCGAAAATATTCCATTTGTGAAGAAAACCACTCACACCGTAAATAACTATGTTCATTTTCATAACGCTTTTGGATTGAAAGGAACGCGGCCCGGTCCCTCCCAGATTTATCTGCTCCTGGATAATACCTGGGCGGGCGCGCGAGACTGGCCCGATGAAGGAGACAATCACGGCAAATTAGGCAGCAACATCGCCTTTTGTGATGGCCACGTTTCCTGGGTCCAACAAAAGGACTTCCTTCTCACTCACGAACTTTCCCAGGACGACAATCGGTCTGGAATCAAGTACAACTATTCTTTTTAGCCACAGATGAGAGGTCAATTATATGTTTATGGGGTTCCGGCAAAAATCGGCGGCGCCTCCACCAAGATTATCGATTTTCTTCGGATGATGAAGGGGACCTATTCCATCACCGTGATTCTGCCCCATATCGCGTTTTTAAAGGATCCCGCAGTCACCAGGATTTTACAGTCCCTGGAGATTCCCTATTGCCTGCTCAGAGATTTGCCCCCCCGGCTGGATGCCGTGGTTCTTGCGGTTTGTGATCTTGAGTTTTTTTCGTCCGGCGCCGCCAGGACTTTAAAGTCAAAAGGAGGGCGCATCGTGTGGTCAAACGAAATGATGTGGGAATTCAAGGGCGAGGCTGAGGCTGTGAAGGAAGGCATCGTGGATCGGGTGTTGTTCCTGTCTGAAATACAGCAGCAAGCATTTCATCACATTTATTCACGGTCTGATTCGTTTCTAATCAGAAACTATATAACTCCCGAGGATTTTCCTTACGTCGCAAGAAATAATAAAATATTCACGATCGGCCGACTTTCGCGGCCGGATCCGTTGAAATTCCCGGAGGATTTTCCCGCCTTTTATGAATCATTCCTGCTTCCGGAAGTATGTTATCGAGTTCAAGCGTGGAACGATGAGCTGAAAAAAAAATACCGCTGGCATCGATTTGGTCCGGAGTGGGAGTTGTTGCCCGCCAACAAAATAGCGGCCCCCAAATTTCTAGGCAGTCTTGATCTCTTCGTATATCCGCTAGGGCACAAATTTGTGGAGTCATGGGGAAGGTCGGCAGTGGAGGCGATGTTAACGGGATGCATTCCTCTCGTACCGTCCGGGCACCAGTTTCATAACATGATAGAACATGAAAAAACGGGCTTCATCTGCTCGAGTTTCGATGAATTTAATTATTACGTGAATGAGCTTTATGACAACGCCCAATTAAGGCGATCCATGGGGGCCACCTCGGCCTCCGAAGTGCGCCAGAAACTTTGCAATGCGGAAGCTCACCGAAAACTGTGGATGGAGGCACTATCCTTTTAGAGGAAATCCCGTTGGTTCTTGGTCGTTCCCTCCCGCTGGCGGAAAATAATTTAACAAACGACCGGCAATTGCGGCGCGGTCGCCATCGTGGTTGGTCTTGCACGCCGAGGGCAAAGCGCATTGATCAGTTCGACTCCCCAGATGCTTGCACGAGTTTCTGATAGAAACTTTTTACGTTCGTCGCGGCCGCTTCGAGTGTGACAATGGGTTCCTTGGGGTCCCCTGCCTAGGGGCCTAGGGGCCTAGGGGTCGCATCTAGGAATTCTGCATTTGGCCCGTAGAAAATGGCTCGCTTTGCTCCAGGTAATCGAAGCGCGCCAGCTAAAGAATTGCTCCGTTCGGAAGGCCGCGGGACGCGCCGGTCACTCTTGCGGCTTACGCTTGAGTATCTTCGCAAAATGTCTGATATGCATCGACCACGACCGCGTATTGATCCACGTGGCCTTCTTTCACCGCCTGGATCGCGGCTTCCACTTTAACATTTGTTTCCATTGCCAGGAGTTCGAGCCAGCTCGGCCCTATTATTCAATAACGCGAGAAGCAAAAATATTAACATCCGGTACAATGATGCGAAAAAGAAAATGATGAATGGAAATATCACCCGCTCGAAACAATCGAGGGACCGTGAGGACCCGGTCCCTCCAAATGGTGGAGGGATGGCGTCTCGCCGTTCCCTGAAATCCCCGTGCGACAATGCGAAAAAGAAAACGGTTGAATGGAAATATCACCCGCTCGAAACAATCGAGGGAACCGTGAGGACCCGGTCCCTCGGCGCCTCGGACAATAACCCACTACGGCGGTCACTGGATATTTTAGATAAACAAGGTTCCCTGGTGGAGACGCTCTTCGGGAAAATGGCTCGGACCTTTTTGCGCGGGATGCGGTTGGCCAGCTGGCAGGAGATGAAGGAGCGCATTCTGCGTGGCATCGCCGAAATCAACCAGGCTCCCGTGGTGCATCGTTGGAGCAACTTCACAGCCGTGGAGACTCAGGGGTGATTGTTTACCTTCCAAAAAAACGATGCACTAGGTTGCCAAGGGTGGTGATGCCCAGGACTGTAACGGTGGCCAATTGGTGGCAGCCGGTAAATGCCAGGTTTCCGATGTGTCCGTGTCATTCAATCCACAATTCGATTGAAACATATATTCAACGACTGTTTAATGTCACGATGAATTTGGATGACTACGGCCCCCGGTTGCAGGAGCTGCGCGCCCGCTGCGGTTTGTCCGTGCGCCAACTGGCCGCCAAGGCCGGCATCTCCCCTGGCATGGTGTCGCTGGTGGAACGAGGGAAGACCACGCCCAGCCTCTACACGGTTCACAAAATCCTCACCGCCCTCGGCACGGATATGGGCGCCTTCTTCTCCGAGGGCCGTCCGGACCAGGCCGGCCCGGTGTATTTGCGCGAGCACATGAAAACGCTGAAGGACAAGGGACGGGGCTACGCGCTGGTGTTCCCGAAGCGGGCGGACATCGCGCTTCAGATGTTCGATGAGACGTTGAACCCCGGGAAGATGACGGAGTATGAGACGCTCACGTGCGACGTCGGCGGGTATGTTCTCAGCGGCACCATGACTCTAATCATCAAGGGCCAGCCCACCCGGCAGGTGCGCCCTGGCGACGGGTTCTATCTTCCGAAAGGCGTCACGCACCGCACCTATGCCAAAGGCGACGAACCGGTGCGGCTCATCAGCTTCTGCTGCCCGGGAGATTACTAATTTATGTTAATATCGAATCTGATACACAACGTCGGCATCATGGCCGTGCTGGCGGCCATCTTCGTCTTTCCCCTCTCCCGAATGTGCGGAGCCACCGCAGAATTAGGCGGTGTTCGCGTGGCTGAATCGGGGGTTAGCCTTCAGGGCAAGCTTGGATTGACCGAGGCCGCGATGCCTTACCTTGCTTGGCGTCGGACGAACGAGACGGCCTGGCACGAATCGAGTGCCGCATCTCTTTCCAATATCCAGCAAGATCAATCGGTCGCGAGCTTCGACGCGACGTTCGCCGAAGTCCGCGCGCATCTCCGCCTCGAACAATTGAGTCCCAACCAGTGGCGTCTGTCGGGTGAACTCAAGAACAACGGCAAAGAACCGGTCGAACTTGCGCGCTTCCACTATCTGGATGGAATTCTGGCGCAGGGACTCTCGCTGCTTAACCTGCAAGGCGGAGATTTCCCGCGAATCGCGCGTCTCGGAGACAGCCTGCCTGCGCCAAGGGCGGCCTTGGAAAAAATGTGGAAGGACGCCCGTGTTCAGTTGCCCGGATTGGCCGAGCCCATCCATGACGGTCTCGACTGGTCGGTCTCCACCGACACGGCCGTGTTTAGCACGGCATGGGATCAGCCGGGCTGGACGGTCGGCTTCACCGGCCCGGGAACCGCCTTTGGAGAAATTGGTTTTCGCACCAAGCCTGCTCCGGGGCGTTTTTTCATTGGGGTGCTGTTGGACAATATTCTTCTGGACGCGGGAGAAACGCGTGTGCTTGAACACGTCCTGCTGCATTACGGCAACTGGCAGGAAGGCATGAACACCTGGGCGCGGGAATGCGCCCGCGAATTCAAAGTGGCTTCCCCCAAGCCGCCCATCGTCGGCTATTGTTCATGGTATCAAAAGGGTGGCAGGGTCGAAGTCAAAGACCTGATGCGAGCGGCCGAGGAACTTCGGGAATACCCCACACCTCCCGGAGGGAAGCTCGTCCAAGTGGACGACGGCTGGCAGATCAAGCCGGGCGTCTGGTCTCCCAATGCGCGATTCGCCGCAGATTGGGCGGGCCTGCCCGAACGCATTCGCAAAATGGGGTCGACTCCAGGAACCTATCTGGTGCCCACCGCCATCCATGAAACCCACCCGATTGTAAAGGAACACCCCGAGTGGCTTCAGCATCTTCCCAGCGGGGAGCTGGCGGTGCATTTTGCCAATTGGGGCGGGAAGACGTATTTTCTCGAGATTGACCGCCCCGAGGCGAAGGATTTCATGCGGAAAATCTTTGAACAAACCCGCAAGGAGGGCTGGGAATACATCAAGATCGATTTCGCCTACGGATTCAGCACGGCTCGCTCGGCTTGGAATCGCAAGAAGACGTCCTTCGAGAGCTTGCGCGACCTCCATGCTCTCTTCCGCGAGGCGGCCGGCCCCAAAATGCTGCTCAACGCCTGCGTGGGAGAACCCGCGCGCTACGCACTGGGCTTGGCCGACGTTACCCGTCTCAGGGGAGACATTGGCACTTCGTGGACTATCGTTCAAAACAACCTCAAGAAGGTGCTGACCCTCTCCGCGCCCACTGGGCTCTGGTGGCAGAGCGATCCCGATGTGTTCTATATGCGTGCCGAAAACTCCAGACTGAAGCCCGAGGAAAGCCATCTGCTCACGGGCACTCTCGGCATGTTTGGCGGGGTATTCCTCACTTCCGACTGGCCAACGCAATGGTCTCCCGCAGCCCAGGACGTGGTGAGGGAATTCTGGACAACTGACGGGCCACAGCCGCCAACCACTCAGCAAGTTCTTTGGTCGCCCGAGGGAACTCCTCGCGCATACCGGGTCAGCTATGACCGTGAAAAGCTGCCCCAGCACCGGGTGGGCATTTACAACTGGTCGGATCAGGCGGCTGACGTGCGTATTCCATTGGCTGACCTCGGGGTTGACCCGCAAAGCAACTGGAGCATCACAAGTTCGGAATGGAGCAAAGGCATCCAACTGCAGGATGGGCAGATCGTTTTCACAAACCAACCTCCGCACTCGTTACGAATCGCTAATCTGCAAGCGCCCCCAAGGCCGGACGCCGTTCGCCCCCAGGTTGTGCCGCCTGTCGCCGACGGGCCTTCGGTGGTGTTGACCGACGCGCCCCTCATCACGTTCCCCGGCGGCCACAACCCGGAGCGAAAGGCCGATTTTCCCGCCGATTGCCACAGCCCGCTGCATTGGGTCGGCGACACACTCTACGTGTTTAACTCCTGGGAACGCCCATGGCGCGGTCAAGGGAAGGATCTGTTCCATTTGGAACGAGGCTTTGCCACCAAGATGGATCCAACCGTCACGAATCTCTGGCTGTGGCTCGAAAGCACCTGGCGCGATGATGACGGGACACTCTACGGCTGGGTTCACAATGAATTCCCCAACGTGTGCCCTGACACGGGACGGCCGGTTCAGATCGCGCCGGGTTACCCGGTCCTCGCCCGCATCGGCGCAGTGAAGTCCACGGACAACGGCACGAACTGGCAGAGCCTCGGCTTCGTGATGGACGGTCGGCCGAAGGAAATAAAGTGCGACGGCGAAGGTCCGTGGTACGCTGGCGGCGTGGGTGATTGCGGTGTCTATTTGGACGAGAATCGGGAGTATTTTTACATCTACTTCGCCAGCTTTGCTCCTGACGTCGCGGAGCAAGGCCTCTGCGTTGCCCGGATGCGTTTTGCGGACCGGAACGATCCCGTCGGCAAGGTGATGATCTGGCACCAGGGCAAATGGGAACAACCAGCGGTGGGCGGCGGACACGTCACACCCTTCTGGCCGGTGGTGGGCGATGTGCATCGCAAGGAGTGTTTCATTTTCTGGGGCCCATCCATTCACTGGAACACCTACCTCAACAAGTATGTGATGGTGGTGAATCGCACGAAGACGTCGCGCTGGGACACCGACGGTCAGTATGTGTCGTTCAGCGATACGTTGGGCGACCCCACGGCGTGGAGCCCACCGGTGAAATTCTCGGAAGCGGTCACTTCCAGAAAGCAGGGGTGGTATGTGCAGGTGGTGGGAACCGGCAAAGGCGAAACGGACAAACTCGCCTCGCGCACGGCACGCCTGTTCGTGGATGGTGAGTCAAAGTGGGAAATCCGCTTCCGTAAACCGGGGGAGAAATAAGAGTGAACGCAGACTTTGATTCGCGAGTCATCTTACTGGGCATGAAGGAAACCTTCAAAAGATTTTGCCGGGTGGCATTGCTCGTCGCGACCACGTGCGTCGCCACGGCAGCAGTCGATTTTGAAGCCGTGCGCCCCCTGCTCGCGGACCGTTGCTACAAGTGCCACGGGCCGGAGAAGCAAAAGGGCGGGCTCCGATTGGATTCGAAAGAGTCGGCGCTCAAGGGCGGCGACTCCAATGAGCCCGCCGTTGTTCCCGGAGACAGTGCCAAGAGCCGCCTCATCAAACTGGTCAGCTCGAAAGACCCGGATCAACGAATGCCGACGAAGGGGGAACCTCTCGGCGCCGCGCAGATCGACTTGTTGCGAAGCTGGATTGATGGCGGTGCCGTCTGGCCCAACGATACCAACGCCGTTGCCGCGACGATGACGGAACTCGTCATCACGGAGGAAGACCGCAAACATTGGTCGTTCCGACCACTCGGAACCGTCGCGGTGCCGAAGGTGAAAGCGAACGGCTGGGCGCGAGGCTCCATTGACTCTCTCATTCTGCACCGTTTGGAGGAGCGCGCCATTCGTCCGAATCCAGAAGCCGACCGGCGCACGCTCATCCAGCGGGTTTACTTTGACCTCATCGGTTTGCCGCCCACGCCCGCTGAAATTGAGGCCTTCGTGAAGAATTCTTCGAAGAACGCTTACGAGGAACTCGTGGACCGCCTGTTGGCGGACGCGCGCTTCGGCGAACGTTGGGGTCGTCATTGGCTGGATGCCGTCCGCTTCGCTGACAGTGCCGGCTTCGAGGAGGATCGTCCGCGCCCGAACGCATTTCACTTTCGCGACTTTGTCATTCGCGCGTTCAACAATGATCTGCCCTACGACACGTTCCTTCAGCGGCAAATCGCCGGGGACCTCCTCGCGCCGAACGACGCGGACGTGTTCGCCGCGACTGGATTCATCACGGCCGCGCCGGACGTGCGCCCGGACTTCACCAACTTCCGGAAGAAAGATCGTTACGACGAACTCGACGACGTGGTCTCGACGATGGGCAGCTCCATGCTGGGGCTCACGCTGGGCTGCGCGCGTTGTCACGACCACAAGTATGACCCGTTGCCGACACGCGATTACTATCGTCTATCGTCGTTCTTCAATTCGGTCGAGCGCGCGGAGGATCCGTTACGTGCCGAGGAACAGGCTCCCTATAACCGTGAACTAAAAGCATTCGAGGAAAAACACCACCCCGCTCGGGATGGTCTCAAGCGCTGGGTTGAAACCCGTAAACTTCCGCTGCGACTGGCGAAGATCGACGCGCTCCCGGCGAGCGACGATGAGAAGGCCCTGCTGCGAACCGACCGCGACGAGAAGAACCCGAAGCAAAAGGAATTGCTGGAACGCTACAAGAAGGAGATCGCGGTCGAGGACGACGAATTGAAGGCCAAGCTTTCGCCGGAGGAACTGAAAGATTGGGAGCGGTTGAAGGCTGAAATCAAAACGATTGAGCAGACGAAACCGAAGGACATCGCCCGTGTGCTCTCGGTGCGGCAAGGCGCGCCGAAGAAATCCTATTTTCTGCCGCGCGGCAATTCCGACATTGAGGACGAGACGGTAACCGCAGGCGTGTTGCGAGTGTTGTCGCCAGTCCAGCAAGCCAGCGTCGCCACACCGACCAACGAACTCACGCGCGTCGATCTGGCCCGCTGGCTGACAGACCCAGAGCACGGCGCGGGCGCACTGGCGGCCCGCGTGATGGCGAACCGCCTCTGGCAGCATCACTTTGGACTCGGCCTGGTGGAGACGCCGGGCGATTTCGGTGTGCGCGGCGCGGCACCAACGCATCCGGAGCTGTTGGACTGGATGGCGTCCGAGCTGATTCGCGGAGGCTGGCGATTGAAGCCGTTGCACAAGCTGATTCTGATGAGCGCTACCTACCGACAAGGCGTTGCCTGGGACGATACGCGCGCGCAGGTCGATCCGGAAAACCATCTTTGGTGGCATCGCCGCCCCACACGCCTTGAGGCGGAGGCATTGCGCGATCGGATGCTTTTCGTGAGTGGTTCCCTGAACACAAAAATGTTCGGCCCGCCGGTCAAGCCACCGATTCCCCCGGACGCGATTGCCTCTGTCGCCGACAATTATGATCGCTGGCCGACGGACGCGAAGGACGCCCCGGAGACGTGGCGTCGCGGCATTTATGTTTTCGCCAAGCGCTCGAATTTGTTTCCGTTCCTCCAGGCGTTCGACGCGCCGAATACGATCGGGAGTTGTTCAAAGCGAAACCAAACCACCGTCACGCCGCAGGCGTTGACCTTGTTGAACGATGCGTTCGTGAGAAACCAAATGCGACTGTTCGCGCGTCGCGTCGTGTGGGAAGCCCCCGGCGGCGTGCCGGAGCGCGTCACGCACGCGTGGAAGCTAGCCTTCGGTCGCGCGCCGACGCCGGCTGAAGTGGAGAAAGCCTCGCGCTTTATCCAGGAACAAACACGCCTCCACGAGAGCAACGCCACGGAGCCGCTCGCCGCGTCCGCGTGGGCGGGGCTGGAGGCAATGACGGATTTTTGCCAGGCCCTGGTTGCTTCGAACGAGTTTTCCTACATCGATTAACCACATGAACACGAGCGACACTTTTTATCCAAACGGGCGAACGCACAGTCGGCCGCTGATGTGTAACCGGCGCGAATTCCTGACGCGGACGGGCGGCGGGTTAGGCATGCTCGGACTGGCCGGCATGCTCGACCAGGCTGGCCTGCTCGCCGGAGAACCCGCCACACCCGGTGGCATCATCAATCCGCTCGCCTCCAAGGCACCGCATTTCGCCCCAAAAGCGAAGTCTGTCATCTGGTGCTTCATGTATGGCGGCCCCAGCTCCGTCGATCTCTTCGACCACAAACCGGAGCTCGACCGGTCGCACGGAAAGAAAATTGATACGGGCAAAACGATGTTCTTTGGCGGAGAGCCGGGACCGTTGATGAAATCGCCGTTCGCCTTCAAGAAACACGGCCAGTCGGGTGCGTGGGTTTCGGATGCCCTGCCAAACATCGCCGAGTGCGTGGACGACATCGCCTTCATCCGCTCCTGTCACATTGAAACGAATGTCCACGACCAGGCGCTGTTCCAGGTGAACACGGGCTTGACGCGTCTGGGCTTCCCGTGCGCCGGCTCGTGGACGACCTACGGGCTGGGCAGCGAAAATCAAAACCTTCCCGGCTTCGTGGTCATGCACGATCCGCGCGGCATGCCGGTTGGTGGTCCGCCGTTGTGGTCCTCCGGTTTTTTGCCGAATTCGCATCAAGGCACGGTGTTCCGCGCCGGCAAGAGTCCGATTTTGAATCTGGCCCGTCCGGAGGGATTGAGCGACGCGGCGCAGCGGCGCCAACTCGATTTCCTCGGCGACCTCAACGCCTCGCATCAAAGCCAGCATCCCGGAGAACCTGAACTGCTCGCGCGCATTGCCAGCTTCGAACTCGCCTACCGGATGCAGATGACCGCGCCCGAAGCCGTCGATATCACGAGTGAAACCAAGGAGACGCGGGCGCTCTACGGCATCGACCGTCCCGTCAGCCAGACCTACGGCACCCAGCTCCTGATGGCCCGGCGCATGGTCGAGAAGGGAGTGCGGTTCGTCCAGGTTTACAGCGGCGGCATCAATTCCGAGTGGGATTCGCACGAAAAGGTCGCCGTCAACCACAAGCTCCGTTGCGACGAAACCGACCAGCCAGTGGCCGGGTTGCTGAAAGATTTGAAGCGGCGCGGCCTGCTCGACAGCACACTCGTCATCTGGGGCGGCGAGTTCGGGCGCCTACCGATGAGCCAGGGCAACGGCGGCCGCGATCACAACCCGAAGGGTTTCATGATGTGGATGGCCGGTGGCGGGATCAAAGGCGGCGCGAGCCTGGGTGAGACCGACGAGATCGGCTACAAGGCGGCCGTCGATCCGGTTTCCATTCACGACATCCACGCCACGGTGCTGCACTGCCTCGGCATGGATCACAAACGCCTGACCTATTTCCACAACGGCCGCAATTTCCGCCTGACCGACGTGGCCGGGGAAATTCTGCGTCCGATTTTGGCGTAAGCCTTTTCTAAGCGTAGCTCTGCGCGATGAAGCCAGCGGCGCAAAGATACAACTGAACCGCATAGCAGAACTGAAAATCAAACGATGAGCAAACAAGAGCAAAGGAATGGAGGCATGGGAATGAGAAAAGAAATTTGGGAGGACCATTCTTCACGTTCCACAAAATCATTCCTTTGCCCCCATTCCTTTGTCAAAATCCTGGCATGCCGATAGCAAACAAGAGCAAAGGAATGGAGGCATGGGAATGAGAAAAGAAATTTGGGAGGACCATTCTTCACGTTCCACAAAATCATTCCTTTGCCCCCATTCCTTTGTCAAAATCCTGGCATGCCGATAGC
>Ga0163151_10006990_pt1 | contig 13411 bp, 15 predicted proteins | sample OliLakLV19MP5IB2_FD_145596 | JGI IMG/M metagenome (GOLD analysis project Ga0163151, IMG submission 145596) | Freshwater microbial mat bacterial communities from Lake Vanda, McMurdo Dry Valleys, Antarctica - Oligotrophic Lake LV.19.MP5.IB-2 | ecosystem: Environmental > Aquatic > Freshwater >...
TCCATCAAACTTAAATGTTTAAATTTACCCAACCGTAATCACCACCTTCCTTAAGCAGTCAATTGTACCTAAGTGGTGGGATTCGTTTTAGAACTTAAGGGCTTGCTGAATATGCAGAACAGACTCGCATTCCTGCTGCTCAGATTTTAACCGGTATTTTAAAACCCGGTTCTTATTCTAATGTACGAGATGTCATAAATATTTATAGACAATCTGCAAATCGTGGTCGGCACAATTGGAATGGCTTTGTTAGGGCTGCTGATGAACAAATACAAGCAAATGAGGAATTAGCTCGGATTATGGACCCGGTGTACAAAGAAACTGAAAAATCAATTAAGGACGTGGGGAGGAAATTAATGACTACTGATCCTAATCTGCCTGAAATTTTGGTGCTGTCAAGAATGATTTATCTTGAACTCAATGAGAGAAAACCCCAAGACATTCCTCCCACTCCCCTCGAAACTCAGACTAGAGCATTCGCCAGAATAGAAAGAACCTTTGGTACTGCTGCAGCCATAAAAGGCCTATCACAACCAGGGAGTCTATTAATTCCACCCGGAGAGAACTATTTTTTACAAACTGCTGATTCAGCTAGAAAGGCGTACCCTAAAGAATTAGTTAGAGCGGAATTATTCGGAGAAAGTAAGCCTGTGGATGACTCGGGAGCCTCAAAAGTGAGGCTGGCATACTATACAGAACGACTTCAAGAAATTGGCATAAAAATTACTAAGCAAACACTTGCAGAATATGAGGGGCTTGTTGGAGGATATAAAGTAGATTCCGTTACTATAGATGAAAAGGCAATTGATGATTATAGAGACTTAAAATTACCCTACTTTCCAACCCTGGCTGAAGGAGAATTGGAACTGGAGGATGGGACTTTTGAATTTAAACGGGTAGCCTTACCAGATGGAAAAAAAGCTCAGGTTTCTTTAACTTCACAAAATAGACCAGGGCCATTTGCGGAGATATATCACCTGGGAAGCATCTCAGACGTTCTTATAAAGACGGGCTTAATATCTAAAAGTTTTTCACCGGAGGGTTTAGCAAGATTTGGAGAACTAGATTATAGACGTGTATTAACCTATTTAATTGGCGCTACTAGTAGATTCATTCTACAAGATTATCTTAAAGGAGATTTTTTTACTGAATCGCTCTATGAAATTTCTGATTATCTTAGAACTTTCACATCGGATCCTAATGCTTACTTCATCGAGAATACGCGATCTAGATCTTTTGTGGATTGCTGGAGTGGGAGAGGAGACCCGATTGCTGCAGCGATTAGATACCAGATAATGAAAAACCCGGGATTTCTGGATCAGGTAGATGTATTAGGAGCCGATGCGCCAAGTCTGATACCAGCTGTAAACTCGTTTAGGCAAGAGATCCGATATTCTAAGGAAGATTCTCAAGGGGCAGTATTTGGAGGTGATGTTAGAGTAAAGAATAATACGAAAGAGGAGATTAAGGAGCAACGGGCGGAAACTTTATTTGTTATAACCGGTCCGGCAAAAGAAGTTGCTAAAATTGAAGCTTTAGAATATCCGGTTCCCGGGTATGATTATGGTAATTTTGAGCCGGTTGAGCCCAGTGGGCAGACAGAGGATACCGTGACTATCAGAATAGCGGATCAGGTTCAAGAACCTCGAGGACCAAACATTACTTATCTTCCTGTTCCTATGAATTCTTCACTTGCCAATTTACAGATTACAAGCTATCCGGACAGCTCCAAAGAACCGTTCATACCTGACCGAGGTTGGCACTATAAAGTGGAGCAATCAGGACAAGGATTTATTAGTGTAGATAATCTTTATGGCCCCTCATCTATAACTTACGCTGTTTCTATTGAAGAAAACCCCCAGCCAGAATTACCGGCCGAACTTCAAAAATTAGAACCTAAGGCAGTTAGGGATATAGGCAGAAGATTGAAAGAAGTCGGATATACTGCGTTGGCGGTATCGATTAATAGATTCTTACAAAAGAATAAGAGTATGAGCTTGTATGATTTAGCGGATTGCATAGAAAATTCTGCAGATTACTCATTTAATGAAAAAGAAACAGATTTTAAATATCTTGATAGTCTGGCTGATTTTGTAAGCCCTAGTACTGGTAGGTTGGAATATCAATGTGATGGTGCGCGAGCCTTAACCGCATATATCGTGAGACTTTATCTTGCCAATGCCAGACTTTTAGAGAGATATAAAATTATTCCTACAACTCTGTTTTTAGTTGACAATTCAAAGATGGTTGCTGATGAATCTAATAATGCGACTTTAACCGTTAGTAAAGCTGCGCATGCGAGGGTTCATGTAACTGATGGAATGAGAACTCTTGCTATTTTAGATACGACCCCGGCAATACCACAATCCGAAAACCAGAATTTAGATGTTGTCTCTAAAGATGCTCGTTCCGGGCTTGAGAATACTTCAGGAAAGAGTATTAAATCTGATCCGGATTTAACCGAACTTCATTTGGCGCTAGATCTTTTTTCAAAGAATCCAGGAATTAGGAGAGTTTTTGCGGGGATTTCGGATATGCAAATGCGTTACTTTGGAGATACTCCTCTTTTTCAAATCCCCAAGCTTGCCTTGGACTTAGTCAATGCATACGAAAGCAAGCCGGAGGGGTTGGTGCAAAGAATAACTGAGCTTGAGAAAAAATTCGCGGAGGCTTCCGCTAGTTTTATGAGATTCTTAAATCCGGATACTACAGCAAGAGATCCACGTATTAAGGTTTTTACGGATGGTCAGATCAGAGGGGCGCTTTTTGGACTATTACAAGAAATGAGAAAATTATTTAATTAAGGATCAGTCTTTTTTAACCATGATATAATTCAGTTATGGATAAGCAAAGCTTGCGAGATAAATCTCTAAAGCCTAAGATTATTTCTGATCCTAAGATACTTTTGGGTAAGCCGATTATTGCTGGCACCAGGATTTCTGTTGAGCTTATATTGGATAGAATAGCAGCCGGAATGAATGAAAAAGAGATAGTCGCAGATTATCCTCATATAACTTCTAAACAAATCCAGGCGGCTGTGGCTTATGCTAAAGGAGTGCTTCCAAAGGGAAGTTCTAAACAAAAAGAAACAGCTCCGACTCTTCTCTATTCTCATGAAATTTCTCGCTGATGAAAATTTTTCTAAGCCTATCTTGAGATTAATAGTAAAAGCAGGTTATTCAGTAAAAACTATTCAGCAAAAAAGCTTACAGGGATCTTCAGATAATATAGTGGCTACTATTGCCTTTAAGGAAAAACGAATTGTTTTAACTTTTGATAAGGATTTTTTAATAAATCAGCCTGAAGATTTACGGGCGGTTGTATTTGATTTCCCCAGAACTCCAACTTCAGAGATTATTCCTTTAATGAAGGGATTTTTGAGAGATGTAAAAATAATTACAAGGAGTAAATATAAGATTTTTAAATTTAACAAATCCGGCCTCGCAGAGGTGTGATATTTTAAAAACTCGATCAGAACCCTCTTTTGGCTAGATCTAAAAATAGTCGAGGAGTTTGGTTGTTGAGTGATCGGGGATGTTTTTTAGGACGATTTTGACTGCTCCACCTGCTTCCTTGGCTTGGGATTTTTTGTTTTTCAGGTTGGAGTCGCCGGCGGTTATTGCGATAACGTTAGGTTTAATTTGAGAGACCAGGTTTTGATAATCCTTTGTTTGGTATGGCTTAGGTAAAGTTACGACAAAATCCACGAATTGGATTGCTGATAATATTCGGGAGCGATTCTTTTGATTATTGATAGGGCGCTTATCACCTTTTAGTTGTTTTATAGCTGCATCTGATTCTAAAAGTAAAATCAGGATGTCGCCGGAGGCTTTGGCTTTTTCTAAGAACTCGATGTGTCCGACGTGTAAGATATCGAAACAGCCTCCGGCCAGGACTATTTTTTTGCCGGACTTTTTTAAGTCTTCTGACAACTTTTTAATTTTAATAACAGGTACTAACTTTCCCATTTGGGAAATTCTAATCTGTTACTAATCTGAAATGCAAGGCTATCGTGTCCCGCTTCGCGGGATTTTATTAGCATGGATCCCCGATCAAGTCGGGGATGACAGAATTATCATTCTGTCACTTCTTTTTTGCTGAGCTTTTTTTTGCAGGTTTTTCGTCTGCTGGTGTAAGCTGTTTTCTGACAGCTTCAGCTTCTTTTTGGACTATTTCCAGAACGTTAAAACCCTGTTTTTTTAGACCCTCAAGAGCGTCTTCTAATTTCTTGCGATTTTTTTTATCGGAAAGAATAATTGCCCCTGCTCCAACTGCTGCACCTACTGCAGCCCCCGCTAAAGAGGCAACCATTGGATTTACTCCGCCTGCTTTTTCTTCTTGTTTATCGTTTGCCATTTAAAATTCACCTCCTCTAGGCATTGAGAATACTGCTATTGCGTAGTAAATTGCAAGTGGACATGTATTTAATTTGAACGGCTAGTCGAGATATTCTTTACGCTACAAGCATCGAGATACTATGCTTCGCTAATAAGTTTAAGGGAGTTTTATTGTTTCGGCAATAACTTCAGCCATAAAGACTTCCCCTTCGACAGATGGATGGATTCCGTCATGAGAACCCACGTATGTTTTGTTGCCGTACTTGCCTTCAACCTGGGATTTCTGATAGGCATTGATTAACGGGGTGTTTGTCTGAGGAGCTAAACTCACTGAAGCATCCAGATTTTGCAGAATGAAATCTACATGCTCTTTAACTTTAGCATCTTCCCAATTGACTCCCCCGACCCCTTTGCCGAATCCGGTTTTTAATGGGGCTATTTCAGCCAGTAGATAGACTTTGGCGCCGGTATTTTTGGATTTGGTGATTAGATCCTTTAAGGCTGCCATATGAGCTGCTCTGTCGTAAGGACTTAATGGGTTGTAGGCAAACGAGGAAATTATAATGATATCGGCCTGTATTTCATTTATACGCGGGTAATTGCGAGTTTTATAGCTAAAAGGAACATCGAATCTTTTACTTGCTTCAACTACGTTTTGGGAGCCGATGCCGTAGTTATAGAATTTAAATTTGGTTGTTGGGTAGCGCGCCATCATTTGTTTGTCCAGGTAATCGAGGTTTTCGCCCATGGTGTCGACCATTGAATCGCCGAAGGCGGCGATTATATATGATTGCTTGTTTGGTACCGGTCTGACTGAAGGTGCAGAAGTTGGGCTGGGGCTTGGACTTGGGGTTGGCGTGGGGGCTGCTGAGGTGACTACCGCGGTTCTTACCTCTTTTGGAGGCTCAGGGGAAGGCAATGATTTCGCAGTAAATGAGTTTTGAGATATATAGAATGTCCAGAGAAAAATTCCGGCAGCAATGACTATTAAGATAATTAAAGTTAGTCTAATTGGAAGATATTTCAAGATTTATATTTTGGGGCAGCAAAGGTAAGCGAAGTAGTGGGCCGGGAAGTTGTGGAGTAATCTTAACGTCAGCACCTATGACACTTTCGTTTGATTTTAAGATTGTTTCAACCTCCGAGGGTGTTTTAAAGGTAATCTCAGATTTGAGTTTATTTAAATCAAGTTTGGGCATTAATTTAGCTTTAAATTTAGCAGTAAAGACTATTTTTCCATCTTTCTCGACTTTTGAGACTGTGGCCTGAGTTTCAGTTCGGGTAAGATCTAGATCATAACCTTCGGGAACATTAGTTTCGACTAGTTTGCCAACGATTGTTTTAAGATCGGTGTCTGAGTAGGCAGTGCCTTTCAAGTTGACATTAAGAGTTAAGGAAAACTCTGTGGCCTGGTCGCCGACGTTTTTAGAGAAGGCTTGTTTGATTACTTTTTCAGTAAAGGTTTCTTCCAGTATCTTCATATCTCCGGTTAATTTACCCTGGACTTCTTCGGAAGCTTTCTTTTTGAGTTCTGAGGTTAGGGTAGCCAGTAGCTTTTTCTGGTCGTCGGAAGTTACCACTGTCACATCTTTGGAAACTCCTCCCGAGAAGGCAGTGTCGACTTTAGCGCTGAACTGGTCGGTTGAGGACCCTTTTATAGATAAGTCTTTACCCGCTGCTAAATTCCCTTCAGGACCAATGGTAGCAGCTGTTGCTTTGGCTGTCCCTTTGCCGAAGGAGATGCCGCCTTCCACTGCTGATTGAGAGGCAACGGTGACACTAGTGTCTAAAGCAAAGCTTAAATTATCGGGGCCTGTTAAAACTGTGCCTTGGGAGAATGTTTTAGGGCCGGATGTTTTATTGTATAAAACTACTGTTCCTTTGGCCGGATCGCCGATTTTTTTCTTACCGGTTGCAGGAGCCTTCGTAGTGCCGTCGACAGTTGTTTCGACTATTTTTCCGGCTATTTGTTTATTGGCTTCGTCCATTGTAGTAATTGTAGGATCAGCCACAATTTGAGTTTCTTTTTCGAGAATTTTGGGATCGACGAAAACAGTGACTGCGGCCTTTGGAAGGAGTAAATATGCTGCAGCAAGCGCAATTAAAATTATTACAGGTATTACCAGGGTAAAACCTAAACCTCCAAGCAGCCTGGCCGGATTTGGGAAACCTCGAGGGATCAGACCACCGTGCGAAAGATTGCTAACAGCTCCACCGGACCTCACGGCCGCTGGTTTTTCGTGCATAGGAGTTTCGTAAGTTTCGACTGCGTACTCTTGTGGATCATCATTCTGAGAGAGAGGCTGATGGTGAACGGGCTTGTCGTTAATATCCCCTTCTACAAAAGCGAGATTTTCAGCTTTATGTTCGGATCTTAAGTTGTCGTGGTTGTTAGGGAGTTTTTTAGTGTGATGGATTTGCGATTGCGCCTCTACCTGGACCGATTGATGCTCTAAATGGACGTGGGGATTAATTTCTGATGCACCAGCGAAGGATAAGGCTTTAATACTAATATCGTCTTCTAAACTTTCAATCTTTGGCAAATGGAGGAAAGGCAGTTGACCCATCCAATTAAAGGAGACCATTTCTTCTTTGAATCTAGTCATGTCTCCCTTACCAAAAACTATGATTTTTGCGGGCAAGACTTCGACATCTGCAAATGTTAATAGTGCTTTTTCAATATCATGAGGCAGGTGCTCCCCTCTTTTAACTTCTTTGGTACCAATCACTTTTCCAGCCTTAACTACTGAAACGCTTAACGGGTCGCTCACCTCAACCAGAATTGCAGTGGTAGGCACGCCCTCTTGTCTTTGAAGGAGATGGCAGACAGCGTGGATTGATGAAACATAGGCGAGAGGTACGACATCCAGGTCGCGGGTTAGTTGCTTGAGGACTTTGGCATATTTGACTTTTAACTCCTCGTCCTGAAGCCAGGAATCCGGGACGCCGAAGAGGATTTTTTCTGGTTCGGGCTGGAAGTCTGCTAAGGCTTCGTCTAAGGCGATGTTGGCAGCTTCAACCAGAGCATGTGGACTCTCGGAAATATCTCCATCCTCATGGAACTTGCGATCTTTGAATGAGACAATCCTAACTTTATTACCATCCAGACCCCAGACAGAGCCTGTGACAAGACCATGCTTAATGTTTAGACCAAAAAAATATTCCGCCTGAACTTGTGGTTTTCGTGTAGGTAAAAATTTGGACAGATTATCAAAAAAACCCATAAATAATGTTCCCCGCGAGAAGGAGTAAATCTAATATTAGCATATGAAGTAACAACCTTGCACTAGGTGCAAGAAGGAGAAAGGCGCTAAGCAAGTTCAGCTCTAATTCTTCTCATGCCGGCGGAGACTGACTCTTCTTTGGTGATCTTGATTTTTCCTACCAGATTAGTGTGCTCAACATGCGGGCCGCCGCAGAATTCTAGGGAATAGTAGCCTCCACGGTCGCGGTTGTCTTTGGCTTTTGGATTAAATTGATAATTAGGTCCCATTGAGTAGATTGAGACTTTAGACTTATCGTATTTTGAGTCGAACAAACCGATGGCGTTTAAGGCTTTAGCTTCGTCATAGGTCATGTTCGTGCTTTCTACTTTTAGATCTTCTTTTATTTTGGCATTGACCAGGTGTTCGACTTCAGAAATTTCTTCAGGGGTCATTTTTCTGTCAAAAGAGAAATCGAATCTTAGGCGTTCGGGGGTTATGTTAGAGCCTTTTTGGAAAACTGTCTCTCCCAGTATGTCGCGCAATGCCTGGTGCAGGAGATGGGTGGCGGTGTGGTATTTGATTTCTATATCGGAATGACCGGCCAGTCCGCCTTTAAAAACTCCGGCTGAGGCACTTCGGGAAACGTCCTGGTGCTTTTTGAATTCGATTTCAAATTCTTGTTTGTCTATGGTCTGACCTTTTTGACTGACTAGTTCCAAAGTTAACTCTAGGGGGAAACCAAAAGTCTGATATAAATCAAACGCTGCTTTACCATCGATGCTTTCAAGTTTTTGGACTTCTTTTAAGCCTTTCTCTAAAGACTTGCCGAATTTTTCCATTTCCTCAACAATAGTCCTGACTACCAGGTCTTTTTGAATCGCTTTGTCGATTCCAAACAGGCCATGGTAAATTTCTAAAACTGTGTAGGCGCATGCTGCTTCGAAAGCGTCGGTTGGGATTGCTTCTTTCTTTACAGAGCCCCGCAGTTCGTGCATTTTTACTGCCACTCTTCTGATTAGACGACGCAGGACATAGCCCTGCATTTTATTGGAAGGGGTTACGCCGGAGACGATCAGGAAGGTGGCAGCTTTTAGGTGGTCAGCAATAATGCGGATATTTAATTGAGCTGTTGGATCTATATAGTTTTTGCCGGAATATTTCTCGATAATTCTGATAATCGGAGAGTAAAGATCGGTGTTAAAAATATCGGGATCATCTTTTATTACTGCTGCAAGACGCTCGAGACCGCCGCCGAAATCGACATTTTTATTGGGCAATTCTTTTAGGGATCCGTCAGATTGTTTTTGGTATTGGATAAAAACGGAATTACCGATTTCCAAAAATCTGCCGCAGTCACAATTAGGATGGCACTTTTCTCCGAACTTTTGGTTGTGTTCGATAAAGTCAAATTCATAAAAAATTTCTGAATCAGGGCCACCTATCTCCCCCTCCTGCATTTGGGCGGGGGTGCCGGAAAGAGACCACCAGTTTTTTTTGGCATTATAAAAATGAATATTAGACGTCGCAACTCCAGCCTCGGACCAGATTTCAAGTGACTCCTGGTCTTTATTAACTCCATCTCCCCCTTCAAACAAAGAGACATGAAGTTTTTCTTTAGGCAACTTAAGTTCTTCTGTTAGAAACTGCCAAACCCATTTGAGCTGATCTTTTTTAAAATAGTCTCCCAGACTCCAATTCCCTAGCATTTCGAAAAAAGTGGTATGTCTGTTATCGCCTACTTCTTCAATGTCCTGGGAACGGAAGCATGGCTGTGAGTTGACTAGTCTTTTTCCTTCCGGGTGATTTTCCCCCAGGAGAAAAGGGACTAGAGGTTGCATGCCAGCAGAGGTGAAAAGGGTTGTTGGATCCTGATCAAGGACGAGCTTTGCTGGTTGGATTTCTTTATGTTTTCTTTCCAGGAAAAAATTGATATATTTTTGGCGGATGTCACGGCTAGTCATGCGTGAATCATAGCATAGGTTTTGGGCTGATTAGAAGGCTTAGTAGTTAGGATTTTTTGCGGTTTAAGAAGGAGGCGATCAATCTCGTAACCGGTCCCATGGAGTTTTTGGCCATAAAGCCGACGATTGAGGCGATGACCATTTTTGAAGGAAAATCCACCTTCCCTGCGATAGCTTCTGTTTTGTCTAGAATCACATTAGCTTTGGCGATGGCTCTTTTGACTGCGAGAAAGACCATTATTAAGGCTGCGGCAATAATGATAAAAATAATAGACCAGATAATTACAAGAACAATAAGAACGATTTCTAGAACTTCCATTGATATAGTATACAGTATTAGGTGACGAGAATGAAGCGGAGGCCAGATTATTGAGAACTTTTTATATAAACAGTTCTTTCTATTTTGGTGGACTGGCCGAATTTTGAGGTTGAGACAACTGAGATGTTATTGACTGAGGAGGAAAGCTTGACTTCCTCTTTAAACTTACCATCTGGCCCAAGACCGACCTCCTGGTCGTTGACTGTTACTTTAGCGTCCGGATCGGTTGATCCTTCGACTGAGATTGAGGTGACTTCAACAGTCTGACCCTGGACGGGATTGTTTACTAAGAGCTCAGGTGCTCCGACAAATTGACGATATTCAAACCAGAGGTAAGCAAAGAAAGTCGCGATAATAACGGCGATGACAACACCCACTAAGCGAGATGGAGTGACGAAGACCCTTTTTTTGGTTAGAGGTTTGGAGAAGCTTTCCATGACGACGGGCGGGTGTTTACTAGCTTCAAAATCACGTCTTAGAACAGCTAATAATTTTTCGCTATCAAGCCCCAAGAATTTTCCGTAGTTTTTAACGAATCCCTGGATAAAAGTTAGCGGAGGAAGCTTGGCGTAGTTATCATCTTCGAGCGCCTTTAATAATTCTTTCCTGATTTTAGTACTTTTCTCGACCTCATCAAGGGTATACAGCTTGGCTTCTCTGGTTTCTTTTAATAATTGACCTACAGACCTCATGATGCATTATTATACCCTTTGCATGGCTTGCCTGCCAAAGGGGATCTGCATATAATATGGTCAATGTCTGACACTCCCCTAACTCCGCCTCGTGGCGATTTTGAAAAAGCTGAGAGATATATTAACCAGCTGGTTTCTTTAATTAATCAAAATAAGATTGAGGTTGGGCATACTGATTTGAAAAAGTTTGATCCGACCAGCCTCCGGGACCATTACACAATTAGCTTAAGAGAATATCAAGTTGAGATCAGTCATAGTAAACATGTTAATACTGAAAAAGACTCATATGTGATGATTTTTAATAATCTGAAGAATCTTTCGGCAGGAAGTGGTGATAAAGTAATTTTGGCTTATATTTACCTGGCTGATTCTCAGTTTTCTAAATTTAAGATTGTGGCAGAGAGACAGATTCAGGAGAAAGAGAAAGCAGAAGAAGAAAAAAAGTTTAAAAATGCTTTACAACCTATTGATGATTTATTAAACCAAGCACAGGGATCGCATACTGAAGACATTACTAATCAGAAAACTTATACTTTTGGGGATAGATCAGGAGCGAATGAAAAACCTGCTGAGAATCTTGATTCTTCAGTAATTCATCAAATTTAATCACCTTTTATCGCACTTTACTCTAGGCAGCTTTACTTTTTAAATTCAGCTCGCGGCAGTCTGGCGAAAAACATGGTGCTCCCTCAAAAGAAGGTTTTAATGCCAACATTAACGGCTTAATATTCGGATTAGTCATAGATTCAACTATTAGCTGTGAAAATACGTCCCTTAAATTTCTCCCTGGATGAAAGTGGTTTGGTTTGAAAAGTTTTGAATCAGTAGATGTATCCTCTTTTGAATTCCTGAACTCACCAGGGTGCTTAATATTCTCTGGAGTGGGCATAGGAGTATATTAATTGAAGTACTATATTTTTTAAAGTACTTACATTATTTGAAGTATTAGCTTGGTATTTTTTGAGGGCGATAGAAGAGGACGAAAGAGATGCCTGAGGCTATCATAATTATGGAGGCGGTTATCACTGGAGCTTGTGAGGAAATGGACGAGGCGATTACTCCGGCGAGAATTGGCGGTAGTAATTGCCCTAGTGCCTGGACCGAAGAATTAATTCCAAGAATCTCGCCCTGGATTTTTTGGTCTGCAGATCTGGAGATTAGACCGGAGATATTTGCAATTGACAGACCGTTGCAGATAGCGAAAAGCGGGGCAAAGATGTACAACTGCCACCAAGAGGTGGCAAAAAACATGAAGCCGACTGCTAGCCCAGCTCCCATTAAACTGAACCTGAGAATCTGTCTTTCTGAGAAATAGCCTGCCAACCTTCTGGTGATAACAGCCTGGGTGAATGCTACCCAAATACCGATATAAGAAAAGAAATCGCCGATGTTGCCTTGCGTAAAGTTAAAGCGCTCGATTAGAAAGACGCTCATGAAAGTGACAAAGAAGGTAAAGCCTGAGAAGAATAGAAAGTTAGTTAGATATAAAAGCCTTAAATCTTTCATTGTGAAAACTTTAAGAATATTTTGAACGGAACTGACCCAGTTAATTTGGACGCGGCTCTTTGAGAACTTATTAGTTTCACTAAAGAACTTATAAACGAAGAGCACGTTGACTAAGCTGACAATCGCTGAAAACCAGAAAGGGACTGAGGGGTTAAACCAGCTGACTATAGAAGGATCGGATAACTTGCCCCCAATAAAAGGACCTAGGATGAATCCTGTTCCAAATGCCGCACCGATTAAACCAAAGTTTTTAGCTCGGTCTTCCGGTTTGGTTATGTCAGCTATAGATGCTGAGGCGACTGCTATATTACCGCTGGTGATCCCTGCCAAGGCTCGGGAGAGGAAAAGCAGAGGGATGGACCGCAAAAGAATCCCTAAGGCAAAAATTACATAAGACAAAGCTGTTCCAATGAGAGTATAAAAAAGTATTCTTTTGCGGCCTATTGAATCGGAAAGCTGACCTAAAATAGAAGTCGAAAAAAATTGCATGAGAGGAAAAAGCGAGAGAATTAAACCTAAAAGTAAGTATCCAGTTTGGATTGAGGCTTCTTTTGAGAGAAGATAAAACTGCGATGTTGGATCAGCCAATAGTTCCGGCATTATTGGAAAGAGAATGGCAAAGCCAACAGCATCCAAGAAAATAGTAAAAACTACAATAAATAATTGGTTTTTGAAGAGATTCATTACTACTCAAGGATAACGAAAAAGAAGAGTTTTGTATATAAAGGAAGTTACTACATAAAAGATAGTATCAGTATGTTATAATACTTATTATGCAAACTATTGAATCAACAGAACATTGTTATGTCGCAAGAACCTTAAAAGTTATCGGATCTAAATGGACGATGATGATTTTGCATAATCTTTTCCAAGGGCGAAACAGATTCGGCCAGCTCCAAAGAGAGCTTAAGACTATCTCTCCCAAAACATTATCTCAAAGACTTGATGAACTTGAGAAAACCGAGATATTAAGAAAGAAGATTTTTAGTGAAGTGCCTTTACATGTTGAGTATTACCTGACCGAAAAAGGAAAGTCTTTGGAGAAAGTTTTTAAAGACCTTGAGTCCTGGGGCAGAACCCATTAACGGACAAGAAATACGCCGATCAGACTTATCACCGCTCCGATAATTTTTAATTTCATATGACTTCTTTCTTTAAGGAAGATGATTCCCAAGAACACTATCAGAATGGTTGAGGTTTGGTTGAGTATGGCGATCTGAGCGGCATTGTGTCCTTTGGTATAAGCTGTCAAAGTCGCGGTCGCACTTATAGCAAACAGCAAGGCTAAAAATGAAAGTTGGAGAAAATCTTTCATGCTTACAATCTTTTGAATTCTAAGCATTTTTTTGTAATTTAAAACTCCGGCGAAAATAGCGGGGAATAAGAAAAT
>Ga0163151_10006991_pt1 | contig 13408 bp, 13 predicted proteins | sample OliLakLV19MP5IB2_FD_145596 | JGI IMG/M metagenome (GOLD analysis project Ga0163151, IMG submission 145596) | Freshwater microbial mat bacterial communities from Lake Vanda, McMurdo Dry Valleys, Antarctica - Oligotrophic Lake LV.19.MP5.IB-2 | ecosystem: Environmental > Aquatic > Freshwater >...
GGCTAAAGCTGCTAAGAAGATTCCCGCTCCCACCTAGCCTTTTTGGGAAAATATCTTGATTCGTATATTCATTGACGGACTTTGTTATAGCCATATTTTTTGCTCTCAGCGTTTATTGAGGTCTTACCCAATATCAATAGATTAGATCCTCCTCAACGGCAGTCAAATCAAGGAATGACTGCCGTCACGGCATATTTTCTACTGAACATCGTTTTTCGGTTGACCCAAACGACCAGAGCGGCGGCAGCCACAAAAAAGAGGGTATCGTAGGGTTGGGCATCGGGCCAGAGCGGATTGTTAAGCTGAAAATGGACCAGAAGAGGGAGCAGGATGCTACCCCGCGATGCGTTAAATAACGGAGTGACGATAACGCTGATCGCAACAGAACCAACCAAAAACGGAGTAAATGACCAAGCACTTTGTGGTGTTCCACTTAACAGGAACGCAGGTAGGTGCCAGAAGCCCCAGATCACACCCAAGATTAGTCCGGCCCAGATGGGCGCGAATCGGCATTGCAGCAACGGCAATGCCAACCCCCGCCAGCCGAATTCCTCGATGGGACCGATAACCAAAGTCACGACCAGAGCCAAAACCAGCGACTGTAATGAGGGAAATGGGAACAGCTCGGCGAAAAGATTGCCCTTCAACGCCGAGCCGCCGAAAAACAGTAGTGGAATACCAACGAACAAAAAAACATACCAAGGAGGTGGGCAGCGCCAGAGGAACAACCGAGTCAGATAACGCCGCAAGCCCCCAATGCCAGCATGGTATGTGACGATGATCAAAGCGGCGATCGCGGGTGCCCATACTGCCAAAATGAATAGTGGATGCCGACCACTCAATACCCCAAAGATCGCTGTTAGCGGTTCAGGGAGAAGGATAAAAAGCGCAAAAATGCTCCACGCCAAGCCAAACGTTATCAGAAGAAATGGCGCGAGGGCGATGAAGGGAACCTGATGTTGGCTAGGCTCTGATGTGTCAATTTTCATAAAAAGTCCTGATGAGATTGGACTGGTTGTACGCTCGGAATAGAACAGCAGCTAAGTCACCGCTTTGGATAGGTTTTGGGTAAAATAGTTTTAACCATAATTCGGGATACGGCCTCAAACTGTTCAAAGGCGACGGAATGAGCTGCGTTCTCAAAGCTAAACCATTGTTTGTGGGGTGCTTTCAATTGCTCGAACCACTCCAAGGCTAAGTCACGGCGACCCTTGAGTTCGGCTGCGCCATCGAGCAGATAAACGGGCACCTCAAGCTGCTTGACGGTTTTGCGAAAGTCAATTGTTTGCAGTTGGGGATACATCACCGCAAACATATCGATCACCCCCCGCAAGACATTCACCTTCTCTACTAAGTCGTACTCGCTACCCAAGATGCCCCAAAGTCCAAGCTTGGCATCGGTGCCACGCTTGATGTAGGACTGCGGAGGAGTGTAAGGCTGGTAGAGTCGCTCGTACTGACCCAGCACGAAGGCATTGGCATAAGGGCTGTCAGCATAGGGCGGCTCTCCGTAAGCTTGCATTTTGTTCGCCAGTGAGGTATCTCTTGTTTTGATTGCCAGTGCCAAGATGTCCTGATAAATTCGGCGATCGGTTTCACGCTGACTGACCATCTGACCACTGCCAATATAGGCGTAATACAATTCTGGCTGGCGTTGGATGGCTAAAACGCCAAGGGTGCTGCCCCACGACTCACCCAGCAGATAAATCTTTTTCTCATCAAATCGTTCGCGCAGATATTGAGTCAGTTCGATCGTGTCGGCGATCGCTTGGTCGAGGGTTAGGGTGGAGGTTGGATCGATCGCTGCGTAAGATTTACCTGTTCCTCGCTGATCCCAACTAACCACGACGAAATTTCGGGACAGATCATCAAATAACACCCGTGAATAGGGCAGATCGCTCTGTCCCGGCCCGCCGCTGAGATAGAGAAGCACAGGGTGATTGATACTGTGACCACGCAGCATAATCCACTGCTCCTTTCCCCCCAGGCGAACTTTCTCTAGACTGGCGATGCTGCCTGACATGGGTTTGCCATTAGCCCCAAAAATGGGCGGTGTACTGGCTGGCAGGGCAATCAGTACGGCAAGAATAAAGAGTCCGATCGTCGCGGCGATCGCCCACCGACTTGGTTCGATGGAATTTCTCGCCGATACGAGTTGCTTAGATAAATATCGGGCGATCGCCACTCCCCAATAGCTACCAAGCACCATCGGTAATACGCCCACCAAACCGTGAAATCCCCGCCCTAGGATCAAGGCTAGAATTCCAAATGGTTCATTTAGACGCAGTGTATCGACGGTCGGCCCGACAATATTCAAGCGACCAATTTCGATCGCAATAATGTAGGTGATTGGCATAATCAACATTGACCATCGAGATCGCATCATTAACCCCGCGATGCTCCCAATCATCAGACTACTAGCCATCACAATTAATGCTTGAGCTGCTGTCGCTGGCCCACGCGGCATTGTTTGGGCGATCGCTAAACCGAGCAGGATGGCTAAAACTGTGGCGATCGCTCCACTGATGCGGCGATCGTGCCACAAGGCGTGCAGTAGACGCTGGTAAAGGTTGGTGCGCTGCGAACGAGGAGTGTGATGTGCCATGGGGGTAATCCTTGTGGTTAAATCGCTCAAATTAGCACCGCTTCCACGGGTCGCCGCAGTGACCTTGGCATCTCAGGTGCTCGTCCAAAACGCACCACTAGATCGGGTCTGCCCTCACCCAAACCCAATGCCCTAGAAAACTGAGGTCGTAAACCCGCTTCTTCAACTGGCTGGTTCACAAAAGCGTTGCGAATACCCAATGCCGTTGCTTGGAGCGCAAATCGTTCATAACAGCGACCCGCTTCAACCCAATGCGCCTTGTCATCAGCATCAGATACAAATACCGCAATACCAGCGGAACTGCGGATATAGCGTGCATTTTTGTCATTCTCCGGCTGTACCCGAAATAATAGCTTGGATAATAGGTCCCCCACCCAGCGTGGTGCCGATGGGTTGCCAGACGTGCGACCAGACAGTCCATCGCCTGTGCGAGTCGCCTCGCGATCGTTAAAGCGAATCCAGAATTTCAGTTCCTTGAGAAAGGCTGGATTGTTGAACTGCGCCGTGTTGCCTTGAATGACATAATTCAGCACGGTTTCCATTTCGGCGGGTTGCGTCAGCATGACAACCTGCACACCGTTCCCTGTCCCTGCCGTTTCTAGTAGCTTGAGTTCTTCTGCCGTCAGCGGCTGGCCATCATACTCATTGCGCGTGCATTGTCGGTTTGGGATGGCTTCAAACAGCGGAGTCACCAACACTTCCGAGGGTTCAAGCGCAATTTGCACAGCACCGTCGCCTAAAGGATCAAAGCTAATCTGCCCCGATAGCCCCTGCGCTCTTGCTGCTTGGGCAAGGTTCTCAGCAGCACAGCCCAAGGAAACGTAGAGATGGTGGTCGTCGGGATCAACCACAGGGCAACGCCGAGACAAATCTGGCAGGATGGAAATACTTCGATCTTCTAGCCGAAATTTCCAGCACTGGGTGTTATGGCTGGAGGGGGCGAGCGTAGCATAGCGTACCAGTTCTTTGAGTTGCGCGGTTTGCTTGTTGTTCATCGGATCGACCTCCTTTTCTGTATTTTAGATCGTCAATAACGGTTCAACTGTCATTAAGAAGGTTCTTCCTACTCAACAGTAGTACTTAAATATGGAAAATTCGTGAAGAATTCTTCTGAGTAAAACTTTGGGACTTTAGAGATGGAGTGAATTTGTCGGCATAACGGTTGAATTGCGCGGCAGATTTACTTTCGCTCTCAACGAAAATATTACAACTTTGTCCGCTGCAATGATTTGTTATGCACCGATCGCTTCTCAATTCTTAACTTTTACGATCGCATAAACAATCATCTTCTTAAGTTTGTAAGTGGTGATCGCAATTTCACCCAACAACAAACATTCTCAAATGATTTAATGTGTTTTAGAGTGCGATCGCCATAAGAACGTGCAAACCGATTTAGCACCAACTCTGCTCTCCCGCAGGATTATTGAGTAATTCTCGAATGTTTGCCTCAATCACCCGATAACCAACATTGCCATTCAGCCTCTGCCGACCATCATTAAAAATTAAGGTCGGGCTAACGGATACCGTATGCTCCTTGACTAACTCAAAATCTTTTGATAGCAAAGCATAAGCCTCACCACTATCGATCTGTTTTTGAATAGAAGCGATCGGCAGACCTAATTTCTCAGCGATCGCAAACTGGACATTGCGATCGCTAATATCCGCAAGTTGTGTAAAGAATGCTTCTCGAAGCGCCCAATTTACCTTTTCAAAAACTTTTTCTGATTTAGGAATAATTCCCTTGATTTCCAATAGTTGAATCGCATTCAGGAATAAATGACAGGCTGTCGATGAAGTGGGAGTGTCTGTCACCCAAACATCAGGATGGACGGTAATGTGAGGAAATTTTTGGGCAATTAGTTAGTCATCGTTTGTTGTAACTCTTCAGGTGGGGTGGATGGAGAGTTTGGAGACTCTTCATCCAGAGCCTGTTTATGACTGATGCGATCGCCATAGTACATGAGCGGAATCACAAATAGGGTGAGGAAAGAGGAAGTTAACATTCCTCCTAACAAAGCCCAAGCCAGTCCTGACCATACGGGATCACTGAGAATGGAGAGAGTTCCTAACATTGTAGTCACACTGGTGAGTATGATCGGGCGAAAACGCACGGCTCCTGCTTCGATAATTGATTGTTTGAGTTCACCACCCATCTTGAGTTTGTCGCCAATAAACTCAATCAGCACGATCGCATTTCTGACCACAATCCCTGCAAGGGCAATCACGCCGATCATCGCGGTAGCACTGAAGTAAACTCCATTGACAGCAAAGACAAGTAGGATTCCAATTAGGGCGAGAGGAATCGTGCCGAGGATAATCAATGGCACTTTGAAGCTACGGAACTGCCCGACAAGGACCAAGTAAATCAGGATCACCGCCACCAGCATAGCGAGACCGAGATCGCGAAATACATCTAGGGTGAGTTTCCATTCGCCATCCCATTGGATGTAGTAACCTTTGGGGAGGGGATGCTGGAAGAAGTAAATAATCTGCTCGATCACCGCATACACGGAAGAGCGATCGCCCATTTCACCCATGACATAGGTGACAGGTCGTTGATCCTTATGCAAAATCGGCTCATCAACAGTGCTAGGGATGAAAGTGACTAATTCGCTGAGGGGAACTAGCGAACCCTTGGCGGTTGGTAGTTGAATGCGACTGAGATCGTCAATGCTCTGACGATTGGCATTGGCAAAGCGGACTTGAAGTCCCACGGGAGCGAGTTCGCCTGCGATTTTGAGGGTCGAGACTTGAGAACCTGCGATCGCCATATTCATCGTTTGGGCGATATCTTGGGTAGTCAGTCCTACGCGATTAACTTTTTCGCGATCTACGACTAAGCGCATTTGCGGAATTTGATTTTTAACAGAATCGTCGATATCAACAACTTGAGATGTTTCGGCAAATACTTGTCGAACTTGCTTAGTAATCTGGCGCAGAGTTGCATAATCTTTGCCATAGATTTCTGCTAGTAAGGTGGAGCGCACGGGAGGTCCTGGAGGATCTTCCACGAGTTTGACGATCGCATTATATTTCTGAGCAATTTCCGTGAGTTTAGGACGTAAGTTTAAGACAATTCCTTCTGATTGGATGGAACGCGCATCTTTATTGGTGAGATGAACCCGAATATCAGCATAATGCTCGCCGAAGCGATCGGTTGCTCCCCGCAACATACCATTGAAGTCAATGGGTGCGCCCATGCCCACATAGGTCTCAAAATTAGTGATTTCAGAGGTTTGGCGCAATACCGATTCCAAGTCTTGAACGATGCGATCGGTTTCCACTAGTTTTGTTCCCAATGGACTATCCAATTGGACTAAAAAGGTATCCTTATTAGCTTTGGGTAACAGTCTAAACTTGACAGCTTGGGTGATCGGCAGCAAAAAGGAAGCTAACATCAACCCTGTAATGAAGAACAAAACAAAGCGGCGACGAGTTGCCGAATTCAGTAAAGGGTTCATCAGCTTTTGATAGAAATGATAGATGCGAGTACTCTCGATCGCGGTCGGCTGATGTTCTGACTGATGCTCGGCATCTAAAGATTTTGGCTTGATTTTGATCAGACGCAGGGCAAGAAATGGGGTGATCGTCAGTGCAAGGCTGGTGCTGACCATCATCGCCACTGGCACATTGAAGGGAATAGGCTGCATATAAGGTCCCATCATGCCCGTAACAAAAGCCATTGGCACGAAGGCAAGGATCACCGTGATTGTGGAAAGAATGATGGGTGTTCCCAATTCATTCACCGCCATCACCGCCGCTTGGGTTTTCTGCCGCCAATTCATATTGGGGGTTTCTTCAAAATAACGATGAATGTTTTCAGTAACAGCGATCGCATCATCTACGAGGGTTCCCAAAGCCAAAATCAGCGCAAATAGGGTAATACGATTGATGCTTTGTCCTGCAACCCAACCGATGGCTAAGGTTCCTGCTAAGGTCAAGGGAATCACAAAAGCCACAATGGAGGACTCGCGCCAACCTAAGAAAATCACTAGTAAGGCGACAACCGTAAAAATAGCGATTCCTAAACTTTGATAGAGATCGCCCACGGCGCGATCGGCGGTTTGACCATCATTACGGGTAACGGCGATGGTAATACCCGATGGCAATTCAGGCTTTAGTTCTTCAATGCGTTGGAAAATCTGTTGGGCAACGGTGACGGCATTGGTTCCCTTTTGCTTAGCAAGACCAATAGTAATCGCGGGTTGGGCGGTAAATTCGCCTTTGGGTTTGGCTTTGGTGTCAGGATAGGGAATACTCACATCCCAATCTTGACGATAGTTTAGGCGCGACAGGGTAATGCGATCGCTAAAGTCATCCACTACCGTTGCCACATCCCGCAGATAAATTGGGGAAGTGGAACCTTGTCCAAAACCGACAATCACTTCACCGACATCATTGACAGACTGAAAGAGATTGCCACCATCGATAAATAATCGCGTCTTGCCAATGGCAATATCACCCGCAGGCAAACGCACATTTTCCCCTTGGAGACGTTGGGCGATTTGGAGCGGTGATAATTTATAGCTGGCGAGTTTATCAGGATCAAGATCTACGCGAATGGCGCGGGGTTGACCGCCTGCGATCGATAGATTAGCGGTATTAGGGATACTACGAAGATCTTCCAATAGGCGTTCACCAATGCGGCGCAGTTGATTGTCGCTGTAGTCCTTGCCCGTAATTGTCAGGGTCACAATCGGCACATCGCCAATAATGACAGGTTTTACGAGATAGCTTGCTCCCTTAGGCAGTAGATCCTGATAGCTATATAAATGGTTTTGCAATTTAAAGAGCGAGTCTTCCCAATTCTGCCCCACTGAAAATTGTACGGTTACCTTGGCTCCAGAATCTTGAGAAGCGGAATAAATATGCTCAACGCCAGAAAGTTCTCTCAGTTTCGATTCAATCGGTGTGGTCAGAGTTTTTTCGACAACGATGGCTGATGCACCTGGGTAAGCCAGATAGACTTCAGCCGCAGGAACAATGATCTGTGGATTCTCTTCTTTGGGAGTAAGAATGACTGCGCCTAGACCAAAAATCACGAGTACCGCAATTATCAAAATTGTCAGTTGCGAGTTGATAAAGTAGGCGGTAATGCGCCCGATCAAGCTGTAATTTTGCGAGTTCTTATTGTCAGACATGGTGGTAATCGGGAGATGGGAAAGATATGAGAATGTTAATTAACCTGAACTGCCGTTCCATTTTTGAGATCTGTGGGTGGTTGTAATACGATGCGATCGCCATCAGCTAATCCTGAAAATACTTCGATCGCATCACCCGTGACTCGTCCTGTGGTAATCGGCTGGAAATTGGTCTGACCCGCAACTACCTTAAAAACTCCCGTGACCCCAAACTGCTTGACTAGGGCAGTCTGCGAAATCATCAATGCTTGGCGATCGCCCACTTTTGCCACCGTGGAGTTAGTTGCCACCGTGGGATTAGTTAACTTTAGCCTGCCAAACATTCCTGAAATCAGCCCCGCAGTTCCATTCAAAGTCACCTTGACCATAAAATTGCGCGTGGTGGGATCGGCGGCAGGAATGATATGACTGACCGTACCTGACACTTCGCGATTGAGAGCATCTATATACACCGAGACCTTCTGCCCCTGACGGATTTGCGCGATCATTGCTTCGGGAACTTGCGTACTAAATCTCAAGCGATCGCTACTTTCGAGCGTCACGAGCGACTGTCCCGGTCCCGCTAACGCTCCAACTTCTGTATGCTTACGGGTGACAATGGCATCAAAGGGCGCTGTGATCGTTCCATAATTAAGGCTTGCTGATACTTGGACAACTTGAGCCTGAGCCTGACTGACTTGAGCCTGCGCTTCTTTCATCATTGCCTGAGACTGGCTAATCCCCGCTTTGATTTGTTCAAAACGGGCTTGGAGCATTTGGACTCTTGTATTTGCCTGATCGAGCAATTGCTGACTGACAGCACCTTCAGACTGCAAAATCTTCATGCGTCTTTGTCCAAGCTGAGCCTCAGCAAGTTCAGCTTCTACTTCCACTAACTGTCCCAGAGATTGCTGTAATCTTGCGTCACTATTTTGATAATTGGATTGCGCCATAGTCACCCCTGCAAGGGCTTGATTACTTTGCGCCCGAATATCCGCCACATCAATTTCGACAAGAGAATCTCCCGCCTTGACGCGATCGCCTTCCTGTACTGTCAATTGGGTGATTTGCCCCATGACCCGACTGGTGAGGGTGACATTTTCAAGGGGTTCTATACTGCCTGTGAAGACGCGCAGGATATCTACGCCCTGTTTACGGGCGATTTCTGTGGTTACGCGCAATGGCGTGGAAGTGCTTGCCACCGACAAAACTGGTGCAGGTTGGGCGTTTTTTTCCGACTGACTCCAGATCATGCCACCCGTAACCAGAATTAGCCCTGAGGCAACTCCAATGATGAGAAATTTATTTCCCAGTAATGAGGATCTCAAGCCTCGCCTTTTGTTCTGGATTCCATTTTGGCTTTTATCAGTGGTCATCATATTCATTTCTCCATTTTCCTGTAATACCGAGTTCAAAAATGACAAAGTCATTTTTTATATATGTACTAAGGCTTAACCCCACGATGTACTTCGTATTCAGCACTTTGCCAAGCTAATAAACCACCTTTGAGGCTATAAACTTTGCTGAAACCCTGAGTAACCAGCCATTGGACCGCCATATCGCTACGATGTCCTGATAGACAAGTAATTGCGATCGCCCGATCTTTGGGAATCTCTTTGAGAATGCGATCGCGACTATATCTTTGCGCTCCCGCAATATGTCCGATGAAATATTCAAACCATCCGCGCACATCAACGACTAATAATTGATTCTGACGTGACTTCAATTGAGAAGGCGAGAGGGAAGAAGATTGCATAGGTTGTGATTTGGCTTGTTTATTAGTTGATTTAGCTTTCATGTTGTTCTCTTGTTTAAACTCTAGTCATTACCGAAAAGGATTTGATAAAAGGAGTTGCCATCCGAGGATCTTTAATCATGGCAATGTAATCGCCCATGTGGAATTGCAAATTACGAGTTATGTACGCCATGCTCAAGCCCATCATGTCCAAACCTTTAGTTTTCCACTTTTGCCAATGTTCGCGATCGGCGCGTAAATCCCAGTTTAAAGTCTGCCCCTCATAAGCTCCTGCGGCAACTACCCTTCCTTCCTGAACGATGAGAACGCCCAATGGATGAGGATCGTTGGTGAAGCCATAAGCGATCGCCGAATTAAAATGAATCTTAGCAAGAGCATCGGCTAGCTCGGATTCTGCATTCCATTGTTCGCCGAAAGCTTGCATCCATGTGGGTGAAAATAAATCTGTCATCTTTTACTCCAAAATAATTTTAGTAATTAGCCACAGTTTGCCATTCCGCGACTAGTGAAGGCGGAACCGATAGTCTAATCGCTTCTCCTTTGACAGTTGGCAAAGAAAGCTGCAAGGGAATCTCTGCTTGCAACTCCGATAACAAAGGCTGAAGATCGTACTGCCCAATGTTAGGCTGAGATCCCTCTTTGAAAATGTTGCTAGAGGTATCAGTCGCGGTGAGGGTTTTACCCAAAGAGTTGGTTAAGGTCAAAGATTGAGCATGATCGATCGCCACCATATTTGGGAAGCCAACTAATCGCAACTCAAAACTGCTATTGCCATCAGGACGGATACGTTTAAAAGCAACGGTTTGCCAAGTGTTGCCATGTTGATCTTGCAGCGATTGTCGAGACTGATAAACCATTTGATTTGGTGATTCTTCCAGTTGCCGAATTGCTGCTGACGCACTAGGAGCATCAAGAATTCCTAATCCTATCAACGCAAAAATTGCGATCGCACCAACCAACAATAACCACGAGAAGAATTTCCGAATTTGACATGACATAACGTTAGTTCCTAATTTTCTTTTATAAATGATTTATAAATGGATTGAATCTTTACGACCAAAATTGCAAAATGTCATTAACTCCTTATCAATAACGCGGTAATATCGCCAAACACTATCTCGCCGACAGGCGACAACTCCCGCATCCTTCATCAATCGCAAATGTTTAGATACATTGCCTTGATGCAGTCCTGTGCGATCGCAAATATCCTGCACATTGCGCTCTTGGTTGCAAATTGCCATCAAGATTTGCAGTCGGGTAGGATCTGCCAAGGCTCGAAAGCGATTTGCCAGAGTTTCCAATTCGCTAGGATTGAGAGTAATCTCCATATCTGCTTCTACCATTTAAAATTAGGGTGCTGCTGATTCCCATTTTTAGACCTTTGTTGGCAACGCTTCGACTAGACGTTCCGCAACCACTTCAATCGGTTCCACTAATGGCAGCCCGATCGCCCGAAAACCCCAATGCTCAAGCCAAGGAATCGTCCAACCGAGGCGCATTTTCATCAGGAAATATTTCTCAAATCCTGCCTTCATCCAAGGCACCCAAATACCGTGATAAATTAAAGCGCGGTGGCGATGCCCTGATGCGTCAGGCAAAAGCGGATCGGCGAGAAATAGCGCTCCCGTATTGCCAAAATCCGCAAAACAAACTGCCTGTAAAGTTGGCTTGATCTGCTTCCCAGAAAGAACTCCCAACTCCAAAGCAATGTTATGGGCAACGGCTAACGCCATTTCTTCTGACATCAGCCCCACCTTTGGTGCGCCCGTGGGAATTGGCGTTTGCTCGACAGCCTTGAGTTGAGTAACAACACCAACGGCATAAATCGACTCAAACTTTGGATGGCGGTAAGTCGGCAGCACAGGAATAAATCCCTTAGCATCCGTCAATCCCTCTGCTTCACGAAGAAATTTGGGACCCCGAAAAGGTGGCAAGACCATCGTAAATTTAGAGGGAATCACGCGCCCATCTTCTAAATGCACAGCCTCAGGTTCAAAACGGGCGATCGCTGTATTTTCCATCAGTTCGATTTCTCGATCTGCCATAAACTTACGCATCAGCCAGCGAGAGCTTGCCATACCGCCAATTCCTAGGTGTCCTGCGTATGGTTCTGCGGTAATGAAGGTAATAGGAACTTGCGCTCGCAACCCTCTTTTCTTCAACTGATCATGGATCAAGAATGCAAACTCATAGGCGGGTCCAAAACAACTCGCGCCTGGTGATGCACCCACCACGATTGGTCCTAGATTGACCAAGAATTTTTGCCATGCTTCACCAGCCAATAGCGCATGGTGCGGATTACAAATCGATTGGGTATAGCCGACTTCAGGACCTAATCCCTTCAAAGCATCCATAGCAAGTTCGGGACCTGTGGCAATCACGGCATAGTCATAGTCAAGAATGCGATCGCCTTGATCTTGTGAACCGATCTCGCTGATTGTAATTTGTTGCGATCGCGGATCGATGGCTGTAACCGCAGCATGAATAAACTCAATGCCATGTTTAGTGACTGTTTTCGCTAAATCTAACTGGATGCTTTCAAGGGATTTCAATCCCAAGGCAACCCAAGGTAACGAAGGAACAAAGGTAAAATTTGGTTGATTGGAAATAAGCGTGACCTGATGTTCACGGGGCAGAACATGCCTCAACTCATAGGCGGATGGCAGTCCTCCCAATCCAGCACCAATTACAACAACACGAGCCATAATCTCGACTCCTAATAATTAAGTTTTAAATGTTAAATCTTGAATGTTAAATCTTGAATATCGATATTTTTACTCTCTCACTCCCAGTTTTTGTAGTACCACAATCAAAGGACACCATTTGGTAAAGGCTGATTGCAGCAAGTTCAAACCTACAAAAGCAGTTAAGAATAACCAGTTTGCATTAATAAGGGATAGAGACAAGCTAAGCAACACTATACTGCCTGCAACCAGACTTACCCACTGCGCTTGATTCCAAGACCGCCTAAGAATATTCATTGGTTTTAGCCTTATATTTTCCAATAACTCCATATAATCATTATACTACCATACAGTAATATAATTACTAATTCAAAATATTATAAAGTGTTTATATTTAAGAAATCAAAAAATAGCGTGCAGCGAGTTGTATTTAGCTCAATTTTTGGGGTCGCCATACTAGAGTCAAACTAATTCCACAAAAAAGGAGTAACACTTAGCGGTACTCCCTTTTTTAGACTTTAGGAAAACTTACATCACTTTTAAGCGTAGCTTTTTGTTTTTCCTTTAATTTTTCTTGTACCTGCTTTAATAGATGTAGACTGCCGTAAACCTTCTAGTTGTTTTAACTGTTGCGACTGTTCTTGCAATCGAATAGAGAGGCGATCGCCCACTAATTCACATAAATCGAAAATAAATGGCTCCACAATCTCGTAATACACGCTTACTCCTTGAGGAGTTCTAGATACAATCCCCGACTGAGCTAAAATTTTCAGGTGCTTTGAGACATTGGCTTGTCCCAACCCTGTTTGTTCCATAATTTCAGTAACATTCTTCGAGCCTGACTTCAGGGAACATAACACTTGCAGTCGGCTGAGTTCAGATAACACCTTAAAGTAATCAGCAACTTGAGTAAGGGCAGCAGGATTGAAAGTCATATTATGAGATAAGGAATTTGAATTTATACTTTGCCTTCATTATACATACTTATGCCCCATTTAGTTCATATTGCCATATAGTCATATAGCTAGTTCTTGAAAGAGAAAAAGTATAAGAATCTCAGCTTTCACTTCAAAGAAAAACAATCAAAATCTAAAAAAATACAAGAAATCAACTTTTTCAACAATATGTGAATGTTGGCATAGCCAGAAAATCTTTAGATCGGCTAAGTTTCTTCTTTTCTGGTTTTAAGAGTTTACCAAAAAGTAAATGATCCCATTACTTAAGAAAATTGCTGCTATAAGAG
>Ga0163151_10006992_pt1 | contig 13407 bp, 13 predicted proteins | sample OliLakLV19MP5IB2_FD_145596 | JGI IMG/M metagenome (GOLD analysis project Ga0163151, IMG submission 145596) | Freshwater microbial mat bacterial communities from Lake Vanda, McMurdo Dry Valleys, Antarctica - Oligotrophic Lake LV.19.MP5.IB-2 | ecosystem: Environmental > Aquatic > Freshwater >...
CGACCTGGCGCAGCAAACGCGCCAGGTGCCTGGGGCCGGTGAAGGCCGAAACCAGAGTGCCGCCTTCGTCCGGCATGGGCACATCGGCGACGGACAGAGCTTCGACTTGCAGAAACGTCATTTGCGGCGTGTCGAATTGCCGAAAGGCTGTTGTTGGGAGTGGCTGACCCAACACTTGGGCGACAAGCTGAGCGAGACCGGACCAGCAGAGCCCGTAGAGGGCCTGTGTCGCTTGTTCCTCGAAACTGACCTCAGGGCTTGAGCGCAAACCTTGGAGCCGCTCGGCGCGTTGAAGTATGGATTCAAATCGTTCGGCGCTGAGGTCGGCCAATGTTTCCAGCAGCGCGGTCAGCAGCAGGTTGTCAGCTTCCAGACCCTGAAGACGCAGCCCTGCCTCGCGGGCGTCCGGGCTCTGGGCGGCGATGAGAAATAGAAGCGGCGCGGCGACCAAGGGATTGATTGAAGAGGCGTTGAGCAAGCCCGCGCCTGACACAGCCGTTCGTGACGCGACGCGGCCAACGATCTGATATGCCGTCGCAGCAACGAACGCCGCCGCCTGGCGCTCTTCGGCTATTTGGCCGGTATCGGCAATCGCCTCGTACACTCCGGCAAGACGAAGAAGTCGGTCCAAGTCGAGATCGCGAGCGGCGTCGGCGTCGGGCTCCCCCACACGCAGGCGAAGGGCAACCAGCTTGGCGTAAGTTTCGGTGAGACTCTGCGGCAGTGTCTCCGGATCAACTCCCTCAATGCGGGGCGCAAGGCGGATGAGCGCAGCGGTTCCGGCGTCAAACATCGAATTTCTCGATTTCGGCCCAGACCAGAGCGGCGAACGCTTTGAACCACGCGCGCATGTCATCGAGCGGGAAGGTATCGCCAAAGCGGGCTTCGACCGCCACCGCTAGTTTGTCATAGCCCTCGAATACCTTCTTGCACTCCGCAGCCGCGAACTCACCAGGGCTCACCGTCAACGCCGCGCGAAATGCGAGGGGCCTGGGTGCAAGTGCTATCCGCGTGTAGGCGCGCCTACTTTCCTCATCCGTCAGCACATATCGGTCCAGCAGTCCTACTGCGATTTGCAGAAGCTCGTCGTCACGGCTGCCGGTGACCCAATCCTCGAAGGCCGGCATAACTTCGTCACGGAACTTGTCACGCGGGATGCCCGAGCACTTTTGTTCGTAGACCGTGACAGACCGCAGCTCGCGCGCCGCCGGATCGAAGACGACCTTAACCGTGTCCGCGCCTTGCTGAGTAGCTCGCCTGTGCGGGTCTGAGATGACCTCATCGCTGCTGACATCCGTGCGTGCGATGAGCCAGCAAATGGTCTCGAAGAGAAGGCCGTCGCGATGCCAAGGATTAGTCTCGTCGCCTAAGATGAGCGTTCTTTTTAGGCGAGCCTTAAGGGCCGCAGAGGCGGTCACCGATCCCTGTTCAGAACCATCCAGAATATTGCCTGCTTGGCGCGCGCGCCCGACCATCGCTATCGCTGTAAGCGTCGCGAGCTTGCCTATGTCTTCGACGAACCACTGGCTTCCACCACACAATTCTTCAATGCTCTGGTCGACTGCGGTGATCATAGAATCGGCAGGCCTCCTTGCCTGTGGACTGAGTATATCACGCACCGTTCGCGATATGGTTGAGCGTCGCCGCCCCGCTACAGCCCTCCCGTCCCCGGCAGCGCCGGCCCGCCTTCTCCCGGTGGCCTGTTCGCAAGCAAAGTGAATAGCTCCAATAGCTCAGCCGCCTTCGTCCTCGCGTCTTCTCGCCTCAGACGCTCGTCGAACGCGATCTCCCAGCTTCTCATAAACTCGTCGATCTGATCGTCGGAGATCTGCATCCAAACAGTCTGACTGACTGGACTTCCGCGCACACGGGGCGGGAACTTGCGCTGTGCGCAAGTTCCCGCGCTTCGCGCGATCAATCCCACCGCCCGGCCCTATGTAAGTTTTGTCTCGTTGTTCGTGAGCCCATATCGGTGTGCCAGCGACTCGATCTTCGCCAGTTCGGTCCGTGGCAACACATAGACACCGCCGGTCTTCATGGTCGTCAGGCGCAGGCGGTTACGCAGGAACCCGCCGACCCATTTGCTGGTCATCGGCTTGCCCAGGTCAGAGCAGGCACGCTGGTTGAACCGCTGGGCGGCGTCAGAGACGCTGACATGGGAGGTTTACGGGCCGGCAGGAGTTGCTGTTGGCGGGCTATGGGATCTTCCCTCTCGGGACCGCGGGCCCTTCGCGGCTTCGCAAGGAAGTTCGGGGGACAGGCCATTGAGCTGGTGGTTACACGCCGCGCTGGGCGGGCGCGCCCGGAGGGAGCAAGCCGCACGGAGCGGAACGCGGAGGAAGCGGCGCTGGGTTAAATGGCGGCGGGCCTGCTCCACGACTGTGACCATTGAAACCGAATGGCCCGAAATGCTCGGGAGAGGTTATCGGGGATCGTCTTTTTGGAGCGCGCGGCGGCCAAACCCACTACTGCCGGGAGAGCCCTCGTTAAGCGGCGGCACTCGCGATATCTAAGTGCAAGGTCTTGTAGTGAAGTTCCAGCGGCGTAAGTTTTCGGGCAGCGAGGAATTCAACAGGGTACTGGCTTGTGCTCTCAAGCACGAAGTTCTCGCGATCAGTGTGACCGATCACCGCCAACCGCTTTTGTCCGACATCATCGTACATTCTATGGGTGTCTTGTTCGGCCCGCTCGTAAGTGATCATCCAGTTGATCGGATTCGCCGGATGAACACTCATTGGCTTTGTCCAATGGTCAAGCGTCCAGTCTTCAATTCGGCTCGCCACTTCCAGCGAGGTCAGATGATGTTGCTTCGTCGCGAAGTTGTTTCTGCCGACAAGTTTGATGGGTTGGAACGTGATGCCCTCGCAACTGGGGCGGTCGATGTTCCGGCCAATTATCTCGGAAATGGCGGTGTCATTGACTCCCTTCATCACCACGCAAACGAGCGTGTAGCGAATGCCGAATTCCTCACAGTTTTGAATCGCCTTGGTTCGTATTTCGGCCAGTTGGACACCGCGTATCGCCTCAATGTGTGCAGGGTCGTAGCTGTCATACTGCAGGTAAAGGCGGGTACCAGGCACTTGCTCGGCGAAGGACCGCGCGAAGGCAGGATCAGCGAAATCGATTCCGCTCGTTATGACGTATCGGACCGGTAGAGCGGCAAAGGCGGCATCCGAGACAATCGTCCAAAATCGAGGATGCTGTGTCGGCTCACCGCCACTCAGGAAAACCGGAAGAGTTTCAGCTCCGCCCTGGTGCCGCCCCAGCCAGGATAGGTCCGATGCAATTGCGCGTGGAGGCCGTTCGCCTACACGAGTCGGGATTGAGCTGGCGATGCAAGTGACACACCCGACGTCGCAGGATTGGGTGATTTCGAGGATGACGGCTGAGGGGTCTCTGTTGTTGGCGGAAATCGCTTCCGCAATGGACCAAGCGTCGTCCATCAAGACGGGACGCTCGTCTAGATTGGCTACTGCTCGCTCGGCCATCGCGCCGTAGGCGCCGAAATCGCAAACAACGCCGTCCTCTAGCATGAGCTCAAATCGCCCGCGGCGCTCTCGGAACGCACCGGCGGTCAGCGCGCCGGAACGACCGCAGCCATGCACAAGCCGTCCCGTCATTTGGCGACCTTGAGCCCCCTTCCTCCATAGACTACTATAAGAGGGACTAGCGAGATCGCCATGGCTGAAAATACCCCCAAGTACTCCGTAATGATGTCGACGACCGGTGACGCCGCTGAGGCGGAGCTTATTGCCGGTATGTTGGTTGAAAAGAGACTCGCTGCATGCGTTCAAATTCTTCCGATCAACAGTGTTTATATGTGGAAGGGCAAGATTGAAAACGCCACTGAGCTCTTGCTGCTTATCAAGACGCGAAGTAACCTAGTGGAGGCAGCAAAAGCGGTCATCCGGGAAATACATTCCTACGAGACCCCGGAGATCATCGCTCTGGAAATTCAGTACGGCCTCCCGGAATACCTGGGCTGGATCGATGAAGTGACGGCTTAGGAACACTCCTTGAGCGAGATGCCGCACAAACTCGCCAAATTTTACCAAGAGTACTCGGGCGATATCTGGCTGGCGATCGCGAGCATCATTATCGGCGTTTTTTTAACTGAGTTGCTTCGCGCGATCTCCAAAAAACGCGCTCGTAAACGCGAGGCCAGAGAAAATCTTGATATCGACATCACAGGCAGCGACTGGTTTGCGGCTTGGGAAGCATCTGTAGACGATGAGATCATTGTAAACACCGAGGAAATCCGCGTTGTCCAGCGTGGCGCGAAAGTTCACATGGAGAATGTAGAAAGGTCCCCGGAAAATCCGGTCGGTGGCTACAAGTGGAAGTCGGACTTAGTATTCTCCCACGGCGAGACGCTGATGGGCTGGTACTTTCCTCTGAAAGCAGAGAACCTCACCAGCCGCGGCATTATGTATTTTACGTACGATCCACAGCGGCGGCTTATGGCCGGTAAGTGGGTTGGTAAGTCCTTTGATGGGAATCTTTGTACGGGCTTCGTCTGCATCACAAAGAACCGGGATAAGGCCCGCGAAGATGTTCTTAAGCTCATCGAGTTAGCCAAACGACACCAGGTCAACATCCTCACTGGCGGCCCAATTAGACTGAACTGACGCCCGTAAGGCGGCAGCCTCCCAATGGCATCTGGACTCGCTAAGGTTGTAGAGGCAGATTGCTCGTCTCAACGCTCGGGGGGAGCCATGAAACTACTTCTTCGCCGCGATCAGCGGTCCGGCATGCTCGGTAAACAGGTCTTCAGCCTGGACGTTCGCGCTGATGTGACCGCCGACGAGAAAGCGACAATCACCAAGTACAAGCTCGGCGAAACGATGCTGTACCAGAGCCACGATGTCAGCGGCGGCAGCGGCCTGCTCGGTCTCGCATCGCGCCTCGCGTGGAAGGCCGTCACCATCAACGTGAGCGTGAACGATCTCGCGAACGGCAAGCGGGTTGAGGCCAAGGACGTGGTGGAACTGCTCGCCATTGAGGATCAGATTCGCGAAGCCGCGCAGACCTTCGTGCAGGTCTTGAAGGCCGCGAAAACTTTCGGCGGTGAGGAGGTCGTGGAGCTGGCGTAGCTCCATGGTCTTCAACAACAATCTCGGCCAGTGGTTCTCGGGCGGCTCGCGTTCGCGCGAGATGGAAGACACGCGTCGGGCATGGGACGAAACACAAGCGCTGTGGCGTGCGTCACCGCTCGGCCGCTCAAGCACCGAGGATCGGATCAGGGACTTTGCGCGCGGCGCTCTGCGGGAGCAGGACCGCATACCCGCATGGCCGATCATCCTGCCCTTGCTCGAAGCGACGGACGCCATCTTCGGGCTCGAAAACGTCGGTGCTATCGAAGCGGAGTGGCATGCCGTCGAAAGCGACGCCTCCGTCGCCGTGAACTTCCGCAAGATGCTCGCGCGGCGCAGACGCTATGCCGCCGACTACGACCGCCTGCACAGCATCTTCACGGGCCAAGTGAAGGAGGTATACCGCGCCTTCCTCGCAGCGCTGCCAGACTCCTGCTTCGATGACTGGCCGGAAGATGGCTCGGCTTTCGAGGTTCCGCTCATTGAGCTTGTGGAAGATCCTGCACAGCTCATTCAAGACCTGATCGTCTCGCCCTTCACGGACGAGACAATCGAGCTCGACCTCTTCCTCGACCTTCGCGCGGCCTACACCCGCAATCTTCTCGTGGCGTCAGGTTTTCCACCGGACGCCGATGCGCATGAGCACAGCCACCGGCTGGTGATGCCAACTGTGCAGAAGAACAAGACGCCGGCTGAACTGGTGGACCTGTACCTGGGTGGGACGCCGTTTGCGGCGCTCATGGAGCTGCCGGTGCCGCTCCATATCCCGGACGAGGTTCGGTTCGAGCACACCCACATCCTGGGCGGGACTGGCCACGGCAAGACGCAGCTCATGCAGCGGATGATCCATGCCGATCTCCTCGCCGCAAAGGAGGACGGGCGCTCGGTCGTGGTGATCGACTCCCAGGGCGACCTCATCGGAAAGCTTGTCCGGCTCGACCTCTTCGATCCCGACACGCCTGGAAGCCTCGCCGGCCGCCTGGTGCTCATCGATCCGTCCGACATAGAGTTCCCGGCCGCGCTCAACCTCTTCGATCCTCATCTGGAGCGGGTGGAAGGCTATCGCCCGATCGACCGCGAGCGGGTGCTGAACGGAGTCGTTGAACTCTACGAGACCTTCTTCGGCGACATGCTCGGCGCGGAGCTGACGCAAAAGCAGGGCGTGGTCTTCCGCTACCTCGCCCGCCTCATGGTCACGATTCCCGGCGCGACCATCCACACGCTCATGCGGCTGATGGAGGACGGAAAGCCCTTCAAGCCGCAGATGGACAGGCTCGAAGGCTCGGCCCGCTACTTCTTCGAAACCGAATTCTTCCATCCGTCGTTCGCGGCGACGAAGAAGCAAATCCTCCGGCGGCTGTGGGGCGTGCTTTCGACACCCGCCTTCGAGCGTATGTTTGCGCAGCCGACCAACAAGCTCGATCTGTTCGAGGCGACACGCGGCGGGAAGATCATTCTCATCTCGACGGCGAAGGATCTCCTGAAGCGCGACGGAAGCGCGCTTCTCGGCCGCTTCTTCATCAACATGCTCGCGCAAGCCGCGCTTGAGCGCTCCGTGCTCCCGGAGCACGAGCGCACACCCACCTTCGTCTATGTGGATGAGGCACAGGAGTATTTCGACGACGGCGTTGAGACCATCCTCCAGCAAGCCCGGAAGTACAGAATAGCGCTCGTGGCTGCCCACCAAAGCCTTGATCAAGCCTCGCCGCGGCTCCGCTCAGCGCTCTTATCGAACACCAGCTTCAAGTGCGCCGGCGGCGTTTCCGCGAAGGACGCTCGGGCGCTTGCGGATGAGCTCCGCACCACGCCCGAATTCATCGAAAGCATGAGGCGCAGGAACGGCCGCACGGAGTTTGCGGCCTGGGTGAAGCACTGGACGCATCGCGCCATCCGCCTCTCGGTCCCGCTCGGGCACTTGGAACGCCAGCCGACGCTCTCAGAGGAGGCGTATGACGAGCTGCTCGAACGCAATCGCGCCCGCTACTGCGGCTCGCTCGAAGAGTTGCTTCTGGCGTACGAACGCCCAAGTTTGAGCGCCCCGGACAAGCGCGACGTTGAGTTCGAACGGCCGCAGACATCGGACGTTGACGAGCCATCCGATGAGCCCCCGCCCCGTTCGCGCCCGACGTATGAAGCGCCTCTAGCCAACGAACCGTTCGTCCTGCCAACACCGGCCGTTGAGCGCGAACTCGGGAAGGGCGGGAAGAAGCACAAGTACCTCCAGAACCTAGTGAAGGGCCTGGCTGAGCAGCAGGGTTTCCGGGCAACCATTGAGGCCCCGATGCCCGGCGGACAGGTCGATGTGCTCCTCGAACAGGGCGGGATGCAGATTGCGGTCGAGGTGTCGGTATCGACGCCCGTTGAGTGGGAACGTCAGAACCTTCGCAAGTGCCTGGTAGCCGGCTTCGCGCGGGTCATTCTCGTGCTAGCCAAATCCCAGCAGACCGCGCGTCGGTACCGCGAGGCCGTGATCGAAGGGCTTTCCGCAAGCGACCTCGAACGCCTCACCCTCCTCTATCCTGACGATCTCCCCGACTTCATCGCTTCGCTTTCTCCGGTGCCTGACGCCACGGAAAACGTGGTGAAGGGCTATCGGGTGCGGGTGTCTGAGACCGGCGTCTCGCCCGACGAGGCCAAGGCCCGGCGCGAGACACTCGCGCGCCTCGTGTCGCAGTCCATGAGTCGCCAGGGCGACTAGCGCCGCGACCTTTGTGCATCGGGCGCACATAGCGCAGTCGTGCATGCCATCCTGGCATTTGGAAGCATGGGTGCATGGCGGACCAGCTCTTGCATCTTGGGCGCACCAATGGCCGACTTCCGCATCGTAGCTTTGGGATACGCGAAGCCGACCGGCTCTCGCACGTCTATGTCCTGGGCAAAACGGGCGTCGGGAAATCCGCTCTCATCGAGGGGATGGCGCGCCAAGACCTCGCGGCTGGGCGGGGCTTTGCGCTCATCGACCCGCACGGCGATCTGGTGGAGCGCCTGGCAGCCGATGGGCCGGCGACAGCAGCGCATGTTCTCTATTTCAACCCTGCCGATCCCGAGCAGCCGTATGGATACAACCCGCTGCGGCGCGTGCGCGACGACAAGATACCGCTCGCGGCCTCGGGGCTCCTTGAGACGCTGAAGAAGCTCTGGCCTGACGCCTGGGGCGTGCGCATGGAGCACGTGCTTCGCTCGACGCTCTATGCGCTTCTGGAACGAGACGGCTCCGCCCTGCCCGACATTCTACGGCTCTACGCAGATGAGAAATTCCGTCGCCAGGTCACGCGCGATATCCGCAATCCGGTCGTGAGGGAGTTCTTCAAGTCGGAGTTTGAGAAGTACCCTTGGCGCTATCGCGCAGAGGCCGTTGCGCCCATTCAAAACAAGCTCGGTGCGCTCCTTTCGGACCCCACCCTCCATCGCGTGCTCGTCGCGCCCAGGATCGATCTGCGGCTGCGCGGGCTCATGGATCGTGGTGGCGTGCTTCTGGTGAATCTATCGAAAGGACGCCTCGGTGAAGATAGCGCCACCACCCTCGGCAGCCTCCTCGTCTCGACCATCGGTCTTGCGGGGTTGAGCCGTGCGGAAGACCCGCCGAATGCTCGCCGTGCCTTCTACCTATACGTCGATGAGTTCCATACGTTCACGACTCTCTCCTTCGCGAACATGATGTCGGAACTGCGTAAGTACGCACTTGGCCTCGTGCTCGTGCATCAGCACTTCGCCCAGCTTGAGCCAGAAGTGCGGCACGCGGTGCTCGGCAATGCCGCCACAATCATCGCATTCCGGGTAGGTGCCGAGGACGCCGCACTGCTGGCGCGCGAGTTTCAGCCGACCTTCGATGTCGAAGATCTCCTGAACCTGCCGAACCGCAGCTTCTATCTGAAGCTCATGATCGACGGGACGCCGAGCCGTCCGTTTAGCGCGCGGACCCTCAATCAAAGCTAAGCGGCGGCGGCTTCGCCAGAGCTCACCCCGCAGTCGGTTTGCCACGCTCCCGACGCGAACGCTCGCGACCTGTCCCCGACCTTCCAGGCGGAAGCCCAGCGGATCGCGCGGGTGCGCGCGGCAGAGGCGGCCCTGCGGCTCGCGCGATTCTTGGAGGCGGTGCTTTAGAGCGTCGATCACTGCCCGCCGCTCTCCTCGCTTTGCCTAACTTACGACGTTCGTACCTTATTCGCCGCGCGGAAAAAATTAGGGGTCCCTGCGATGACAGGGACCCCTTCGTCTAGGCGGGCTCACATGGACCTTTAGTCGGCGGCGGGCATTGGGCGACCGGTGATTGGGTCGAAATGGGCACCAGCGATCTTCAAGCCATCCCGGCGGAGGATATCGAGGCCTGCGCGCACAGCAAACGCGCGAACCACCGGGCTGGGCGCACTACGGCCATTCATCCAGCGATTGACTGTGTTTGGCGTAGTCGAGAACAGACCCGCCAACTCCTGCTCAGAAACGCCTAGCTGCCCAAGCGTCCACATCGCCTGCTGAAAGTACTCCCGCTCGCGGAAGTCGACCTTGTCCACTGTTTGGACGAAATGGCGGACCATGGCGAGCACAACAAGAACGAACGGGCTAGAATCGGAGTTGTCACGATCATGGGGACGCACCTCACGACAATACCACTCCTTCTCGACCATTGTGCTGAGTTCTTTCGGCCCTCGAAGTCGCAGGGCCGGCACATCGGGACTGATCAATTGCATCGCTTTCACCCTCTCTGCTTAACCAAAGAAGAAGGGCGGCGCGCGAATACGCGCCGCCCTCAGACGGAATCACCTCAGTGTCCCTCTACGAACATATCAGCACAAACGTGCAGGTGGCGCAAGTCGCGACGTGTCGATTAAAGTCCTCGTCGTGTACTTTTGTGCATGACCTTGCATTGGCTTCGCCGAAAGGCTATGAAGTTCTCCTGGCCAGTCGAGGGGCGGGGGCGAAGGGGCCAGAGCTTACTGAAGTTTGATTTCGCTTTGGCCAGTTCCACAGGAGCTTCCCGATGCTGATCACTACACGCCCCCCGCGCTACCCTGATAACCGTTTCGTCGGCCCGGTCGCCGCGTTCGATTTCAACGGCGCCTGTCTGGCCGAGGCAGACGCGATCTCTGTCGCCGGCTGCTTGGCCATACGCATCATGCACATGTCAGCCGCCTGCTCGCTGGAAGTGGGATGTTCGTTGCTCGCCGTCACTTCGTCGCTCGCGCTCTTTATGAATGAGCGCGAACTGCCATTCGTACCGTTTGGGAAGGAGCATCGCTTCGCCCAGGACGCAGCGCGGTTGATAGGCTTCACCGATCAAACGGCGACGTTGCGTCTGCGCATGCGGCAGTGGGACTACCAGCAAGCGCCTGCGGGCGCGATCGTCCCGGACCTGACATCACCCCTGCCGCTTGCACGGAGAACACTGCGCGACATTAACGAGGGGATTGTAGACGTGCCGCTCTTCAAGCAGCGGTGGGCGAAAAGCCAGCTCCATAGCTGGCAAGAGCAAGGTGTAGATTTTCCCGATAGGCTGGGAGCGCCGGATTTGTTCAACTAAACGTTCAAATTCAGGAGGACAGAGCGCTCGACTCAGTTTCAGCGGCCCTTACGTCGGAGGCGGCGGATCGCTGTCCGCCACCTGCATGCCAGGCGCCGGCGGAGCCGCCGCAAACACGCCGTCAGCGCGTTTAGAAAGCCAACCGGCAACCTTGTCTGAAAACATGCCCGCTAACACGCCCACCGCCGAGAAGGTCATCACGTTGGCCTCCCCGCCGGTGAACGGGTCAGCGCTCCCGAGAATGGCTGAGCCGCCCCCAAGCACGATGTACACGCAGAGTGCGATCATGCCGCCTAGTAGGATGCGCTTGAAATATCCCTCGCTCGCCATGAATTGAAAGTCGTGACGGGGATAAACGGCCAGAACAAGAGTGACGAGCAACGCGCCGAACATGCCCGCGGTGAGCGCCAGGATGAATTGCAAGAGCGTCGGTGGGAATTGAACGAAGAGTCCCCGGCCAAGCAGCCATGAGTCTCGCAGGACATTCAGCTCGCTGAACGTGGATCGCAGGGACTGGGCATCCGCGGCGGCTTTCGTTGCAACTTCTACATCGGCTGCGACCGCCTTCAGCGTGACTTCCAGCGTTTCGATATTCCTCTGTGTGGCCTGCGCATCGCGCTCCGTCTGCTCGACGTTCGGTACGGCGGCGATTACATCGGCCGCCTGACGCTTGAGGCGATCAGGGAGTGTGGCGGTTGCCTGACATTGAACCACCCAATCCCAAATCGAGAGATGGTCAGGGCTCCCGACATCTCCGCACTCCGGATTGGCCATGACGCGAGCCGCAATGGGAGCGAAGCGGTTCCATGCCTGATTGGCTGCGACCTCCGCCTCTCGGAGCTTTAACCGTGCGGCTTGCTCTTCGGTTGCTAGCGCGCGCTGTCGCGTCCGCAGCTTTGCGAGTTCCGCCTGTTGACGCTCATCGTCCTGCACCTTTGCCCAGGCGGAGCTGTAGTCGATGCGTTCATCGGTTGGCCGCTCGCTAAGGAGCGTGGTGACGCGCTGCTGCGCCGTGGCCGTCATCAGGACCACGGTGAAGGCGAGCACCACCAAGGCGGCCCACAAGATGCGAAGCACGGTGCGCTCGAAGAGCGACCATGAACGACCCAGGAACTCCCAGAAACTAGACGGTGTCGCCACTCACATTCCCCCGAACGCCTCACTCTGCAATCAAGAGTAGCGTGACAATGAGGGTTGCGCCTAATGGCTTATGGTCAAGCTTGACGATACGCGCACTGCGACTCGTGCCATGGTTGAACGATCTAGGGGGCTTCTATGAACCGCTATGTCGCGATCTTGACGCTGGTCTTGGCTGGATCGATTACGGCTCCGGCGCTAGCGAGCAATGCCGAGGTTCACACATTCCACTGCCTGGATGGGTGTCCCGTCGGCACGCCTAGCACGAACGATCTCATCGTTCGCGAGATCTATACGTTGTCCTCCAACGATGAGACTAAGTTCGCAGACTGGGTCGCATATCGCGTGACGAAGTCCACAATCGGAAAGGGCGATGGCCGCGTTTGGCGCGCCGATCCCTGGCTGGCCGAAGCTGAGACACTTGAGCCAGCCGACTACGATGACGCGCCGGCCGCGCTCAGCATTGATCGAGGCCACCAAGCGCCGCTCGCATCATTTGCCGGAACGCCGCAAGCGGCCGAAACCAATTTCCTTTCCAATATCACGCCGCAGCGCTCCGACCTGAACCAGGCATCCTGGATGTACCTGGAGACGGCTGAGCGGAAGCTCGCCACTTCGGAGAACATCGCTGTCTACGTCCTAACTGGCCCTCTGTACGAACGCGATATGAGGGCCATGCCTGCGTCGGAATTCCATCGCGTCCCGTCTGGATACTGGAAAGTGGTCATGACGGCGAAGAGCGAGCTGACTGCGTTCATCTTCGAGCAAGAGACGCCACGGGATGCCAAATACTGTGCGATGCGAGTGGCGATCTCAGACGTTGAACGCCGTAGCGGGTTGGCTCTCTTCCCGCGATTGGATGCCAGGATGTTCAAGCCCCTGGACGCTCGCATTGGCTGCTAGGGCGAACATGCGAGAGGCGTTCGATGAGCCGGTTTAGCGGGAAGCTTTACCTTGTCCTGTTGGACAACAAGTCCGCGCCAGCGATTCGCAGCGGCCGATCACTCTGGGCACTCCAGAAAGAGCTCACCTACCAGACGGGCCCCGACAAGGAGGAGGTGATCAACGTTCCAGCGGGCTTTGTAACGGACTTGGCGTCAATCCCGCGACCGATCTGGTCCTTCTTTCCGCCGGACGGCCCGTGGGTCAAAGGCGCGATTGTCCACGACTTCCTCTACTACACCCAGGGGACCGGCGAGTGGTATGGGCGCCGCGGCATTGTCCGGGAGCAGCCCTACACTCGCGCAGAGTCCGACGGCATTCTGCGCGAAGCGATGGCCGACCGCGGGATCGGCGCGTGGGCAAAGTTTGTGATCTGGTCGGCAGTGCGTCTTGGCGGTTGGATCGGCTGGGCACTCAAACATACCAAGCCGCGGCCCCATCCCGCGCCGTCCACACTGCGAACGCCAACCACTCGTCAGAAGGCAGCACCGAGGAGCACTCAAGTCCGCAGATGACGAAACGCCCGGCACGCAGGAAGGCCGGAAGGTTCAGTGGTACGGGTAGATTGGCTCGGCCGAGGACGTCACAATCACCTAACTTCGCCAGGAAACGCCACGGCGACGACAATGCAGAGTAGCTGATCAAGCGCAGGCGCTTTTCGGCGGGTGGGCTTCCAAACCCCTTGCTCCCATCGCCGCCACGTCCCTTCATCAACGT
>Ga0163151_10006997_pt1 | contig 13395 bp, 16 predicted proteins | sample OliLakLV19MP5IB2_FD_145596 | JGI IMG/M metagenome (GOLD analysis project Ga0163151, IMG submission 145596) | Freshwater microbial mat bacterial communities from Lake Vanda, McMurdo Dry Valleys, Antarctica - Oligotrophic Lake LV.19.MP5.IB-2 | ecosystem: Environmental > Aquatic > Freshwater >...
ACCCCGCGAAACTCGCGGTCAGCGAAGCTGAGATGGTTTAGTCACAACCGCTGCCCACTAGAAGACCGACCCACCGAGGTCCATCTTCTGGTGGGCGGTTTCTTTTTATACAAACACTAGTTTCGAGGCTTTGCGAGAGGCGATCCCTACCCGCGGAGCCAACCAAAAGAGCCATGTAATACATGACTCTTTTGCATTGAGGAGGGCAGGAATAGAACTTGGCAGTGTGGGACGATGTTGGAACCTCTACACTAAGCTAGTTTGAACAAGTAACTGTCTATTTCCTTCCGGGATCGCAATCGAATCACCTTATCCTTGTGTTCTTCTGTAAACCGGAGGAGTTTTGGCCTATTCGCATACTGTCGTCGTATGATTTCCCTGAAAAAGGTTATTTCGTCCCAAAGACCGAGTTCTGCGTGCCGTTTCGGTTCGAAGAATGCTCGGCGGGCATGGTTTACAAGTTGGGCGGAAAGCGGAATATCGAGAAATATAATCACATCAGCTCGAGCGGCGATGTCTTTTTGTGCATTCATGTACACACCGTCAGATACCCATGAGTCGGTCTTCATGGCCTCTAAGGCTTGCAGCCTTACTTTGGCTTTCACCTCTTCAAGGTTAGGGGTATCGTGCCTTCCTTGACGCCCTCCATTTTCAAACCAGAAACGGTCGAGGTGGATATGGGGTATTGATAGTTTTTTTGAGATAGCCGCAGCGAGCGTGGATTTTCCGCTTGCAGGTAGACCGACAATATCTATACGCATATCAGTAGTATATCAAGTATTGCTGGCAGTCTGGGACGACGTTGGAACCTTCTCTATAAAATGGTAGGTTCTATCCGGACCCACTAATGGGCAAACAACAGAGGGGGCAACCATGCCCAAGCGACTTGCTGTACTTGCGTCGGGCACCGGCTCGCTCTTACAAGCCATGATCGAGCAAGATCTCCCGATCGAGCTTGTCATTACGGACCGAAGCTGTCGCGCTTTCGACATTGCCGGTGAGGCCGGTCTTGGCCGTTCGAACCTCAAAAGGTCCTTCAGCGTCGACTTCGATCGAGAAGCTTACACCCAATGGGTGCTACGCGAATTACGTGATTCCGAAATCGATCTGGTCGCAATGGCCGGATACATGACCGTCTTTACGCCGGCAATGTTTGCGGACGAGGCGTTCAAGATGCGAGTTTTCAACACGCATCCATCCTTGCTTCCTTCCTTCAAAGGTGACCACGCCGTCCGAGATGCTCTTGAGTACGGCGTCAAAGTCACTGGTTGCACCATCCACTGGGCAACCGAAGAACTCGATGCCGGACCAATCCTCACCCAAGAAGCGGTGAAGGTGCTTCCGGGCGACACTGTTGAGAGCCTGCACGAGCGCATTAAGGTTGCGGAGCGCTGGCTTTATCCAGGCATTCTGCGTGAGTTAATCAGATAGGCCCTACTTACCGTCACACTATTAGAGAGCCGTTACTCGGCCTACTCTTGTGTGGCGGTTTCTCTATTTACTAGCTGGCAGTCTGGGACGATGGTTCAACGTTTTCACCCAATGGTTCCGTACCTTGGAATCAACCCAATGTATATATCTATATTTGGACCAAACACGTTCTGACTTCGTGCAGCATGTGGAGCAAGCTACACCAAGACCCCCGTTTTCGGGGGTTTTGATTTTACTCAAGCATCGCGAGGTAAGGATTCATACCTGCAGCTCAGTGTTTGTCTAAGAGTCTTCGATTAGATACAAACACTAGTTTCGAGTCTGCGAGAGGCGATCCATGCTCGCGGAGCAAAAACTTGACCTTTTTGATAAGTCAAATATAGTTATATCGAAAGTTCCAATAAACAAGGGGTTCACATGACTTATCGCGATAATGTAACTGCGTTGGCAACAAAGCTGGGCATCTCGAACGAGCCTCGTCTTCGTGAAGTGGACATCGAGGTCATTCAAGTTTCGTTCATTCATTCCGACGGCAGTGTGACGAACATCGAAGCCACACCCATGAACCAAGCTGGTCGACTTTTCTTTCAAGCCGTGGCGACCAAGAACGGCGACTGGTACGGCATTCAAGAGATGACCGTGGCGCTTCGCGAGGAAGCTCAAGAATATTTCGCGGAGCTCTGGGAGCCGAATCCAGTGCATGGAAAACGAAAAATGCTCGATGCATTTCGAGACCCATTAACTGTCGAAATCTGTATCATGAAAAAACGAGCTCGCTTCGCTTGAGAAACATGCCCCACACAATCTTGTGTGGGGCTATACAGTGCATAAAAGCAACTTCTGACGTCCTCCGTTAGGCAGAGTCACTTTGACATTTATATGCATATGTGTTAATTTCCGAACTGGTTAAACCTGGAGTAAAACCATGGAAGTTGTTAAGGCTACCCCGAACGAGAAATCTGAAAAACTGACCAAACTGGCGGACGTGCCCTGTGGTGACGTCTTTCGACTCCCCGAAGAATCCTTCGAGACAGCGATCGGTGGAGATGACCCGGCGGGCTTCCGCATGGTCACCCAGGTCAATCCGAAGACCACCGGCCGGATCGATTTCGTTTCGCTCGATGGCAAGATCGTGGGAAAGATGGACGAGGACCGTATGGTCGTCGTGCACCCCGCGAAACTCGCGGTCAGCGAAGCTGAGATGGTTTAGTCACAACCGCTGCCCACTAGAAGACCGACCCACCGAGGTCCATCTTCTGGTGGGCGGTTTCTTTTTATACAAACACTAGTTTCGAGTCTGCGAGAGGCGCCACCGCGGAGCAAAATAGGATTTTGGAGTACGAATGACCCAAATCAACATCATCTACGTCATTATTTAGAGGTTCGAACATAGCTTGTACTTTGCACGCCTCTGGTGCGGCCTTTTCGAGTAGCTGCAGCGATTCAGGCAATAAAATAATAAATTTCAGAGGGTTATCCCCTCCTTCTTGAGAAATTCATTTTGACCGCGTATACTGACACTACCTGCCCGTGGATACGGGTTATCAATTCGCAAAACCTGGCCTCGCGCCAGGTTTTTGCTATCTATTTCGGTCTTGTTGACTCTATGCCTCCCGCTTTCTTTTCTCGGAAATGTGCCTCTTTATGCTTTGGGCATTTATTACTTTATCTGTCTCCTGCCGCAGAGCATGTGTAATATTTCCACCCTTTATTAGGATGATCTTTTTGCCATTTTTTCTGAGATAACGATTTAAGCTCACAAAATCAGCATCGCCGGAAAATAGAACAAGCGTGTCATATTGAGCCATCAGACGAATTGCGTCGACGGTCATTTCTACGTCAAAATTGCACTTTGGCAGTTGCACATACAACCCTTCCGCGTCCACGAATGTTGTCCTCGTATTAGTAAGAATTTCATCAGGCTTCAAATGATGTCTCACTTTCTGTATCGGCTTTGTAAAAACGCGGCTTTTACCGAAGATGCCCTTCGTTGCCGTGAGAAATGCAAGCGACCTTTCCTTTTGTGCGTCGTGGCCATAGTAGAAACGGCTGTGGTCAGTAAATAAATCGGAAAAGGCCTTAAGTCCTTTCAGATCAACGATGAGGCTTTCATCATCTGAAAGAGTTACGTTATCCGCATCCTGCCTGTCATTCGTGAACCAATGATTAACGTTACCGAAGTCGATTATGGCCAGCATACGACCGAAGCTCGTATCTACACCAAGTTCTCCGAGCACAAACTCTTTCTTAAAGGAGGTCAGGTCCATCGACTCATTTTCTCACTACTCGCATCTTTATACAAAGGTTCTAACAGCCTCCACCAGGCTAAACTCACACTACGTTTGATATGATTCATGATCTAGTAAATGGGGTCAGCCCCCATTCAATTTGGATTGAAACGAATGGTGGCTGACCCCATTATTCGCGAACCATAACTAGAGCCTGCGATATTCTTAGAAGAAATCGAAAAGATCGGCAATAGGATTCTCGCGCTTGTGCGGTTGCGTCCGTGGCCTATGTTGATGAGGATTATTGTCTTTTATCCCGTTATCGTCATCATAATCTTTATCGTGCACCCGTTCTGTCGGTGCTACTGACGTGCCCGCGCGTTCGATTATCTTGTCGAGCTCGCCACGATCGAGCCATACTCCCCGACATTTTGGGCAGTACTCAATCTCAACACCGGCTCGTTCGGTCATAGAAAGAGACACATTACAGACTGGGCAGTTCATATATTTCGTACATTATACTGTTTCTACTTGTTTGTAAGTCTATTATATCAAACGATTTATTTGTGTCGCTGTCGGGTGCCGCGTTTGGGTTCTAGCAACACTGTCTCCACCTTCTGCGATACCAGAATGCCAAACATAAGCACGGCGAAGTATATGACCATCGCAAGCTCGTAAGAAATGGAAATACGAGAAAGAACGCCGAGTGATAAAGCGGTAATCCAAGAGATTAACGAAACGGCTCCTAGTGCAAAGCCAAGCTTCCGAAGATTGCGCGCACGAGGACTAGTGAGGATTCTTGGATCACCAATGTGCTTGAAAACGAATCGATGAAGAAAATACCCATTTACACATAGGACTCCAATCACCGTCATTTTCGTAAGGAATTTTGCAGAACCGAGATATCCTTCTGGATTCGAAAGAAAAAGAAACGCTCCCGTCAGTACGATAAGAGCAAGTGCGCTGGTAACAACCTGAGACAAGAAACGTATCGTGTCTACCTCAAAACGCGAGAGTCGCTTATTGAAGCCGAATCGGAGCGCAAGCATATCGGCCACCAGCGCTGCACCCATACCAAACACCACCGAGAGCACGTGGAAAATTAACAAAGAGATATTTAAAATCCGCGATAACACTAACGGGCTCAAGCATAGGTAAAGTATAACAACGGTTACTCAACAGAATCTATCTGAATTTACCTCAAAAGATATCCACATATTTGTCCCCAATTTATAAACAGTATGCACAGATTGCCCACTTTCACTCTCTTGCTATCCTACATCTACCGATAGAGGAAACTTTATTGGGGCACATAAGAAGACCGCTATGAAAGTAGCACAACCTTCTTATGGAAATGTTCGAGGAGTCCTTTGAACAGCAGTGTGGCTTGTATGCGCCATATCTCTTCTAACGAAGAACGTATGACCGCAGGAATCCGACACGCTAATTGCATTACTGTTCGAGAATGAAAGACCCACGGTATCTTCCTGGACAAATCAATATTTCTTGCAAAAACCGCCCTCGGGCGGTTTTTGCATTATTCCCCAACAATTCCTCATTTATCGTTTCTTTGTCTTCAAGACTTTATAGAGACCTTCAAGCAGTTCAACTGCTTCCTGCCGGGTAACAAAAAGTTCAGTATCGGAGTCCGGTCCTGCTATATACACAAAGACACCCGACACGTCGTGCCTTTTCTCTTCTTTTACTTGCAGGATAATCGTATTTCCAAGTTCGTTAGCGAATTGACGCGAATACATATCATAAGAAGAACATATTTCCGGGATAATCACAGCACCAGACAAAAAAATTAACTTTCTTCCGATCGGAAGATAATGATGATGTTAGTCGGCCAATGTATCTAATTATCACAGTCACAAAAAACACTACCCCCTGAGCAATTTATCCAATTGCGTAGTATGGTTATATCACTACTACATAACGGTATACCTATGGGAAAAAACAGTCACGGGGTGAGCCCCAAGAAAATCAGGAAGAGCCCGCCCAAGACAAAGAAGCGCCTCGCGATCAAAGCCGCAAAGAAGAAGACCAACAAGGCGAAGAAAAAGTAACTACGGTGTGTGCGTGATTCTATAAATCGCGCCTGCCCTATCATCTGAGACGTACTCAACCACGTTGTCTATCAGCGCGTCCGCGGGTATACCTATAGCCTCATCTTTCTTAGCACCAGTCGCTAAGAACCCGGTGAGGAAGTCGCTTTCACCTACCCCAACCACCTAACCTTTTTCATTGAGGTCTATTCGAGCAACCTTATAGCCAGTCGGCTCCTTACGGTTTCAAGAACCGTGATACATGACCAATCCGCTTACTTTAGACGTTAGCCCCGGCCACATACCCAGTCGTCCAGCAGAGCTGGAGGGAATACCCTCCCGACGGTCTAGTGATATTGAGAAGATCACCGATAATGAAGAGATTGGGACATTTTTTTGATTGCATAGTCCGCATGTCTATTTCCTCTAGTACTACCCCGCCGTCCGCAACAACTGCACGATCAAATCCCATGAGTCCCGTTATTGAAACCGGTAGTGCTTTCAAAAGATGAGCGAGTGCGCGTCGTTGTTCCTTAGTGATGCTGTGCACTTTCGTATCGGCATCAATAAACGGCACCAATGTAAGAAGAACATCAGTCGTGCCGTGGGGCACAATCATGGGGAGCGCATTCCTCACCAGCTTATTTTTATTTGAATCAAACAGCGTAATAAGCTGCTCATCTACATGACCCATGTCGGTACTTGGAAAGAGATCAATGGTCGCGGTGACTTCTCCGCTATAGAGGAGATCATGCACTTTTTTTGCAGCGTTTAGAATGATCGGACCAGAAAGCCCAAAATGGGTAAGTAGAATATTTCCTTTTTCAGAAAATTTTCTCACCCTATCTTGATAGAACGTTATCTTTACGTTCGAGAGTGTAGTGCCTTTGAGTTGCCGTATCCAAGTATCGCTTGCAGCAAGCGGAACGATGGTGGGAGTTGGCTCTTCAACCGTATGACCGAGCGCACGTAACCAATTGAAACCGTCACCAGTTGAACCTGTCTCCGGGTGCGAAACACCGCCTGTAGCAAAAATATAGGAATGGGCCTTGAACTCAAACCCTTGCGTCTGCACCGAATCGATACGACCTTCTTTTGTTTTAATATGCAAAACAGCGTTACCGCTCCGCACCTCTACACCACTCTTCGCAAGATAGTTTTCGAGGGCAGTCACAACATCGGGAGCATGACGCGATTGGGGAAACGCGCGCTTATTTGCTTCAACTACAATCGGGAGCCCTAGCCGCTCAAAAAAGGCGTCAGATTCCAAGAGGCCGAACTCGGCGAATGCTGAATAGAGAAACGGCTCCCCATCGCCGAAGTTCGCTAAAAGTTTCTTCTCATCCTGTTCGGCGTTCAGAATATTACAGCGTCCGCCTCCCGATATTGAAAGCTTTTTCCCAAGTTCCTCGTTCTTCTCGATGAGAAGCACGCGTTTTCCTTTTTCTCCCGCTACTCCAGCAGCCATCATGCCGGCAGCGCCACCGCCCACGACAATGACGTCGTACAGATGTTCAGCCCTAGGCATGGAAGTGTGACCAATGCATAACGTATGCTATACAGTACCGCGTCCTCGATATTTACGCATACGCATAGACCCGCACACTCTCCCTAACTATTTACAATCTTTTCAATTACCCTCACCCAAATCCTCTTTTTATTGACGGTCGTCAATAAAAAGAGGATTTTTCTTAGATGGCGAACCTGCCATAATCTATCAGTGGAGTGGACTCTATGTAGACGGCTGGAAAACCGTTACCTATGGTTCGTACGCCTATGTATTTTCCGTAACAAACATGCCTCCCGAGGATGCGATTCTTACCGATTACCAAAAGCTTCTCTCATCCGTGACGTTCAACAAATAAAACACGCCTGACCTGTCGTTTGAATAAAAGGCATTTGCGGGGGACTTTCAGAAAGCGAAATGATTGTACCGCTCGCCAGTATGCCCATGAGGAACTAATCTCCTCACCACGAGCATAAAGGGGTGCTACCATTTTCTTATCATGAACCGTCTTGCACTCTATTATCCTGTCGAGCCATTTCTTGCTACGCGTGGCTGGGGTGTTGAGGACGCGCGCTATAGGCAGTTCGGTTTTACGCTCCATAATGGTGTTGATCTCGCACTCTCAGTAGGAGATTCCATACGCACACCTTTTGACTGTCGAGTCACGCGGATAGGCAATCAACCGCTCGGCTCTGGAATTTTCATAAGTTTATTATCGAAGGAGCCGTATGAGTTTGATGACGGAAAAACGTGCATGGTAGAAATCACGTTCATGCACCTCTTGGTTACTATTGTTAAAGAAGGAGATGAGCTTCGCGCAGGGGAGCTCATCTCCCTATCCGGGATGACCGGTTTTACAACCGGAAGTCACACCCATATGGCCCCCAAACGCGTGATACTGGGACATTTGGGATACGAGGACTTTGACGAGAACGATGCAAACAACACTTTCGATCCTGGTCCATTCTGGAACGGTGTCTATGCTGAAGATTTACAGACAGACAACGAGCATACGCTTGAGCGACTGAAATCGGTGCTTGCCCATCTTCTTGCTAGCGATCCTACGATCGGCTAGTGACCGCTGCATAGCAGAATATAGCGAGATGGGTTCGCAGGTGAGACGCATGCAACGAGAAAACATGTCTGAGAATCATGAACATGAAGCCGAAGAGCGGGAAGCGCCCCCGAACATCAATTGCCGCTTCCCTTCGAGCTGTCGGGACTCCTCGAGTTTCGAACGCCGGATGAGCACCTTAGGTTGAGCGACTAATGTCACGAAGCATTCTGGTGAGGGCCACGCGAAACCGCGCGGCCACGAGAGCGGATCCTTAACTACCTGCGATACGTTTAATCTTTAGACAGAGCTTCTGTCTTTGGATTTTTTTCGCATGGAGCACACCGGCAGCCAAAAGGCTTAATGTGCTCATCGAAATACTCGGTTCCATAGTCATAGGTCAGCTCTTCGCCCGACTTAATGGCGCGCGTTGCAAGAATGAAAATACGACCCTTGTGTATTTCTGATTCTGCATTTGGACGGCACGAATGATTTATGTAACCGGCCTTGTTCCACTTGGGCTTCCCATCAAGCGTTTTGTTTTTTGAAATAGTAAAGAGGTATTTGCTTTTTGAGGTATCTTCTTCCTCTTTTGATATTACGCGTCCTACATACTCAATAATGCACGCGCCCTTCGGTATGGCACTCTCCGTAAAAAGACCAAGTCCGGCGCGTGAGCGGCGGACCTTGAGATTGAAATCTCCCGGAGCGAACTTACTTTTTCTTTGCATAGTTTCCGTATACTACCCTAAACTAAACGTCCGACCAATACAGCCTACCTTGCCTTACATGCTACACTCCGGTCGATGAGGAGCGTCCCCTATGTGAAAGCTGTCGCCATTGGATTTGGCATACTTGTTGTTGTTCTCGGAGTAGGCTACGGTGCGTTCCGCTATTGGTCTCTATCGGAAGCATTTGCAAGCTTGCGTGCCATACAAGAAGAGTCAGATGCCTATGTGAAAGACATAGAGTCTGAGTTAGCTAACGAAAAACAGGAGCGTACACTTCTTGAAGAAGCACTGCAACATGAGGTGGCAAAGACGAGTATGTTCGAACGTCAAATACGAGACATTTCTGGTACGGTCGGAACGCTTGAAAAGCTCTCAAAGACTGACGCGGAGTTACTTGCTAAATACTCTAAAGTCTATTTTTTGAATGAAAACTACACACCCTCACAACTGGCTCGTATTGATTCGAATCATCTTTCAGACCCTGCGGGCGCCATAGAGATACATGCACAGGTCAAACCATTCCTTACTGAACTTATAAAACAGGCAGAGCACGATGGCGTGCGTCTACGCATTGCTTCAGCCTACCGGTCCTTTGGAACACAGGCAGCGCTCAAATCAAGCTATACGATCAGCTATGGCGCAGGCGCGAACCGGTTTTCTGCCGACCAAGGATACTCTGAACATCAACTGGGCACTGCCATTGATTTCACCTCATCGGATATAGCGGGGCAGCTTGTCGGATTTGAAAAAACAGAAGCGTTCGTATGGCTCACCAAAAACGCACATAGGTATGGTTTTATACTCTCCTATCCCAAGGGTAATGCATTTTACCAATACGAACCCTGGCACTGGCGTTTCGTCGGTCGTGAGCTTGCGGGGGTACTGAAGGACAATGGTGACATCTTTTATACACTCGAGCAGCGCGAAATAGATGTCTATTTGGTATCTCTGTTTGATTAACCAGTTACTACTATGTATATAAAACCCTTCGCGTTTCCGCGATGGGTTTTACTTTTCAAGACCTTGGGCATGCGAATGCGCCATCATACTCCAGGTAACATATTCTGCACTATTTCAAATGCGTCCAGATTCCTTTGTCTTCGCTTCCATCAAATTTAAATACCGCGACACCGCGCACCCCGAGTTCCTTCGCAAGCGCTACTTTCTCCTTCATGGCACCTGCATCGCTCCACCAGAGCATGCGGAATGTCACCGACTCACCCGTCTGTCGAGCATATTCCTTTGCGCCGAGCGCGACTTGCATACCACTTGGTGTGCCTGCGGGTGCGTACGATACAAGTGTCTTTTGCGAAGGCTTTGACCTTTTATTCTCAATATACGTAATGCTTTGCTCACCAGCCTCGTTGCGGCTTTTCTTTACTTTAAACTTCTTCTCTATCTGGGAACCGTAACCAGGATTGAAAGACCAAAGATTCTTATAGCTAAACTTCCCTGTCGGACTAACGGTGACGTCAAGCTCACGACCATAGGTGGCTACGCCGATCACGAGCTTATCCTTCGAAATATCTTTGCTCATCTGGTTAATGACTTTCCTTACCCAGCGCGTGTCTGCATTCGGAAAATAGGGGCCGATAGCAGTGGCATTTAACTTCTGATCTGCGGTCTGCTGGTCGTACGTCATCACTCGCACGGTGTCACAGGCTTTTCCAATAGACGGTAAGTCGTTTGCAAACTGGTACGCAGTTGCTGGCGGTGTACTGGTGAAGCGGTCCGCGACCGGCATGCGCGCCTCGATTGTACAGGAGAGCCATTTATCATCCTCTTCAAGAGCGTTATTAAGTTCAGCTAGGAATAGAGAGAAATATTCCTTCGTTTCTGCTTTCTTGCCTTCGTAGTCAATGTCGATGCCGTCGTAATCATGTTCATCAACCAGTTCTACAATAGCTTCGATATGAGCTTTTCGTAGCTCTGCATCACGCAACACACGGTCAATGGCAGCGCCATCGCTCCACATGATGGTCGGAACATAACGCACATCGTTAGATGCTGCGGAGCTCCTAAGCTTTTTCCAATGTGACGCGCTCATGTTACCGGCATCGTTTATCGTTCCATTGCTTTTCACGGTGTAGGTAAAAGGATTAACTTCAGCAAGTACCTTGATGTGTTTGCGGGCATCGTCGGCTCCTGCCTTTGCCTTCCAATACGGAATCCAGCCCGAATACTCAAGCGTCGCTGCGCTTGCGTTCGGCACAAAGATAAAGCCAGCTACAAGTATGAGGGAAATTGCGCGAATGAAAATGTTCATGAAGAAGGTACAACTAGTTGCATGGCTTAGTATACCAATATGACGAACGAACCCGCGGTACATTACCGCGGGTTCGTTCTATATTCTTTGTGAGTTGGTGATTAGCGCATCGCGAGCGTTGGCTCGTCGAACATCGCCGCCAGTTCTGCTTGGGTAGCAGGAATGTCTTTGATGTTGACATGTCCTACTACCGTCGCCGTAATCTGGCTGCACACACCGAGAGCTCGGCTAGGGTTCATCTCAACTCCGTTCACCTGCACGGTATCGTTCTGGTCGAGGAGGATATCAATCTTCTTCGTCCAACGAGAGTGCATTGTGTCCGCAATAACGCGGTAACCGATGAGATGTTCAACCTTGCTGAACTTACAGTTCGGCGTGTCTGCGAGCGTACGCTCAATCTTGATCACCGTCCCGAATGGAAATTCGCGGGCGAGATCTCGGGAACGTGCCGCAACTACTTCAGGATTCGAGTACGCACCGCTAGCGGTGATAGTCGGATCTCCGTCCGTTTGAGCTACGACGGCGTTGTACGACGTCATGCTTACCGTCATGCTTTGGGTCGCTTCCTTGGCGGACGCGACCTTCTTGGGGGAAGGTTCGTCGTCAGCAGAAGGAGTGGCTGCAGCTGGCACACTAGTTGTTACTTGTGTGTGTGCTGGTGCCCCAACGCTTGCCGGTAAAAAGAAAATCGCCATTACAGCGAGGATTGCGAATTGCATAGTCACCAGGCGTCCTAAAACGGCCTAGTAAAGCCATACTAGCACACTTGACAAGCCTTGTCAATAGCTGTGAAGCTACTTCTTCATGTTTGAGTTCACGCTCTCGACACTCGTCAACCCTCGTGTTCCCTAGCCATATTTGCTATAATACGCTGTAATTACGCCATTATGAAAACAAAAAGGAAGTTGTGGTTCCGTAAAAAATCGTATGGCTGGGGCTGGCATCCCGCCTCTTGGCAAGGATGGTTGGTGACCATCCTCTATGTCGTTCTTTTTGTCGTTTCAGGGGTTTTGTTCGGTGCAGTAACCCCCTCAGCCGTCAACGGAGGCGGATCGACGGTCGCCGGCTTCATTCTCTTCTTTTCATGGATGGCACTACTGACCGCTTCCCTTTTGGCCATCTGTTACCGCCATGGCGAGACTCCCGAGTGGCGCTGGGGCTCAAAAAAGTAAAACTGTCTCGAGTAAATTCAGTCCGCCCCATCACCACAATCACTACTACCGGCACAATCACTAATTTAAAAATCTAACCCAAATCCTCTTTTTATTGACGACCGTCAATAAAAAGAGGATTTGGTTAGGTAACATTAATAGAGAACACGTTATGCACAGAGTCTACCGTTATGACAAACTCGAGAGACATATCGTCGTATCCTGGAGGCAATGCAAGCGCAGGACGCAGTCACCTCAGACGCGACACTTCAAAAGCTAATTCCTAGTATTGAGAAGGAGCTGGCTCTCGGAAAGCAAATATCTATCATTCGTCTTACTGAGCTACTGCTTACCGAGGCTCATACCCGCGGCGCTTCAGATATTCACATTGATCCCTCCCCTACTCACGTCCTCGTCCGTGTACGAGTAGATGGCATATTAATTGAGGTAGCCAAGCTTCCTCTTACTATTCACCAAGAGGTGATATCCAGGATCAAAGTTTTGGCGGGGCTACGGACCGATGAACACCAATCGGCGCAGGATGGTAGGTTTCAGCAAAGCATTGACGGCTGTCCGTCAATCGATATGCGGGTATCTATCATGCCAACCTACTACGGAGAGAATGCCGTGCTTCGTCTTCTTACTGACAGAGCGAAAGATTACTCCTTAGAAAAACTCGGATTCAATCAGCGTGATCAAGAAAAGATAAAAAAGGCTCTTCACGCTTCGAGCGGAATGGTGCTGTGCACCGGACCCACAGGCTCCGGCAAAACGACCACTTTGTATAGCATGATTAAAATGCTAAACGCTCCTCAAATTTCGATAATAACGATTGAAGATCCTATTGAATACTCAATAGATGGCGTTGAGCAGATTCAAGTAAATTCGCGTACCGGCCTAACCTTCGCCAATGGACTTCGTTCTATCCTCAGACAAGACCCTGACATATTAATGGTGGGCGAGATACGCGATGCAGAGA
>Ga0163151_10007001_pt1 | contig 13388 bp, 10 predicted proteins | sample OliLakLV19MP5IB2_FD_145596 | JGI IMG/M metagenome (GOLD analysis project Ga0163151, IMG submission 145596) | Freshwater microbial mat bacterial communities from Lake Vanda, McMurdo Dry Valleys, Antarctica - Oligotrophic Lake LV.19.MP5.IB-2 | ecosystem: Environmental > Aquatic > Freshwater >...
CCGACTGGCAGACACGCTCGAGCAGCATTCGGGGTTCGCTGATGTGATCGCCGCCCTTCGCGAAGGGCATGGCGGCTCGATCGGCGGAACTTGGGGAGCATGCTGCGCGCTCACGGTGGCCGCCGTCATGCGTGCCACGTCCAACGGCAAGGGAAAGGGCAGCCGCGGCACGCTGGCCGTCATCCTGCCGCACGCCGCCGAAGCCGAAGCCTTCATCGACGATTTTTTGCTGTTTGATTCGCTTCCGCCGCTGCTGCTGCCAGCGTCTGAGGATTTTGGGGAGGGCGAGCCCAGCGCCGACGACCCGGTCGAAGCGGCGCGGCTCGCTGCCGTCAAGCGGCTCGCGCTCCCTGATGCCGCCCCGCCCGCGCTGGTCGTCACGAGCATCCAGGCGATTCTTACGCCGCTCGTTGATCCGCGGGCGATCGAGGCGGGCACCAGGCGATTGGCCGTCGGCGGCATGGTCAATCCGGAGGAGCTGGCCGAGTGGCTCATGGCTCGTGGCTGGCGGGCGGCCGATGCCATCGACACGCCCGGCTCGTTCGCCCGGCGCGGCGGCATCATCGATCTGTTTGCTGCTGATTGGGATCGGCCTGTGCGCATGGAGCTGTATGGCGAGGAGATCGAGTCGCTCCGCACCTTTGATACGGTCTCGCAGCGGAGCGTCACGACACTCGAGTCGATCGACCTCACGGCCCTCGCGGCCGAGGCCACCGGCACACGGCACACGCATCTCGCCGATCTCTTGCCGCCGGGCTCCACCGTCGTGTTCGTTGAGCCGGGCGAGTGTGCCGAAGAAGCCAATCGGTTCTGGCAGCGGCTGGGCGATGTGGCCAGCCTCTTCAGGCCCGAGGATGTCTTTGCGAGGCTGCACCGGTTCCCGTCGGTGGCTCTCGCGGCCATTCCGCCATCCAGCCTCGATGCCTCGGCGAGCCTTGCCGTTGAAAGCGTCGAGCGCTTCACCGGTGCCCTGGATCGCGTTCGCGAGGAACTCGAAACGGTTGGTCGCGACCAGGAGGTATGGGTCGTCTGCCCGTCCGAGGCCGAGGAGAAAAGGCTCGGTGAGCTGCTTGCCGACTCCGCCCCTGCTCGCACTGGTCGGCTGCACTTCGCCCGTGGGCGGCTCTCCGGCGGTTTTCGGGTGGTGCCTGAAAAACTCGTACTCGTCAGTAGCGCCGAGCTCTTCAATCGCGAGGAGGTTTCCTCGCGGCCAGCTCGGCAGCGGCTCTCGCGGGCAATCGACACGTTTCTCGATTTGCACGATGGCGACTATGTCGTCCACCTGGCCCACGGCATCGGCCGATACTGCGGCCTCAAACTCCTCGAGAAGCATGGCCGTACCGAGGAGTTTCTGGAGATCGAGTTTGCCGAGGGCACGCGGATTTTTGTGCCGGCCTCGGCGATCGAGCTCGTTCAGAAGTACGTTGGCGGAACCAAGCTCACTCCAAAACTCGCGAAGATCGGCGGGGCAGCCTGGGCCAAACAAAAAGCAGCCGTTGAGCGGGCCGTGGCCGACATGGCCGCCGACATGCTCCGGCTTCAGGCCACGCGGGCAGCCCGTCCCGGCATCGCGTTCCCCGCAGACACGCCCTGGCAGCGGCAGTTCGAGGAGGCGTTTCCGTATGACGAGACGCCCGACCAGCTCACGGCGATGGAGGCGATCCGGGAGGACATGCAGAAGCCGAGGCCGATGGACCGGCTGCTCTGCGGCGACGTCGGTTTTGGGAAGACGGAGCTGGCGATGCGGGCGGCCTTCAAGGCAGCCGAGGCGGGCATGCAGGTGGCCGTGCTCGTGCCCACGACCGTCTTGTGCGAGCAGCATCGGCGCACGTTTACGGCGCGCTTCTCGGAGTTTCCTTTTGTCATCCGGGCACTGTCGCGGATGACGAGCACTGCGGAGGAGCGGGACACGCTCGAGGGTCTTGCCCGCAAGAGTGTCGACATCGTGATCGGCACGCACGGTCTGGCCCAGCCCAATATCCACTTCGCGAATCTCGGCCTCGTGATCGTAGACGAGGAGCAGCGTTTTGGTGTGGATGTGAAAGAGCGGCTCAAGGCGATGCGGGCGAGCGTGGATGTGCTCACGATGACCGCCACGCCGATCCCGCGAACGCTTCATATGTCGATGCTCGGGATTCGCGACATCTCGAACCTCACCACGCCCCCCACCAACCGCATCCCCGTCGAGACAAAACCTGCCCGCTGGGACAAAACCCTCATCCGGGCAGCGATCGAGCGGGAGTTGGCCCGCGATGGCCAGGTCTTTTTTGTGCACAACCGAATTCAAGACATCCTCAAGGTGGCTACCCGCATCCAGTCGATCGTGCCCGAGGCTTCGATCGGCATTGCCCATGGCCAGCTTTCGGAGACGGAGCTCGAGGAGGTGATGGTCACGTTCGTGCAGGGCCGCATCGACATTCTCTTGGCCACGACGATCATCGAGAGCGGCCTCGACATCCCGCGGGCCAACACGATTTTTATTGACGAGGCCGATCGCTACGGCCTGGCCGACCTCCATCAGCTCAGGGGCCGCGTGGGCCGGTCCCATCATCGGGCCTGGTGCTATTTGCTGGTGGACGAGGCGGCGAGGCTTACCGCCAGCGCCGCAAAACGGCTCCGGGCCATTCAGGAATTTTCGAGCATGGGGGCGGGGTTTTCGCTCTCCATGCGGGATCTCGAGATTCGCGGTGCGGGCAATCTTCTGGGCACCCAGCAGAGCGGGCACATTGCCGCGGTGGGCTACGAGCTCTATTGCCGGCTGCTCGAGCAGTCGGTGCGGGGGCTCAAGAAGATGCCACCTGCGGAGCCGCCGCCGGTGAATATCGACCTACCGGGCGAGGCCTGGCTCCCGCGCGATTACTGTGCCGACTTTCGGGCGAAGATCGATGTGTATCGCCGGCTGTCGCGAGCCACTGCTGAGCGGCAAGTGGACGAGCTTGCCACCGAGCTTGCCGATCGGTTTGGTCCGCTGCCCGACGAGGCGCGTCGGCTGCTCGATTTCGCGAAGCTCCGGTGTCGTGCGATCGATCTCGGCATCGATTCGATCACGCGGCATCCTGGGATGATCATGATTGGCCATCACGACCGTGCGGCCATCGATCGGCTTCGGCAGGCCGCCGCCAAGAAGAGCCGCGTTGTACGGATCGTGGATCAGAAGACAGCCGTCGTGCCGCTGCATGCCGACACGCTTGGCGATCCCGACAAGCTGGTGGCCAGCGTGCGATCGCTCCTGGCGCTTGGTTCTGCCTGAGGGGGTCGGTGGGCGTCAGCCCGTCCTTGACCGGGCATGGGACCTGCACGTGCGGTCAGGGATTGCGGGGCTGTTGTGGGCCGCCGTATCCTCAGTCGTTATGCCTCGACGCGAACTTTCCCGGCCCCACCAGATCATTGACTGGCTCGAGGACTGGGGCAGGCGGCTCGCGGAGCCGGCCAGCATGACGCTCATCGGCTCGGCAGGCCTGCTCTGGCACGCTGCCGACCGTGGGCTCGATGTGCCGTTGCCCGAGAACAGCATGGACGTCGACCCGGTCACCGATTCCGACGCGCTGGCCTGGCTGTGTTACGACGCGATCATTGGGAGCGAGTTTGAGCGCGAGCACGGCTGGCACGTAAACCTCATGCCTGAAAGCGTTCTTCGCGGCCTTCCCGAGGGATGGCAGGCGCGAGCCTCGCAGCAGGTTTATGGTCACCTTACGGTGATCGTGCCGGTGGCAGCCGATCTGCTTGCCCCGAAACTCATGAGAAACGAGCCTCGTGATCGGGCCCATGCCGAGTGGGCCAGGGCCCTGGGCCTGGCGTGACTGTGGCCGGTTGTCTGTTGCTCGTGCCGGGGCGACAATCGTTTACGAGGGCGACGAATGCGGCGGCTTACGTATCAGGACGAGGCGCGGCTCGAGTATGGCCGGATGTTTTGGCGCGACGCGGCGAAACGAGAGCAGTTGTTGCGACATTGGCTGGATGACCGGCATCCGTATTCCGACCGCTTTCGCGAGCGGTGGATGCCGCTGGTAGATCGCGTGCTTCGGTCGGCCCCGGGGAGCGACGACGCGATCGATGCCGAGCTTCAAGCGGAGGGCCTGAGCCTTCGGGTGGTGGTCAAGGAAATTCCGCCGGTGTTCGGAGATTTCTTTCCCGATTCCCGGAGCCAGGTCACTTCGTGACCCTCATGCCTCGCAGTTCAGGACAGGCAGGCCGAGATGCTGCTCGAATGCATCAAAGTCTCGGTCGCTGTGAAGGAGCATGAGCCCGTCCGCGAGGCAGCGGGTGGCGATGAGAACATCGATCGTGCCGCGGACCGTCACGCCAGCAGCGCGGAGTTTTCGATAATTTCGAGCCGCTTCGACCGCGAGCTCCACTCCCCCGATGGCCACCTGTTCTAGCCGCCCCAGAAGCCGCTTGGCTTCATTGAAGCCGCGCTGGCTCTCGAAGCCTTGGAGCACCTCGGCGAGAATCAGATCGCCGATGACCAGTCCTTGAACGCCGAGGTTGCGATCGAGCCACTCGGCTTGGCGCGTGGGCTTGTTTCGAAAGAAGTCGATCCACACGCTCGAATCGACGAGGATCACTTGCTCCGCCTCATGGCGTCGAGATCACCGATCCATTCATACTTCCCGCGCAGCTTCCGCAGTTCCGTCTGCTGCTTCAGCCGGAGAATCGTCCGCAGTCCCTGCTCGACCACTTCGCGTTTGGTCTGGAGCCCGGTGGCCTTGAGGGCGGCTGCCATCAGGGTGTCGTCAATCACGATGTTCGTTCGCATGTGTATATTCCTAAAATCTATACACATTGTAGAGCCAGAGAGCCCTGGCGGCAATCGCCGTACCCTCGAGAACCAGCGCCCGGCCGGCTGGTGGCCCGTTAGTTGGCAATGAGATGCCGCCGGGAGAGCATGGAGACCTCGAGGCACGATGCCTATGTCTGCTGCTGGGCCGAGCCCGATCGTTTTGAAGGCGGCCCTTTTTTTGTCGCTTGCCCTGGCGAGGTCTGGCGTGGTCTTGCGACGCTGCACGCCCTCGCCGCCGGCGCCTTGCTCGGCGGCACTTTGCCGATGGCGCCTGCTGACGGCGGTCTTGGTTCAGCCCGGCTTTCGAGGTCACTTTTCGGCCTCATCCGGAGTGGGTTGGGGGCGGACCTGATCTCCTGATCTCCTGATCTCCTGATCTCCTGAATTTCGAAACGCGACGGCTCCGGAGACGCCACCGCAATGAGTATTCATGCGTTCAGTTTCGTGGCAAGCTGACGTTGGGGCTAAGCCCTGTATCCGTGGCCTACGGATTCGCGTTTCCGACCTTCTGGAATGGCTGGCTAGCGGAGCAACGAACGAGGAGATCCTCGCAGACTACCCGTATCTCGAACGGGAAGACATTTTGGCCGCCATCGCCTATGCCGCTCACCAAACCAATCATGTTGTGGTCGAAGTGGCATGAGGTTTCTGGTTGACAACCAGCTTCCGCCCGCACTGGCGGCTTGGTGGTGCAGATCATGGCGGCATTCGATTGGGGCGAAACGGTCGTTGAATTGACCTGATTTGGCAGCCCTTGTTTAAATCCAACGCCTGCGCTGGCTCGCTTCCAGGGGCTCAGCGAAAATGCCTGTCCTTTGGGCTCGTTTTGGCTCGCTTCTTTGGGCTCGCTCTCTCCTTTTGGCTCTTTTGGCTCGCTCTCCAGAGATCGATGTCGCCTGTCGCCCTGGGAATCCCATGGCCGGCGCCTGCGTGGGGAGTTCTATGGTCAAGAATACCCCGAGGCCGCCGCTGACGGCGTCACGCCTGAGCGACGGCGCGCGAAACTTCATCAACTAAGGCTGGATTACGCTGGTGTTGGTGCGCTCGCTCCAGGGCGTTGTTGATCGCGGCCACGATCTCGGCGTCTCGGAGCTCCTCCAGACGAATCATGTCGTTCTGCGAGAGCCAGTAGCTCACGGCACACCATGACCAGAGAGGCTGGCCATCCGTAAGGTTGCATTCCGGGGCCGGGAATCCGCCAGGACCCCGCTTGCCGGTCATGTATTGGTGCACGAGCTGCCGGCTCCGCTTGATTCGCCGAGCGATTTCGGCGGGGGACACCAGTTCGCAGGCATCCACCCGCCACACGTCGGCTCCGATACCGGCTTTCCGCACATCGCGGATGGCGCTCAGGATGGCATCCTTCAGGGTCAAGGCTGACCTCGAGAATTCCATGGCGACCGAGCCGTATTGAAGGCTCAACGTTGCATCATCGCACCCGGCCTGAAACAGCGCATCTTCGACCTCGGTGGTGAGGTGATGCACACCCTTCAGGACGAGGGCGAAATCGTACTCCCGTTCGCAGGCTTGCGTCTCGTTCATGTGTCGCTGCTTTCCTCACCCTCGGGTCCGCATTCGTCGCGGTGCGGGCAAGAATCCACTTTGGTGCGAATGTGCCGAGCGTGGTTCTCCGGGCATCGCGGCGTGGACCACATGCTGATGATGCAACCGTCCCTGGTGCCGCTCGGGCAATACAGTCGTCCCCACGCATGACCCGTTCGACAGCACCACCCGCCAGCCCAGGTTCTCCGCATACCGCACAGCACGCTCGATATGCTGGCCGGGATGCCGCGATCGAGTCATCGGCATAATCCTAGGCAAGAGTTGACACTTGTCAAGCATTCCTCGAGCCGAGCAGACGGCAGCTCGAACGTGATCGACATCTTCGAAGCCCGTGGCGGGTTCCTAGCGATTGCCACGCACTCAATTCGGTGACGCAATGAGTATACGTACGTTCAGTACTCTGGCAAGCGGGGCGATTGGTCCATGCCGCATATTGACGGCCGACGGCTGCGAGGCACGATGCCTATGTCTGCTGCTGGGCAGAGCCCGATCGTTTTGAAGGCGGCCCTTTTCTTGTCGCTTGCCCTGGCGTGGTCTGGCGTGGTCTTGCGACGCTGCACGCCCTCGCCGCCGGCGGCTTGCTCGGCGGCACTTTGCCGATGGCGCCTGCTGACGGCGGTCTTGGTTCAGCCCGGCTTTCGAGGTCACTCTTCGGCCTCATCCGCAATGGGTTGATCGTTGCTTGTCCAGCGCAAGAAGCGCATTCAAGAGCGAAGGCGTCGCCCTGAACGACGTTGCTCGGAGGGCTGCGATCGCCCGTTCGAGCGACAACAGCCCTTTCTCAGCCGCGATTTACAGCACGGCAAGCGTGCCCACGGTGTTGATCCCGAGCCGCCTGGCCGCTCCGGTGCCATCGCGTTCGTCAATCAAGAGAGCGTCGGCGCCCGCGTCAATCGCGAGCGCTATGGCGGCTGACTCGCCTGGGCTGAGTTTTTCGTCCGGCAAGCCTCGCGAGGACAATGTCGCCCGTAGCCAAGGCGGTGGAGTCGATATCCAGGCACAGACCTTGGCGGGCGTCCGTGGATGGCCAAGCTCCTGAACGACTTCCGGAGGGACCAGCACCTCGCGGAAAAGTTCCGGCAGCACGTGCTCGGCATCGATCAGCACGAGATAGTTGAGCGGGGACGCGTCTGTGACGACCTTCATGAACCGAGCAACCGACGAAGAATGGTGATCTGCTCGGCCACCTGCTCCGCTGTCTCGAGATCCTCATTGACCCGATGACGGTTCAGAAGCTCTTCGATCTCGAAACGCGACTTGTCGAGAGACAGAGCCAGATGGTGCTGGGGGATTCGCCCTTGGCGGTAGAGCTCAACCAGCGCGGCCTCCTTGGCGACGACGTCAAGGTTGGCATGATCCCGCCGGAGTTGCTCCTCGATAGCCACCGGCAGCTCGAACGTGATCGACATCTTCGAAACTTCTGCCAGGCTCCAGCCGACATCCACGTGCTCAAGTCGGCAGCGCGACGAGTATACTATACGTGCGTTCATATTTCTTGGCAAGCTGACGTTGGGGCGTTGCCGCCATGAATGTTTTAGCCATGCCGTGGAGCGATGCGGAGAGCGGGGCGTGGATGATGCCCGAACGCTCGAGGAGCGCGGCTTGGGCGAGCAGGATATCGTCAGGCGGTATAGGCGGCGGTGACCTCCTGCGGTGCCTCTTGGAGCGAGGCGTACATCGGCAAGGCCTCCATGGCAAAGCGTGCCCTGGCTTCGCGATCCCGCTCGAAGAACCAGCCGGCCGCTGGCGAGCGTGGCCCTAGGAGCCCCAGGGGTCGTGGTCAACGAGATCCCGCCGGTAGTTGGGGCGTTCCGTTCTTCCCCGCCTCCCGGAGCCAGGTCACTTCGTGGCGAGCTTGGCCTTGCGACGGCGGAGGGCGACGACGCCGGCGATGGTGCCGCAGGCGAGGAGCGCGAGGGTAGTGGGCTCCGGCACGTAGACCAGGTAGACCTGCGTATCGTCGCCACCACTCACGGGGTCGCCCAGCGCGATGCTGAAGCTTCCTCCCGTGAACGAATTTGTAAACCCGCTCGTGTCCAGGTTGAACTTGTCCGCTGCGAAGCCTATCACCGGAATGGCGAAGTCGGCGATGAGCCAGTTGTAGGTCTGGCTCAGGTTAAAGTTGGTAGCCAAGCCCGGTGCGTTGGCAAGCGTCAGCGAGGTGATATTGATGTTGTATTTCGACCCGCTGGTGGCAGTGATATCCAGCGTGCCCGTGCCTAGCACGAGATCCCAGCCAGGATCGGTGCCCTGCGTGCCGGTGGCATCGTTGATTTCCCAGAGATAGGTGCCAGCACTCGCCCAGGTCTGATCGTCGGTGGTCGCCGTGCCGGGGCTGTTGCCCGGGGAAATAGTCATGCCGGCACCGATGGTGAGGCCCCCTAGGCTACTATTCCAGTTGGTGCCGGCGATCTGACCGCTGGAGAAGGTGAGCGGGGCTGCCAGATCCGTGGTGCTATTGTACCGGAACGTGCCGCCATTGACGGTCACTCCCCCATTAACAATCTGCCCTGCGGCACCAATGAGGAGCGTGCCGTTGCTCACCGTGGTCTCACCGCTGGTGTTGCTGATCCCAGTAAACGTCAACGTGCCGGTGCCTTGCTTTGTCAGCGAGCCTGTCCCGTTGATATCACCGGCGTAGGACTGGGCCGAGGAGCTGTTGAAGACCAGTGACCCGTCGTTCGCGATATCGCTGCTACTGGCGATCGAGCCCTGCACCTCGAGCGTGCCACCTGTGATCGTGGTCGTACCGGTGTAGGTATTGGCACCAGCGAGGACCATGGTGCCGTTGCCGGTTTTGGTCAGTGCGAGTTTATTCTCATTGGTCCCGGCACCGCCGAGCGTGCCGCTAAAGGTATTGGTGCCGGAGGCGATGTTCAGGGTGAGCAAGGAATCTATTGTGGCATTGGCACCGACCACGCTGCCGCCAGAGCCTACACTGAGCAGCCCGGCGAGGGTCTGGTTGCGGGCGGTGGTCGCATCGCCCAGCACGAGCTTTCCGGTGGTGGCGGCGGCAGTGTCGCCCAGCGTCACGGTTCCCGTGGTGAGCAGACGGTCATTGCCGGTGAGCAGGGTGATGGAGCCGTTTTTGATCAAGGTGCCGCCTGTGTAGGTGTTCACACCCCGCAGGATCTGATCGAAGGCACCGGTCTTGACGAGCTGAACGATGCCAGCTCCGTCCTGGATCACGCCGCTCGTGCCGAAGTCCCTGTTGGCGGTCGTGTTAAGGGTCAAGATGGAGGTGGAGGCAGCGAGGCTGTTGCTGATCTTGAGAGCACCGTTACCAGCATTACCAAGAGCAGTCAGGCCACCCGTGGTCTGGTTGAAACCTGCGAGATCCAGCATTGTTCCGACTCCGGCACCACTAAACGTGTCAACGGTCAACGCCGTAGGCAGGGCGTCGTGCGCTCCCAGTCTGACACCTGCGCCGACGCCCGCGACGGCGCTGGTATTGCCGGTGAATATCTGCGTAGTCCCATCCCAGGAGTTGCCGCTGTTGGAAAGGGTGACGAAGTCGTTAGTGGTATCGCCGACACGGAAAAGAACCGTCACGCCGGTGGTCCCGCTCGCCATGGTGATGGGGCCGGAGAGCGTGAGTGACGCACCGGTTTGCGTGCCGATTCGCGAGGTGCCCGTGGCATCGATCTGGATCGCACCGGCAAAGCTGTTATTGCCGCTGACACTCTGGACAAAGCCGCGGCTGGTTACTGTAAATGGTCCTCCGGCTACGTTTACTGATGTCCCGCCACCCGATCCGACGATGGTCTCCGCCGTGGAATAATTGATCCCACCAGAGAAACCGAGGGCGGCACCCGCCGCCACGGTGGTATTCCCCGCCGTGGTGCCCAGCGCAGTGTTGGCCGCAGCCACAAGGCCGCCGGAGTTGATGGTGGTGGTGCCGGTGTAGTTATTCGCCCCCCCGAATGTGGTCGCGCCAGTGCCGGCGTTGCTGATGGTCACATGGGAGGCACCGCCGCCATTGTCGGCAATGATCGAGTTGATCGTGATTCCGCCGGTGTTGGCGCTATTGAGCACCAGATCGCGCTCAGCACCAATCGTCACCGTTCCGCCGGAAATGGTCAGTGTCGCCGTGTTGACATTGAGAATCCCGTTGGTTGTATAGGCAAAACCGGCCTGATTTAAGGCAAACGCGGTAGTGTTGGTCGGGATCAACGCGTAGTTCGTGGTGGCGCCTACGAGCGTTTGGTTCGCGTTTATATTGTAAACCGTGTCCGCTGCTCCACCACTGGTGACAAAGTTGGTCGTGAGCGGCATCAACACCAATTGATGAACCCCACCGGTATTCCTTACTTGCGCGTAGCGGGTGCTGGCACCCGTGCTCGTGAAGAACCCTGCTCCGATATATCCGGTGTTGCCTGGGGTCGGGAGCGTGACGGCACCGTTCACGTTGGTCACACTGGTCAATCTCACGATTTCCGTGGTGGATGCCGCAGTTGTCCAAGCGGTGGTTGGCAGGAAAGTCACGGTGCCGCCGGCGGAACGCGTGACAGCGCCGAGATCCAGGGTGGCCGAGGTGCCTCCGTTCCTGGCAAGCGTCACCGTCGAAGCGCCGCTTGCCACGGTCATGCCGTTCACGGTCTGCGAGGTGGTTCCCGTGGCTCTGCCGAGGATGGAAAGGTTGCCGCCGCCGAGGGTGAGGGCATTGCCGCTGTTGATCAGGTTGGTCGGAGTGGCGAGGTTGGCGAAGTTAAGCGTCAGCGTGCCAGCATTGACCTTGAGACCACCGGTGAAGGTGTTCACGGCGGCTCCGTTGAGGATCAGTGTGCCCCCGCCTGCCTTGGTCAGCGAGTAAGCATTGCCTCCGTCGCCAATCACGCCGCCCACCGTCATGGTGTTCGAGCTGCCCGTCACTATCCGGTTGTTGTTGAGTGTCACCGCGCCCGTGCTGGTGTTCAAAGTATTGGTGCCGACAAATGTGAAATCGCCGTTCCAGTTCATGGCAACGTTGTAGCCGGCAGAAGCCCCGAAATCGATAGCTGCACTGGTATCAATCCTTCCACCGTTAATGGTAAACGTTCCTTGGCCATGAGCACGACTGTTGCCCAAGATGAGAGTGCCGGAATTCAGGGTCAAACCGCCGCTGAAATTATTGACGTTAGTGATGGACGTGCTGCCCGTGCCGGTGTTGGTAATCACCAGGGCAAGATTGCCGCCACCAGTGCCATTCTGGACGAAGTTGCCGAGCGTAATGCCGCCGGAACTGCTGGAGCCGACAGTGAGGGTCTGCGTGCCGCTGGTGGCGGAACCGATGACAGTTGTTCCGATATTGAGCAATCCGCTGCCGGAGTTGGTGAAGTTGAAGGCGGTGGTTGTCGCCCTGAGGATGAGGGCGGTGGAAATGGTTTGTGCCGCACTTGACTGGTTGAAAATGCCCGATGAGGCACCCGTGCCGCCGATGGTGGTGCTGGTGCCGCCCGAGATGGTCACGGCACCCACGGCTGAAGCAAAGGTCATGCTGCTGGCCGCTTTGGTTCCCGTCACCGTGATGGTGCCGGTATTGGTGGTGGCAGCCCCGATGATGAGATCATCCGCAAAGGTGGGACTGGCGACGGCGATGCCGCTGTTGCCTCCTGTGGCATCCGAGTTCCAGAAAAGGCCGGTGTTCCATGCACCGACGACGGTGGAGAAGCCAGGTGATGCAGTGCCGTCCGCGTCCCAGTAATAAGTGGCGGCTTGTGTGAGGCTTGAGGAAGCGAGGACACCGGCGAAGATGACGGTGGAGAGGGAGGAGAGGCGGGAGTTGCGGAATTTTGGTCTCATGGGATGCGGATGATGCTGGGTTTTGGCTGGTTTGTTCGAAAATGAGTTTCGGATGGAAGTAGTTTAGGCGATTATAGGGAGTTCTCGGGGGCTCATCAAACTGTTATTTTGAATTTTTTCGCGTTTTTTTTTGGAAAGGCAGGTTGGGGGATTGGGGGATTGGGGGAGGTAGGGCGGCACCGCCGGGGCCGCCGGTGAAAGGGGTGCCAAGGCGAGGCCCATGAAACGCCGGAACGTCTCGCCCATGGACGGAATCCCTTGGCTACCCTTTCGCCGGTTCCCCCGGCGGTGGAACCCTACCCGGCGAGGCGGGACCTCGCGCAGGATACGCGTCCAATCACATGGCGTTGTGGTCCCATGGGCTGCCGCTGCCGCCGGTGCTGTCCTTCGTCCTCCACCAAGGACCGGAGGCCTGGAATGTCTCCACCGCCTTCGAGGATTTGTTCGAGCTGCCGGATGACATCGCCGCGGATCTGCTGCCGTTTCTGCCGAAGTTCCATCATGCGCTGCTCGACCTCAGCCGGAGTGATCCGGCATCGGAGGAAAGCGATACCCAGCTCAGGATGGTGCGGCACCTGATGAAGCTCGCCCGCGAGCGGCAGTTGCTCAGATACTTCCGCAGGCTGGCGGAAAGCCTGGTCGAACAGGTCCCCGACAGCCTGCTCGGGCGCCTGTTGCTCTACGCGCTGCATGCCGACAGCGAGCTTGACGCCCGGCAAATCTACCGTAGTCTGACCACAAATCCTGAACTGGAAAAACGAGCCATGTCCGTCGCAGAAAAACTAAAAGCAGAAGGCCGGATGGAAGGGAATCTCCCAGGGAATCTCCCAAGGCCGCGAGGAAGGGCTTTGGATTGGGAAAATCCAAACTCTGGAAGAATTTCTTGGACAAAAACAGACCGCTCGGGAAACCCTGGAAACCATGCCTCCAAAGCTGATGCGGCATCTGTGAAAGCGGCAATCTGTGAAAGCGGCTCAAGCTCGCGCCGTTGCTGAAAAGGAATTTGAGCGGGTCACCGGCCTGAAAGACCACGCAGCAACCGAGTTTAAGCAGGTCGAACAGTCCAGCCTTGCGGATTTCTACCGCACCTTCGCACCGACGCTGAACTGCCCCGCCCAGCCATGTCCGCTCCGACCGACGCCGTCAATGGTGTGCCACCGCGCCGGCGTTCCTGCCGTCCCGGCCGATCACCACGGGCGACCACGACACCTCCCGCATCGCGTGGGCCAAGCTGCTTGCACGGATCGCCGAGGCGTTCCCACTT
>Ga0163151_10007002_pt1 | contig 13388 bp, 11 predicted proteins | sample OliLakLV19MP5IB2_FD_145596 | JGI IMG/M metagenome (GOLD analysis project Ga0163151, IMG submission 145596) | Freshwater microbial mat bacterial communities from Lake Vanda, McMurdo Dry Valleys, Antarctica - Oligotrophic Lake LV.19.MP5.IB-2 | ecosystem: Environmental > Aquatic > Freshwater >...
AGTTCGGCTTCTGGGGTTACGGATGCCTCGTGGCCGAGCAGCGCAGAGATCCCGCCAGCCGAACCCCAGGCGTAGTCTCGCGGCGTGTTGGTGATGCCTACAAACATCCTTCTGGCTCCCTCAGACGCATTGGATCAAACTACCAATCCCCTAGGCGCCCCAGTTGCTCACACCTAGGCTTTGAGAGGATTTCGACAACGACTGGAGCTCTGCTATGTCACTGACGACAATGGATTCACCCGCCGCAGTAGCCGCGTTCGAGCCGATCGCAGCGGACTTCTACGGTTTCGAGGCGAAGCTCACCGACACCGAAAAGGACGTCATCGTTCGGCTTCGCGCTTTTCTCGACGAGCACGTGCGCCCGACGGCGAACGACCTCTGGGCCAAGGCCGAGTTCTTCGACCGCGAGATCGTCGTCAAGGGCCTCGCCGAACTCGGGATGTTTGGCATGCAGTGGGACGAGACCAAACACTGGGAGAACAGCGCGGTGTTCCGCGGCTGGGTTGCCCTCGAACTCGCTCGGGTCGATTCGAGCGTTGCCACCCTCGTCGGCATGCAGAACGGTCTCGTAATGGGCGCGATCGGGGTTGCAGGCTCTGCCGAGCAGCGCGCCGAGTGGTTACCGAAGTTCGCTAGCGGCGAGTTGCTTGGCGCATTCGGCCTCACCGAGCCGCTGTCCGGCTCCGACTCCGCGCAGGGGCTTCGGACCACGGCGACTCGCGACGGTGACACCTGGGTACTCAACGGCGCCAAGCGTTGGATCGGCAACGGCACGATCTCGGACCTGACCGTCATTTGGGCCAAAGACACCGAAGACGGGCAGGTCAAGGGTTTCCTGGTACCAACCTCAACCCCCGGCTACCGCGCGACGCGGATCGAGAACAAGCAGTCGCTGCGAATCGTGCAGAACGCCGACATCGTGCTCGAGAACGTCGTCATTCCGGCATCCCACCACTTGGCTGGTTCAAAGTCATTCCGCGAGACGGCCACTGTCCTGCGCCTGACCCGCGCCGAGGTTGCGTGGGCCGCAGTCGGTAACTCAGTCGGAGCCTACGAGGCGGCGGTCAAGTACGCCAAGGAGCGCGTGCAGTTTGGCAAGCCGATCGGTGCGCACCAACTCGTGCAAGACCTGCTCGCCAAGAGCCTCGGCAACATCACCGCATCGATTGCCATGGTCACGAGAGTCTCCGAAATGCTCGACGAGGGCGTGCAACGCGACGAGCATGCATCGCTGGCGAAGGAGTACACGACGAGCCGCATGCGCGAAACCGTTGGCTGGTGCCGAGAGGCTCTCGGCGGCAACGGAATTGTTCTCGACTACGGCGTGATGCGGTTCTTCGCGGACGCCGAGGCGCTGTACTCCTACGAGGGCACCCGCGAGATGAACACGCTGATCGTCGGGCGGGCGATCACGGGGCAATCAGCGTTCGTCTGAGCCTCCACACTGTGAGCCTCAGGTCCCAAACGAGTTTCGCAGCGCCTCTATCCCTTCCTTAGCCCCACCGTCGAACACCACTGAGCCGTGCGAAAGCACGATCACGCGATCGCACATCTCCTCGACTTGGCGCGCGGAATGGCTGACGAGCACGATCGTTCGGCCCTCTTCCTGAAACTCCCTGATCTTCTTCATGCACTTCTCTTGGAACGGCTCGTCGCCGACCGCGAGTACTTCGTCAACCAAGAGTAGGTCGGGGTTAACGTGAACGGAGATCGCGAACGCCAGCCGCACATACATACCAGAGCTATAGAACTTCACTTGGGTGTCGATGAACTCCCCGACCTCTGAAAAGTCCACGATCGAGTCGAAGAATCCCTCGGTCTCCTTGCGGGTGAGACCGAGGATGGAGGCGTTGAGGAACACGTTCTCGCGGCCGGTCAGGTCTGGGTGAAATCCCGCGCCCAGCTCCAAGAGCGCAGCGAGCCGCCCACGCCGCTTCACGGTCCCCGAGGTCGGACGGATAATTCCGCCGACGACCTTCAACAGGGTGCTCTTGCCCGATCCGTTGGCCCCGACGAGACCGACCGTCGTGCCCGCGGCAATCTCGAGATCGATGTCGCGAAGAGCCCAGAAATCCTCCTTGTGCCTCCGCGACCGACCAAAGTTGACAAGGCGTTCCTTGATCGATTTGTCCTTGCGGATGACGAATCGCTTGGACACACCGGAGACGCTAACGACGATCGGTGGGTTCGCGAGCGGTCCCACGATGGACGGCTTTGGGGCGGCCATCAGATCTCCTGCGCGAAGTTGCCTTGCAGGCGAGAGAACACGCGCTGTGCAATGAAGAGCAAGACAAGCCCGACCCCGAACGCCACGAGAAGGCGAAGGTCCATGTCGGCCGGCCACGGCTGCGGCGGGATCGTGATTCCATCCGCGGTGACCCGCTCTTGCGATCCAGCGGCCCACACTCCACGCTGAAAGGCCATGATCGAGAGTGACATCGGGTTGATGAGATAGACAGTTTCGACCCAGGCGAGTGCGGCATCATCACCAGCCTTCACGACGAATGACCAGGCATAGACAACGGGCGACGCCCAGAAAAAGATCAGCAGCCCCACTTCGACGAGGTACTGGATGTCGCGAAGGTAGACGTTCAGCGCAGAGAAGAGCAGGCCGAACGCAACTCCGTATACGAGCGCGACGACGATGCCTGCTGGCACGTAGAGCAAGTCCCACGTAAGCGGGAAGACGCCCGCGAGCGCAGTTGCTACCAGGAGAATGCCGAACTGGATGAGGAAGTTGAAGATGGCGGCGCCCGTCGCGGCAAGAGGGAAGATCTCGCGGGGCAGGTAAACCTTCTTGATGAGACCGGCGTTAGCAATGATCGACGACGTCGATCCCAGCACGATGTCGCTATACAGGCCCCAGATCGTCAGCCCGCAGAAGACAAAAATTGCGAAGTCCGGGATCTCACGGGCTGCGCCGAGGAACTGTCCAATGGCGACAAAGTAGATGAGGAGCATCGTGAGCGGGCGGATGAGGCTCCACAGGAATCCAAGGCTGCTGTCCTTGTACCGCGACTTGAGCTCACGGCGCACCAGCAAGCCCAAGAGCTCGCGGTGGAGCCGCAACTCGCTGATGAACACACCGAAGCCGCGAAAGACACCTCCACCGCCGGCCTGAATGTCGCTGAGTGGAAGGCGCTCGAGGCGATCTGCTCGTTCGCGGGCAGTTTCTGACACAGCGTCAAATCTACGTCCCCAATGGCAGCGTCCGGTACTGGGCCAGCGATGACGCGGGGTAATGTCGAACGCCGGCCGCCTCATCGGTGGCCTCATCCCGGCATCACACCCGCCGTCGCATAGCCTTACGGGATGCGATTGATCGAGCGGCGCTGGCTCCGATTCACCTTTCTGGTGCTCGTGCTCGCAGCGACGCTCGCAGGGGACGCGATTCGGTTCACGTTCGGATGGTGGACGTTCGGCGTTCTCGTGGTGCTGCTCGGCGCGGCATCCGTCTGGTTGCTCATCGCTCACCGCGACCGCTGGAGCTTTGGCGCGCTGCCGTACCCACTGCTGGCGTTCCTCGGTCTTGCTGTGCTCTCGATCGCCTGGTCGCAGTATCGGGATGCCACGGCGCTCGGGCTCTTCACGACCGCCCTTATCGTCGTCGGAGCACTTGCCATCGCGGTCGCGTTCAGGTGGGAGGAGCTCCTTCGCGGGCTCAGCGCGGTGCTTCGGACGGTGCTCGGACTCTCGCTCGTCTTCGAACTGTTCGTCTCGGTCGTCATGCGCGGGCCGATTCTGCCGCTGTTTACCCAACCGGGCGTTGACTACACGCAATACGACACACTGCCACCCCTGCTCTACTGGTCGAGGAACGAGCTGTTCGAGGTTTTGGACGAAGGTCGCATTCAAGGCGTCGTTGGCAATGCGAACAACCTCGGCTTTCTCGCGCTCCTCGCGGTGATCGTCTTCGCCGTTCAGCTTGCCGACCGCTCGATCGGGCGGGCGCACGGTCTGGGCTGGATCGCGATTGCCGCACTGACGCTCGCGCTGACGCGGTCGGCGACCGTGACGGTCGCGCTCGCGGGCGTCATCGTCGTGGCAGTTGTGGTGTTGCTCGTGCGGCGGGCCGCAACCGTTGCAGGCCGAGCGCTCGTCTACGGCATCGCCGCGGGCGCCGCTGCGCTGCTGGCGGGGCTCGCGGTGACGCTGCAACGCGGCATCCTCGAACTGCTCGGCAAGAGCGCAGACCTCACCGGTCGCCTCGGTATCTGGCAATCGGTGACTGAACTCGCGCAACAGCGACCGGCATTCGGCTGGGGCTGGGTGAGCTACTGGATGCCGTGGGTCGCGCCGTTCGACAACCTCGCGTTCCGCAACGGCGTGCGTCAGTTGCAGGCGCACAACGTCTGGCTCGATGTCTGGTTGCAACTCGGGGTTCTCGGCGTTGTCATCTTTGCAGCCCTGGTCTTGTCGACGTTGACGAGGTCGTGGATTCTGGCGGTTGATCGGCCGGTCGAACTAGCCGTCCGCCTCGCGAGCGGGCGCGCGCTCGGGGCACTGCGCTCAACTGCCGCGTACCGCGCGCTGTCGCTGCTGCCATTGCTAATCTTTACTGCACTTATCGTGCAGAGCGTGGCCGAGAGTCGCCTGCTGGGCGAGTACGGGATGCTGTTTCTCGTGATCTTCGCGGTCAAGACCAAAGCGGCTGCCCCGCCCGGGCCGTACGCCGTCGCGCGATGACTTCGCCGCCCAGTTCACCGTCCGGCTCGTCGGCTGGCGCTTCGACCGGCCGCAATTCGGCGCGCGAGACGGTCGCTGCGATGCTGGCCTCGCCGGAGCTTGCCCGCGTGCTCGCACTCGCCTCGATCGGTACAGCCGTACTCGCCTTCGCACTGCAGCGCACGATCGGCATAGCCGGACTCCTCGGCGTCTTGACCGTGCTGGTCGTGCTCGCCATCGCCGCCTTCATCGCTCGACGCGGCATGGTCGATTGGCAGGGAATCCTGCCGGTGTCGCTTCTGACGTTCCTTGGCTGGGCGGCAATCTCGGTCGTGTGGAGTCAATACCAGTGGTCCACGCTCGGCAGCCTGATTTACCTCGGAATGTTCACGGTGCTGGGGATCGTTGTTGCCCTGAGCCGGGACACCATTCAGATTGTGCGGTCGTACGGCGACGTGCTCCGCGTCGTGCTCGCGGCATCCATTGTTCTCGAAATCTTCGCAGGGGTGCTGATCGATGCGCCGATCGGCTTTCTGGGCATCGACGGCAACCTCGACCTGTTTGGCCCTGTGCAAGGCCTGATGGGCAGTCGGAACGAGTTCGGGCTGCTTGGGGTGGTCGGCGTTGTGACGTTCGGCACCGAGCTACGCACGCGTTCGGTGCCGAGAATCCTTGGCATCGTCTCACTCGCGCTCGCGGGCCTGAGTGTTGCGCTCTCCCGGTCGCCGGTCGTCTTCGGCGTGTTTCTCATTGTGGCGGTCGCGGTCGGCGCGCTGTATTTTCTGCGCAGAGTGCGACCGGATCGCCGCCGGTTCTGGCAATTTTCCCTACTTGCCGTCGCCCTCATCGGCGCCGCCATCGCGTGGCTCGCCCGCGGTCGCGTTGTTGAACTGCTGAACGCGAGCGGTGCGCTGAGCTACCGGCTCGACATCTGGCAACGTATCGAGGCACTCATCAACCTGAGACCACTCGAAGGCTGGGGCTGGATCGGCCGCTGGCGCGCGGACGTGCAACCATTCATCGGCTTGGCCAACCCCAGCGGCACCGTGCCAAGCGGAGCGCTCAACGCCTACCTCGACGTCTGGTTCCAACTCGGCCTGATCGGTGTCGTCATCTTCGTCGGGATGCTCAGCCTCGCCTTCGTGCGCTCCTGGCTGCTCGCTGGCCGCCAGCGCAGCATCGTCTTCGCTTGGCCAGCGCTTGTGCTGGTGGCGCTCCTGACAAGTGCTCTCGCAGAGAGCACGCTGCTGACACAGTGGGCGTGGCTGACCTTTGTGCTGTGTTGCGTCAAGGCTGCGCGAGAGCTGAGTTGGCGCTCTGCCCTAGAAAAGCAAAGACCCGAGAGATAGGCAACACGGCGACGACGTGCGTCGATGGCGACCTTTTCTGATTGCCTAACCCACGCTCGCGTTGACGCGGTCGGCCACCGTTGCAGGCCGAGCGCTCGTCTACGGCGTCGCCATCTTCGCCGCCCGCATGCCCTCGACATTGCCAAGGTCGTGGATTCTGGCGGTTGACCGGCCGGGCGGGGTAAGGCGGCTGGTAGCGTTGCGCCACGATGACGACGCATGCACTAATCACCGGCATCACGGGCCAGGACGGCCTCTACCTCGGGGAGCTTCTCGCCGACAAAGGCTACCAAGTGCACGGACTCGTGCGCAGCGCCAGCGGACCCCGGCACGACGACGTTCGGATGGCGATCCCGGGCGCGCAGTTGCACGTCGGCGACCTCACTGATCCCATCAGCCTTCTGCGCACACTCGACCTGGCGCAACCCTCTGAGGTCTACAACCTCGGCGGAATCTCGTTCGTAGGTTCCTCTTGGGAGCACGCGAGCGCGATCGCCGATGTGACAGCCAAGGGTGCGCTGAACTTGCTCGACGCCATCCGCATCCACGTGGGTGACGACATGAATCGAGTGCGGATCTACCAAGCGTCGAGCTCCGAGCTGTTCGGCAAGGCACAGGAGGTTCCCCAGCACGAACGCACTCCGTTCTGGCCGCGCTCCCCCTACGGAGTGTCAAAGGCATTCGGTCACTTCATGACGGTGAACTACCGAGAGAGCTACGGTCTGCACGCCTCGTGCGGTATCCTCTTCAACCACGAATCACCGCGCCGGGGACCGGAGTTCGTCACGCGCAAGATCACGCGCGCCGCCGCGCGAATCGCATTGGGCCTCGATGAGACCGTGGCGATGGGCAACCTCGACGCCCGTCGTGACTGGGGCTTCGCCGGCGACTTCGTCCGGGCGATGTGGCTCATGCTGCAGCAGGATGTCGCGGACGACTACATCATCGCCACCGGGCAGACCCATTCGGTACGCGACTTTCTGACGCTTGCATTCTCGATCGCTGGAGTTGACGACTGGGAGTCGCACGTCGTCATCGACCCGCGGTTCCTCCGCCCGACCGAGGGCGAGCAGCTCGTCGGCGACGCGACCAAGGCTCGGCAGGTCTTGGGCTGGACTCCAACACTGCCGTTCGAAGACCTCGTCGCCATGATGGTCGAGAACGACCTCCGCGAACAGCGAGCGCTGAAGCACTGAACCACGAGCCCCGCCAAGGGTCTGGCAGCTCGTGTCTGCGGCCGCCAGCGGCCCGCAGGCGGCATCGGGCGTGTCGCTTAGGATTGTAGGAGCCCCTGTTAGCCGTCGCGAAAACTCGGAGATCTCATGTCAACGAAGGCCGATGTGCATGCAACGGCGGATGTCGCTCCGAGTGCACAATTGGGCAGCGGCGTGCGGGTGTGGCACTACGCGCAGGTGCGCGAGGATGCGGTCGTCGGCGCAAACAGTATCATCGGGCGTGGGGCGTACATCGGCACGGGCGTTGAGCTCGGCGAGAACTGCAAGGTGCAAAACTACGCTCTCATCTACGAGCCGGCACGACTGGCACGGGGCGTCTTCGTGGGACCCGCAGTGGTGTTCACCAACGACGAGTTCCCCCGGGCGATTAACCCCGACGGAACGCTCAAGTCTGCGCAGGATTGGAAACCAAAGGGTGTCACGGTGCTGGAAGGCGCCTCGATTGGCGCACAGAGCGTCTGCATCGCCCCAGTGACCATCGGGCGCTGGGCCCTCGTCGGAGCCGGGTCGGTCGTCTCCAAGGACGTTCCGGATTTCGCGCTCGTCGTGGGGAGCCCCGCCCGCCGCGTCGGTTGGGTGGGGCACGAGGGAATCCCGCTAGTTCAGCGGGACGATGAAGTGTGGGTGTGCGCGAGCAGCGGTCGCGAGTATCAACAGACGACAACAGGAGAGCTCACAGAAGTGGTTAGCGAATGATTCCCTCAGCCAAGACGCAGATCGGTGACGAAGAGCGGGCCGCGGTTGATCGCGTGCTCCGGTCCGGAATGCTCGCGATGGGGCCGGAGGTCGCCGCCTTCGAAGCCGAGTTTTCTGAAGTCGTCGCGGGCCGGCACTGCATCGCCGTCAACTCGGGCACGTCAGCCCTGCACCTCTCCCTGCTCGCCGCAGGAATCGGACCGGGCGATGAGGTCATTGTGCCATCGTTCAGCTTTGCGGCGACCGCGAACTCGGTCGCTCTGACCGGGGCGACCCCGGTCTTCGTCGACATCGAACCCGACTACTTTGCCGTCGACCCGTCCGCGGTGGAGGCCGCCATCACTCCACGGACCCGCGCCATGATGCCCGTGCACCTCTACGGGCACCCCGCCGCGCTTGGCGCCCTCTCCGCGATCGCCGAGCGACACGGGCTTCTCCTGCTCGAGGATGCCGCCCAGGCGCACCTTGCCTCGGTCGATGGGATTCCGGTCGGCGCGTGGGGGATCGCGGCGTCGTTCTCGTTCTATCCGACAAAGAACATGACCGCCGGCGAGGGCGGTCTCGTCAGCACGGCGGACGAGACCGTGGCGCGCACGATGCGACTCCTGCGCAATCAGGGCATGGAAAAGCGCTATGCGAACGAGGTCGTCGGATTCAACAACCGCATGACCGACATCCACGCGGCGATCGGTCGCGTGCAGCTCACCAAGCTCGCCGGCTGGACCGCGCAGCGCCAGGCGAACGCAGCGTTCTTCAGTGAGAACCTCAGGGGCGTCGTTACGCCACCGACGGCCGAGGGTGCCGTTCACGTCTTCCACCAGTACACGATCCGCGTCGTCGACCACGATCGCGATCGTTTCGGCGAGGAGCTCGCATCGCACGGCGTCGGATCGGGCGTGTACTACCCAACGCCCATCCACCGTCTGCCCTCCTTCGATCTGGATCTGGATCTACCGACGACAGAGCTCGTCGCCGGTCAGGTGCTGTCGCTGCCGGTGTACCCCTCCCTCACCGAGGACGAGCTGGCCACGATCGTGACCGCGGTGAACGCCGTCGCCTCTGCGGGATCCTGATGGCGCTGCGCGCGGGGGTGGTCGGGCTCGGTGTCATGGGGCGCCACCACTGCCGGGTGCTCAGCCAACTTTCCGGGGTGGATTTCGTCGGAGTCTACGACCCCGCCGAGAACGTGCCGGAGCAGATCAACGGAGCCCCGGTCACGCGCGACCTCGGTGCGTTCCTCGACCTGGAGCTGGACTATTGCGTGGTTGCGGCGCCGACCATCTACCATCTGGAGTTAGGGCGCGAGCTCGCCGCTCGCGGCATCCACGCTCTCATCGAGAAGCCCGTGGCATCCGACTCGAAGTCGGCCGTCGAACTTCGCGACCTGTTCGACGCGGCAGGTCTGATCGGCGGCGTGGGGCATATCGAGCGGTACAACCCGGCCCTGCAATCGATGCGTAGTCGGATTGAAGACGGCCTCCTCGGAGAAATTTTGCAGATCATCACGCGCCGGCAGGGTCCGTTTCCCGGGCGCATCGCGGATGTCGGGGTCGTCAAAGACCTCGCCACTCACGACATCGACCTAACCGCGTGGGTGAGCCAGCAGACCTACGTCTCGATCAACGCTCGGACCGCCCACCGCAGCGGCCGCGAGCACGAGGACATGCTTCTCGCGATCGGCACGCTCAGCTCAGGAACCATCGTCAGTCACACCGTAAACTGGCTGAGCCCGTTTAAGGAGCGAACAACGGTTGTTCTCGGGGAGAACGGTGCACTTGTTGCCGACACGCTGACAGCCGACTTGACGCACTACCAGAACGGTGTCATCCAGAACTCGTGGGATCGGATCTCGACGTTTCGGGGGGTCAGCGAGGGAAACATGACGCGGTTCGCCCTCCATCGCACCGAGCCTCTTCTCGCTGAGCACGAGGCCTTTCGCGATGCCGTGCTCTCGGGCGACCCGGCCGGAGTCGTCACGCTCGCGGAGGGAACCGACGTGGTCGCAATCGCCGAGCGCTTCGTCGCCGACGGCACGCTCCACACCCTGAATTGACACGAGAGCGCTGAGGAGAAGGCGCTGAAAACGAAAGCAGAGTCATGAGGATCACCGTTGTCGGCATGGGAAAGATCGGCCTGCCGCTCGCCGTCCAGTTCGCAAGCAAGGGTCACACGGTCATCGGGGCCGACGTCGTGCCCCGCACCGTTGACCTCATCAATGCCGGCACCGAGCCCTTCCCCGGGGAGACCGATCTCGCGCGCAAGCTCGCGATCGAGGTCGAGGCGGGTCGACTCACTGCGACGCTCGACACGACCGATGCCGTGCGGCAGAGTGACGCGATCGTGATCGTCGTGCCCCTCTTCGTCGACCAAGACGGCATCCCCGACTTCGGATGGATGGACGCCGCGACCGCAGCGGTGGGCCGCGGCCTGCAACGTGGTGCGCTTGTCTCCTACGAAACGACGCTCCCGGTGGGGACCACGCGCGACCGCTTCCTGCCCGCGCTCGTGGCTGAGTCCGGGCTCTCGGCAGATGAGTTCCAGCTCGTCTTCAGCCCCGAGCGCGTGCTCACGGGGCGCACCTTCGCCGACCTCCGGAAGTACCCGAAGCTCGTCGGCGGCACGACCCCCGCGGCAGGGGTGGCCGGAGTGGAGTTCTACGATTCGGTTCTCGACTTTGACGACCGTCCGGATCTGGACCGACCCAACGGGGTCTGGAATCTCGGTTCCTCGGAAGCCAGCGAGCTGGCCAAGCTGGCCGAGACGACGTACCGCGATGTCAACATCGGGCTCGCGAACCAGTTTGCCCGCTACGCAGACACGCGCGGGATCGACATCTACAGCGTCATCGACGCGTGCAACAGTCAGATCTTCAGCCACATCCACCGGCCGGGGGTCGCCGTGGGCGGCCACTGCATCCCGATCTATCCCCAGATGTACCTCTGGAACGATCCTGACGCGACCGTGGTGCGGGCTGCTCGCGCCGCCAACCGCGCGATGCCCGCGTACGCCGTCGCGCTCTTGGAGAAGCACCACGGCCCGCTGGCGGGGGAGCGAGTGGCCGTTCTTGGGGCGAGCTATCGCGGCGGGGTCAAGGAGACAGCGTTCTCGGGCGTGTTCGATGTCGTCGAGGCACTCGCAAGCGCGGGCGCAACCCCCGTGGTCAACGACCCGCTCTACACTCCCGCCGAGATCGAGGCCCTCGGATTCGTGAACTATGAGTTCGGCGAACCTATCGACGCGGTCATCGTTCAGGCGAATCATGACGAATACACGCGGGTGCGGGCCGACGACCTACCGGGTGTACGCACAGTCGTCGACGGTCGCGGAATCACAAGCCCGGGACTGCGGGATGCGGTACCGACCTACGTCATCGGCGCCGCCTCGACGCACCAGTAGGGCTAGCCAAACTCGCCCCTAGCGCACCGCGGCGAGGCGCTGCTCGAGCACGGCCTTCAGCTGGCGTGCGCGCAGCGCGTAGCTGTGGTCGCGCAATGTGCGGGCCTGGCCCGCCGCTGCGATGCGGTCGAGGCGAACGGGATCGCGTAGGAGGGCTGCGGCCTGCGCCGCGGCATCCTCGACGGAGTGGTAGGTGACCACTTCGGTGGCCGGATCGAACAGTTCACCGAGATTGCTTCTGTCTTCGGTAATGAGCGCAGCGCCGGATCCCGTTGATTCGTACATTCGCATGTTAACAGCGTATGGGCCTGCGATGGAGCCGTGGCGGTTGATGACCATCTTGCTCTGACCGAGGAGCTCGAACATCTCGTGCCCCCACGCCGGGCCGGCGTAGTTGGCCGAAAGACCGGCGTCGCGAAGGGCACCCGAGTCGGCCGGACCATAGATACGCAGGCCTGGCACGGCACTCGCGACCGCCTGGAGCAGCGGACCCGTCTGCGGCTGGAGGCGAGTGAAGCTCCCGATAAAGATCGCGTCGATCGACCGGGTTGAGGCGGGTGACACGGTCGCGAACCGCTCGTCGAAGCCGAGCGGAATCCCTTCGGAGTCGATCCCCCAGCTGCGCGCCGTCTCGACGATTGTAGGGAGTGCCGAGACGATCAGGTCATAGGAAAGCAGGAACGGCTTCGGCGGAAGGGGTGACGCGATCTCGCCGACCAGCAAATCAGTGTTGCGGCGGATCTCCCGGGCCAGAGCGGGTGGCAGAAGGTTGATGTCCTGCACGAAAACCACATCGGGGCGGAGCGTCTTGACCTGGTCCAGCAGAACGCCGTGCACGTGCGGAAAGCGGTGGATGACGTTGCGCAGGCCGGGGACACGGGCAAGGTGCGCGGCGTACTGCCATCCCGGGGACCAAGGCGGGCGTCGACCTTGCTCCGTGCGCCACAGGCTCTGCAAAGCGAGCGAGTTGGGGATCACCGCGTGGGCATCCCACCCGATCTGCCGAAAATTTCGGGCGTACGCGCCACCGGTGCCGAACCCGAAACCCAGAGCGTCAGCCATCCGATCGCCGTACCGAGAGGGTGCGGTCGGGCGACCGCTGAGACCGAGCGACTCGAGAAGGGAGTAGTAATAGGTATCGACGAACAAGATCGACTTGGGCACCCGCCAAGCCTAGGGTGCCCCGTTCGCTATCCGATCCAGGTGTACGGCTTCCAAGAGTCACCCATCTGCGTGGCGGGGAGGATCCACCAGCCGGCGCCGTTCCCACGGTAAAGAACGAGTCCGCCGCTCGCGTTTCGCGCGAGGATGTCCGGCTTACCGTCACCGGTGAAGTCCCCGGCGGGCGCAAGGGAGAACAGCGAGTTCCAGCTCGTTCCGGCCGAGGTGCGCGGCAGCTTCCAACCCCCGCGACCGTCGCCGGCGTACGACCACAGGTTGCCGACGCTGTCGCGCGCGAGGACATCCGGATGCCCATCGCCGGTGAAGTCGCCGGGACTCAGCAGCGAGGTGAAGACGTGCCAGCTGGTGCCGACCCGCACTCGCGGAAGCCAGCCGCTCGCTCCATTGCCGGGGTACAGCCAGAGGTTGCCCGCAGCATCGCGCGCAAAGACGTCGGGCTTGCCGTCACCGTTGAAGTCGCCAGCAGCGAAGACCGCGGTGAAAGACTGCCAGCTGGTCCCGACTTGGACGCGCGGCTGCCAGCCTCCAGAGCCGTTTCCGGGATGCATCCAGAGGGAACCCGACGCGTCGATCCCAATCAGGTCCTGGCGCCCGTCTCCGCTGAAGTCTCCCGGGAAAAACATCGTGAGATATATGGCCCCGAGGTCAGCGGGAATGCCCGCCGCTGTGCCTCCGGTGCCATCCCCAGCGAAGAGCGTGATAGCTCCCGAGAGGGCTCGGGCGAGCAGGTCGCGCTTGCCATCCCCCGTCAGATCGCCGGTGACGCCTTTGGCGGCGGGTGCTGGCGGCACGGTTGGGGTTGCCGTTGGGGTTGGGGTTGCCGTTGGAGTTGCGGTTGCGGTTGCCGTTGGAGTTGGGGTTGCCG
>Ga0163151_10007003_pt1 | contig 13388 bp, 11 predicted proteins | sample OliLakLV19MP5IB2_FD_145596 | JGI IMG/M metagenome (GOLD analysis project Ga0163151, IMG submission 145596) | Freshwater microbial mat bacterial communities from Lake Vanda, McMurdo Dry Valleys, Antarctica - Oligotrophic Lake LV.19.MP5.IB-2 | ecosystem: Environmental > Aquatic > Freshwater >...
TGATAAGGCCGAACGCTCAGATTTTAATATTGGGGCTGCCTGCATAAAATCATTTTCAGCAGCAACCTGAATTTTTTGATTGACGTCAGAATCCATAAATAATTGATCTTGACCACCTGTCATCGCTAAATAAACTCTGCCTAATAATTGCGTATCAATTAAAGCTCCATGCAAATCCCTTTTGGAATTATCAACTTGATAACGCCGGCAGAGGGCATCTAAGCTGTTGGATTGTCCGGGATGTTTATTTCGAGCTAAAATTAAAGTGTCTATTATTGAGCAGCGTTCTTCTATTAAGAAATTTTTTCCCAATAATTTTAATTCATAATTAATAAACCCAATATCAAAAGGGGCATTATGAATAATCAATTCCGCACCACTAATAAATTCAAGAAACTCTGTCATGACATTAGCAAATAAAGGTTTATCTTTGAGAAAATCATCGTTTAAACCATGAATTTCAAATGCGCCTTTATCAACTGGACGCTGAGGGTTGATGTAAGTTTGGTAATGACGCCCAGTGAAACGGCGGTCAATCATTTCAATGCAGGCAATTTCAATCAGACGGTGCTTTTCTGTAGTTAGCAAACCTGTTGTTTCAGTATCTAAAATAATTTGTCTTGTCATTTTTGAACTAAGCCCCTGTTTAATTCATCAATGCCTTTATTGGCCAGCTGATCGGCACGTTCATTTTCTACGTGCCCACTGTGGCCTTTCACCCAATGCCATTCGATTTGGTGCTTGGCGGCTTCATCATCTAAGCGCTGCCACAAATCCATATTTTTAACTTCTTCTTTTTTACTATTACGCCAACCTCTTAATTTCCATTGATGAATCCATTGGGTAATGCCTTTGCGAACATATTCTGAATCGGTGGTCAAAATGACTTGGCAAGGTTTTTTTAAAGAGGCTAATGCTTGAATAGTCGCCATCAACTCCATGCGATTATTCGTGGTCATAGGCTCGCCGCCAAAAATCTCTTTACACTGTTCACCAAAGCGCAAAATAGCACCCCAGCCACCGGGACCGGGGTTACCACGGCAAGCGCCGTCCGTAAAAATTTCAATTTTTGTTATATTCATATCAGCAATCATTAGGGTTCCTTATTTATAATTCGAACAGAAGGTTCTAAGCTACTTTTATTCAGATTCATTTTTTTTGACCAGGCCACTTGTAAAATGGGGATTTTAGTTCGCTTTCTTTTTTGAGCCGCTAAAATATTAAAACCGCCGCAGGCCGGGAAACAAAAAGGGCCCAAGGCTTCTAACCATAATAATCTCTGCCACCAACGAAGGCTGCGCATTGGCGGCCGGAAACAAAAGGTATCGCTCATGACTACACGTAATCCTAATTCTCGCATCCAATGTTTTACTTGCCAGGCCGTCCAATAATGACCGTTCCAAGGCAGCTCATGATCTTGGGTAAAGGCGTGCTTTAGCCCCCAAAGACTCCAGGGATTTAAACTGATAATAACTAATTGGCCACCCGGAGCTAATGCCTGATAAACTTCGCGCAATAATACAGCAGGGTTTGCAACAAATTCCAGGACATGAACCATTAAAATTACATCCACACTTTCTGGAATTAAAGGCAGCTCATCCAGAGCAACCTGAATAGATCCTGATTTTGCCTGAGTGTTAAAAAACCATTTAAATCGAATGCGGCTGGAAGCGACCAATTCCGGCAAGCCCCCGATTTGAATTAAATAATTACCATGCATAGGCGTTATTAATTTCTGTAGCTGTTCACGCTCCATTTCCATCAACAATGCCCCCGGCTCTTTTTTTAACCAGGACGATAAGTAACAAGGATGAAAGCTCACACTATCTCCAAAATGATTCATTGAAATAAATTATGTAATTATAGTATGATAAAGGCATTGTTCACATCAAGCTAATAACTTAGGCAGGGTGTCCCAGGAAAAAATTTGGCTGTAAAAGAACGTCAGCAAGGGTTCAAGATTGGCCCATTAATGACGTGGCTGGGTGCACATAGCTTGGCAAATGATTTGCCATATGAGGAATAAATAATGGGTCAAAAAATATTCACAGCGCTTTTTTTGGTCATATTCAGCTTGCTGTTTATTCCGTTTCTGTTGACTAAAGCGGTTTCGCCTCGAAGCAATATCTGGCCCGAAATCTCCAGCCATATTCGTATTGATTATAAAATGGGCCAACAGGCTGAAGTCGACAAACAAATTGACTGGTATTTAGATCATCCTAAAGTTTTACATGCCTTATTGTCTAACGCGCAACCTTACTTATATTACGTTTACCAACAAATCCAGCAACGTAATTTACCCGCAGAACTGGCCTTAATTCCTATTATTGAAAGCAGTTATAATCCATTCGCCCAATCAGCCATGGGCGCCAGTGGCTTATGGCAAATAATGCCAGCGACTGGAGCCGATTATGGTTTAAAAACAAGCCATAATTTCAATGGCCGTTTAGATGTCATGTCTTCAACTAAAGCGGCTTTAAGTCATTTTAGTTCTTTATATAATTATTTTGGGGATTGGTTGTTAGCTATTGCTGCTTATGACGCTGGGGCTGGTAAAATAAAATCTATCATGATGGCCAACCAAGCCTCTCAACAAAACACTGATGTCTGGTCTTTATCTTTGCCGGAAGAGGCTAAGTTTTATGTCACTAAACTGATTGCTTTGGCCGCTATTGTCAAAGACCCGGAACGTTTCCATGTCATTTTACCGCCCATACCTAATGAACCTTTTTTTCTTGCTTTTCCGTTAAATCATCAAAGTATCAATCTTCATCAAATTGCGGAGACAACGCAAATTGATTTATCCACGCTGCGGCGATTAAATCCTGGATTTAGTTTAGACACAAATTTTATTATCGAAGGCGATTATGCTCTATTAATACCTAAAGATAAGGCTTATCTTATTGAAGAAAATACTGAATTAACTCCAAATCTCGGATAAAAAGTGAACATAAATTCTAAAATTTTAGATGGCCGGTCTATCGCCTCGGCAATTAAGCAAAAAATTGCCCAAGAAATTCAGCAAAGAATCCAAAAAAATCTGCCCCCACCAGGTTTAGCGGTCATTTTAGTTGGTGATAACCCTGCTTCTCAAAGCTATGTTAGCCACAAGCAAAAAGCTTGTGAAGAAGTCGGCATTTTTTCTGTTTGCCATCGCTTACCTGAAAATTCCGGGCAACAAGATATTATTGATTTAATTGAACAATGCAATAATGATCCAGCGATTCATGGAATTTTATTACAGCTTCCTTTACCCAAGCACATTAAACCAGAACCTTTATTAGAAAAAATTGATTACCATAAAGATGTTGACGGCTTTCATCCCTGCAATATGGGTAAATTAGTCTTGCGACAACCCGGCTTACGGCCTTGTACGCCTTATGGAATTATGAAGTTATTAGCCGCCACAAAACAAAATCTCATCGGATTGCATGCAGTGGTGATTGGCGCTTCCAACATTGTCGGCAGGCCCATGGCCTTAGAATTACTATTGGCTAAATGTACAGTGACTGTTTGTCATCGCTTCACGCCGAATTTGGCTCCTTATGTGCAATCCGCAGATATTTTAATTTCAGCGACGGGGAAACCAGGGTTGGTAAAAAGCGAATGGATTAAGCCCGGAGCAATTATTATTGATGTCGGTTTTAATCGTCTACCCAATGGTAAAATTACAGGTGATATTGATTTCAACCTAGCTTTGGAAAAAGCCTCCTGGATTACCCCTGTCCCTGGGGGAGTGGGTCAGATGACTGTCGCCATTCTACTTGAAAATACTTTGCGAGCCGCCCAAAAAGCGTTTTAAAAAGGGGAGAACACAGCATTCCCCCTTTTGCGATCATCAAATAAAATTCAGCTTTATTTTTTAAAATCAATCTTTGTGCTGTACTGAATAGTACCATCTGGTGAGGTATAATAAATTCTTGCTGTTATAGATCCTGTGTAAGAACTCATAGCACCGCCGCCATCCAGCCAAACTATAGTACTCACTATATATGTACTGGGGTAAGCGGATTGACCATCGCCAGGAGCCGCCGTCACTCCCATATACCAAGGATTATAAAGATTACCTGAAGCAATACCGCAGACCATCATTTTTTGTCCTGGCGCAACCCAATATTCTTGTGCTTGATATGGGTTCCCAAGCGAACCGCCATCGACTATAACATAACTATCTTTCAGCTGTTGATCATCAATTGCTGAATTTTTTAAATTATTAACAATATACATACAATTGGGCTGAAGCGCTAGGGCATTACCACAAACGGCGCTTAAACCAATTAAAGATATAGAAACGTTTCTTATTAAATTTTTCATTTTCTCTTTTCCTTTTCCTTTTTGTTTTTGTTTTTGTTTTTGTTTAAAAAACTTTCACTTAATTACATAAATTTTATTCTGTAACGAAGTGGACTATATCACGCACACTTGTAAAAATACAACCCTAAAAAAAATTTGAATTTAGAACTCATGAAGAGGTAAAATATAAAAATGTCATTAGATATGGTTACAATTGCGCGGATTCAATTTGCATTCACTATTGCTTTCCATATTTTATTCCCTGCTTTTAGTATCGGCCTGGCTACTTTTTTAGCCATTATGGAAGGTGTTTGGCTGAAAACTAAAAATCCTCTTTATTTAAATATCTGTAAATTCTGGCTCAAAATATTTGCCTTAACCTTTGGCATGGGCGTTGTTTCCGGCATTGTCATGGAATTTCAATTGGGAACCAATTGGGCGGTTTATACTAAAGCAGTCGGCCCAGCTCTGGGAGGCTTGTTTACTTACGAAGTGCTCACCGCGTTTTTTATTGAAGCCGGTTTTTTAGGCGTCATGATCTTTGGCTGGGAAAGGGTGGGCGCTAAACTTCATTATTTAGCGACTATTTTAGTGGTTATCGGCGTTACATTATCAGCTTTCTGGATTTTAAGCGCCAATTCCTGGATGCAATACCCTGCAGGCGCCAGCCTGGTTAATGGCCAATTTATAATCGATGATTGGTTTAAAGTGATTTTTAATCCTCTCGCCTGGCCCAGATTTTTTCATATGTTACTTTCTGCCTACATTACAACTGGCTGGGTCATTACAGGAATTTCCAGTTATTATTTATTGAAAGATAAATATATTCAGTTATCAAAAATTTGTCTCCAATGGACTTTACCCGCTTTATTAATTCTTATTCCCATACAGGTTTTTTTAGGCGATCAAGTCGGCTTAAATATTTTACATTATCAACCGATTAAAACCGCAGCCATAGAAGGCAATTGGCAGCCCCAGAAGGGAGCGCCTTTATTGTTATTTGCCATTCCACGACAAGATGAACAACGCAATATAGCTGAGCTGGGAATTCCCAGGCTTGGCAGTCTGATTAACACCCATCGTTGGGATGGTGAGTTGCCTGGCTTAACCAGCGTCTCACCCCAAGATCAACCTTGGGTGGCTCCTGTATTTTACAGTTTTAGAATCATGGTCGGCTTAGGCCTGCTCATGCTGTTATTGGCTGTGATCGGAGTTTTTCTTTTGTGGCGGCAAAAATTATTTGTGTCGAACTGGTTTTTACGCGCCTGTGTTTATTTTTCACCTGCTGGATTTATCGCTATCTTAACAGGATGGTTTACCGCCGAAATCGGCCGCCAACCTTGGGTTGTTCAAAATTACTTGCGGACAATTTCTTCAGCCTCAGCTATTTCATTACATGAGGTCATTATTTCTTTTGTTTTGATAATTTTAGTTTATGGCGTTATTTTTGGAATTTTTTATTTCCGTTATTTATCTAAAATTATCCAACATGGCCCCAAAGATTTAGAAATTGAAACTTCTCCATTTTCTTATATGGCTGAAGAAAAAAATAGCAAGTTTACACCCACGTAGAGGGGACATTCTGCGTATGTAAATTCAGTGCTATTATCGTTACAAAAATACTCTTTATTGCTTTGAAGAAAGATGCCTTGGCAATTAGCGGAGTATCAACGCATACGCCAGCGAACTTTGCTGCTTAAGTGGATGCGGAATCTCTTTCTCACACACAGGTACTCCGAGCATGAGAAAGAGATTCCACAGACAAGACCCGGCTATGCTAATCCTACGAATAGAGCGGATGTCGTTGATGCAGACGCGGAGTGGGTTTATGCTTCAATAGCGGTCATTACTTACTTGCTATAACTGCGTATATACGCAATCAGGAGAGTTTTTATGAATTTATTACCTTTAGCCTGCGCGTTTATTATAGCGTTCTGTATTGTCATGTATGTCATTCTTGATGGCTTTACTCTAGGAACTGGAATATTACTGCCATTTCTTACCCATGAGGAGCGTGATCAAGCCATGAGCGTGCTCTTGCCCACCTGGGACGGCAATCAAACCTGGTTAGTCTTAGGCGGCGCTTCCTTGTATGGAGCCTTTCCACTGGCGTTTAGTTTATTATTGCCTCATTTTTATTTATTCCTATTTTTAATGGTCACCGCTTTATTATTTCGAGGCGTTGTTTTCGAATTTCGCTTAAAAGCAGAGGCTGGACGTAAAATCTGGGATGGAATTTTTGCCTTAGCTTCTTTAATCGTCACTTTAATCCAAGGAGTCATTTTAGGTAACTTTATTTCCGGAATCCAAGCTGGAAAATCTATTGTAGTTCCTTTCACGGCCTTTACTGCTATTGGATTAGTCTTAGGTTATTGTCTCTTAGGCTCTACCCGTCTAATTTTAAAAACCCAAGGAACTATCCAATATAAAATGAGAAAGCTTTCTTATTTTGCGCTTTTTGGAGTAATCATGGGTATTGCCATCGCCAGTTTATGGACGCCTTTTCTCAATATGAATATTTTTGATCGGTGGTTCGGAGAAAGCCATTGGATTTATCTAATGATCTTGCCTTATATGACTGCAATTACTTTTGTCATTTTAATAATATCGTTGTATAAGCAAAATGATTTTTTTCCTTTTTGGTGCTCTGTCGTTTTATTTCTTTTTGCCTATATGGGTTTAATGATTAGTTTATTTCCTTATATAGTGCCTTTTCAAATAACTGTCTGGCAGGCCGCCTCACCCGATAGTTCATTAAGGTTTTTATTATTTGGTTTGATCTTAATGATTCCTGTCTTATTAATTTATACAGGTTATTCTTATCATATTTTTAAAGGTAAAGTTAAAAATGTCTTCGAATATTAAAAAATGGGCTTGGTTCTTAGGTATTTATTTTATCAGCTTAACTTTATATGGAATTTTCAGTCTAGGTTCTCATTATTTAGTAAAAATCTTCTGAACTCATTGATAATTGCTGAAAAAAAAAGTACGCTATGTACTTTATTAACAATAGTCAGGAGACATTATGAGAAAATTTATTTTGCCATTATTAGCCCTTGGAGTATCTACTAGCAGCATGGCTGACGCCGTTGATTCATTTGTTTTTCGCAATGCATCTACCCAACCCATAATAGTCTTCCTTGACTATAACCTTCCAGCAGCTGCACTTGATGGCATATTTGTAGGTTCTGGTTTTTCAGGCTCTACAAAAATAATTAAAACAGAGCTTTCTGGTTATAATGTCAGCGCCTGTTGGACATCATGGTCTAGTTATCTTTCTCCAACACATACTTCAAAAGATTGTTTGGATAACCCTTTTGTAATAGTTGCTTGCAAAAATACTTCACCAGATAGAGTAACCGCTACCGGAAATCCTTATGGACCGATTTCAAGCAATGGCCCTACTCTCTCCTGCACTAGTGTCACTTTAATTAATCAATAATAAAATTTAGGTAAAAAAATCCCTTATTTTTAAAAAAGTAAGGGGTTTATAAATAATGGGCTAAGTTGGAATTAAAATCTAAATATGCTCAGTAAACAGATATAAGTAAGCCGAAAATATAGGCATGATAAAAAAAAACCCGTTGAACAATATGCTCAACGGGTTTTTTAAATAAAGGCCTGGCGGTGACCTACTTTCGCATGAAAAAAATCATACTATCATCGGCGCAGAGCGTTTTCACTACTGAGTTCGGAATGGATTCAGGTGGGACCCACTCGCTATGGCCGCCAGGAAACGGTTAGCCATTAGACTAATCCAATGGCCGAAATCTTCAATTTGATAAGTAAGTTTTTGCGAAGGATTGAATTGAATATCACTTAATTTTACTGAACTCAAAAACCATTTAAGGTTATATGATAAGCCTCACGATTAATTAGTACAAGTTAGCTACACGCATTACTGCGCTTCCACACCTTGCCTATCAACGTCGTTGTCTTCAACGAATCTTTAGGAGCTTCAAGAGCTCGCGAGATCTAATCTTAAGGGGGGCTTCCCGCTTAGATGCTTTCAGCGGTTATCCTGTCCGTACGTAGCTACCCAGCTATGCCACTGGCGTGACAACTGGAACACCAGAGGTACGTTCACTTCGGTCCTCTCGTACTAGAAGCAACTCCTCTCAAATCTCGAACGCCCACGGTAGATAGGGACCGAACTGTCTCACGACGTTCTAAACCCAGCTCGCGTACCACTTTAAATGGCGAACAGCCATACCCTTGGGACCTGCTACAGCCCCAGGATGTGATGAGCCGACATCGAGGTGCCAAACACTTCCGTCGATGTGAACTCTTGGGAAGTATCAGCCTGTTATCCCCGGAGTACCTTTTATCCGTTGAGCGATGGCCCTTCCATGAAGAACCACCGGATCACTAAGGCCTACTTTCGTACCTGCTCGACTTGTCAGTCTTGCAGTCAAGCACCCTTTTACCTTTGCACTCAATGCGCGATTTCCGACCGCGCTGAGGGTACCTTTGCGCTCCTCTGTTACTCTTTAGGAGGAGACCGCCCCAGTCAAACTACCTACCATACACTGTCCTCGATCCGGATAACGGATCTAAGTTAGAATCCCAAGTCCGTCAGGGTGGTATTTCAAGGTTGGCTCCACCAGAACTAGCGCTCTGGTTTCAAAGCCTCCCACCTATCCTACACAGACAAACTCAAAATTCAGTGTAAAGCTATAGTAAAGGTTCACGGGGTCTTTCCGTCTAGCCGCGGGTACACTGCATCTTCACAGCGATTTCAATTTCACTGAGCCTTGGATGGAGACAGCGTGGCCATCGTTACGCCATTCGTGCAGGTCGGAACTTACCCGACAAGGAATTTCGCTACCTTAGGACCGTTATAGTTACGGCCGCCGTTTACTGGGGCTTCGATCACCAGCTTCTCCCCGAGGGGATAACCAGATCAATTAACCTTCCAGCACCGGGCAGGCGTCACACCCTATACATCCTCTTACGAGTTTGCAGAGTGCTGTGTTTTTATTAAACAGTCGCAGCCACCTGATTATTGCAACCTCTTTCAGCTTCTGTCGCAAGACAGTCACTTACAAGAGGCGTACCTTCTCCCGAAGTTACGGTACTATTTTGCCTAGTTCCTTCACCCAAGTTCTCTCAAGCGCCTTGGTATTCTCTACCTGTCCACCTGTGTCGGTTTGTAGTACGGTTCCATAATATCTGAAGCTTAGAGACTTTTCCTGGAAGCTTGGTATAAATCACTTCACTCTTGTCCGAAAACAAAAGCTCGTCATCACGCCTCAGGATAGTGAGTTTCCGGATTTGCCTAGAAACTCTCCCTACACGCTTAAACCACCACGACCGTCGGGTGGCTGATCTAACCTTCTCCGTCCTCCCATCGCAATATTATGAAGTACAGGAATATTAACCTGTTTTCCATCGACTACGCATTTCTGCCTCGCCTTAGGGACCGACTAACCCTGCGCCGATTAGCGTTGCGCAGGAAACCTTAGACTTTCGGCGTACGAGTTTTTCACTCGTATTATCGTTACTTATGTCAGCATTCGCACTTCTGATACCTCCAGCAAACTTTACAATTCACCTTCAACGGCTTACAGAACGCTCCTCTACCACTCAGAAGAAAAATCTTCTGAATCCGCAGCTTCGGTACATAGTTTTAGCCCCGTTATATCTTCCGCGCAGACCGATTCGACCAGTGAGCTATTACGCTTTCTTTAAAGGATGGCTGCTTCTAAGCCAACCTCCTGGCTGTCTGAACCTTTCCACTTCGTTTGCCACTTAACTATGATTTGGGGACCTTAGCTGGCGGTCTGGGCTGTATCCCTTTTCACGACGGACCTTATCACCCGCCGTGTGTCTCCCACGCTAAAACTTCTCGGTATTCGGAGTTTGCAACGGTTTGGTAGTCCATGACGGACCCCTAGCCGAAACAGTGCTCTACCCCCGAGAGTCATACGTGAGGCGCTACCTAAATAGCTTTCGAGGAGAACCAGCTATCTCCGAGCTTGATTAGCCTTTCACTCCTATCCACAGCTCATCCGAGTCTTTTTCAACAGACACCAGTTCGGGCCTCCAGTCAGTGTTACCTGACCTTCACCCTGGCCATGGATAGATCGCCCGGTTTCGGGTCTACTCGTTGCAACTAAACGCCAATTATGACTCGATTTCTCTACGCCTCCCCTATTCGGTTAAGCTTGCTACAACGAGTAAGTCGCTGACCCATTATACAAAAGGTACGCCATTCCCCACTAAAAAGCAGGGTTTGACTGCTTGTACATATACGGTTTCAGGTTCTATTTCACTCCGCTCACAGCGGTTCTTTTCGCCTTTCCCTCACGGTACTAGTTCACTATCGGTCAGTCAGTAGTATTTAGCCTTGGAGGATGGGCCCCCCATCTTCAACCAGGATTTCACGTGTCCCGGTTTACTTATCGTTACCCACTAATTTGTCTTTTCGCATACCGGGCTATCACCGTCTATGGCCGACCTTTCCAGATCATTCTGCTAAAACAAATTAGATGTTGGTAACTAGGCTGTTCCGCGTTCGCTCGCCGCTACTAACGGAATCTCGGTTGATTTCTTTTCCTCCGGGTACTTAGATGTTTCAGTTCCCCGGGTTCGCTTCTATACACCTATATATTCAGTGCATGATTTCTAGAATCGCTTCTAGAAGGGTTTCCCCATTCGGAAATCTGCGGATCAAAGCTATTTTGCCAGCTCCCCGCAGCTTATCGCAGACTAACACGTCCTTCATCGCCTCTGACTGCCAAGGCATCCACCGTATACGCTTATTCACTTATCATATAACCTTGAATGATTCTCAAGGTTATTTTACAAAAAACGCTAACTAAAATTTAAGTAGATACTTACCTTCGCGCCTTACTTATCAAATTGTTAAAGAACAGTACTAGATTTAAATATCTAGAGATGAAACCCTTATTGAAAGATTTCTTCTATAAATATTTTAACCTCAAAACATAAATATGGAGCCAGTCGGGATCGAACCGACGACCCCCTGCTTGCAAAGCAGGTGCTCTCCCAGCTGAGCTATGGCCCCCCTCGATTAGTATAACCGATTAATGGTGGGTCTGGGAAGAGTTGAACTTCCGACCTCACCCTTATCAGGGGTGCGCTCTAACCAACTGAGCTACAGACCCATTCTGTCGGACGGAGTACGTCGATTGAAAGCAGTTGAAGTGAATGCCTCGAGTAGAATCAAATCATCGTATAAGGAGGTGATCCAGCCGCAGGTTCCCCTACGGCTACCTTGTTACGACTTCACCCCAGTCATGAAGCACACCGTGGTAGCTACCCTCCCGAAGGTTAGGCAAGCTGCTTCTGGTGCAATCCACTCCCATGGTGTGACGGGCGGTGTGTACAAGGCCCGGGAACGTATTCACCGCGACATTCTGATTCGCGATTACTAGCGATTCCGACTTCATGGAGTCGAGTTGCAGACTCCAATCCGGACTATGAGCGGCTTTTTGGGATTAGCTCCACCTCGCGGCTTGGCAACCCTTTGTACCGCCCATTGTAGCACGTGTGTAGCCCTACTCGTAAGGGCCATGATGACTTGACATCATCCCCACCTTCCTCCGGTTTATCACCGGCAGTCTCCTTAGAGTTCCCACCATTATGTGCTGGCAACTAAGGACGAGGGTTGCGCTCGTTACGGGACTTAACCCAACATCTCACGACACGAGCTGACGACAGCCATGCAGCACCTGTCTCTCGGTTCCCGAAGGCACTTCTCTATCTCTAGAGAATTCCGAGGATGTCAAGAGTAGGTAAGGTTCTTCGCGTTGCATCGAATTAAACCACATGCTCCACCGCTTGTGCGGGCCCCCGTCAATTTCTTTGAGTTTTAGCCTTGCGGCCGTACTCCCCAGGCGGAGAACTTAACGCGTTAGCTTCGCCACTAAAAGAAATTAATCTTCCAACGGCTAGTTCTCATCGTTGACAGCGTGGACTACCAGGGTATCTAATCCTGTTTGCTCCCCACGCTTTCGCACCTAAGTGTCAGTATTGGTCCAGATAGCCGCTTTCGCCACTGGTGTTCCTTCCGATATCTACGCATTTCACCGCTACACCGGAAATTCCACTATCCTCTACCATACTCTAGATATCCAGTATCGGAGGCAATTCCTAGGTTAAGCCCAGGGCTTTCACTTCCGACTTAAATATCCACCTACGTGCGCTTTACGCCCAGTAATTCCGATTAACGCTTGCACCCTCTGTATTACCGCGGCTGCTGGCACAGAGTTTGCCGGTGCTTCTTCTGTAGGTAATGTCAGGGTTTAAGGGTATTAGCCTTAAACTTGTTCTTCCCCACTGAAAGTGCTTTACAACCCGAAGGCCTTCTTCACACACGCGGCATTGCTGGATCAGGGTTTCCCCCATTGTCCAATATTCCCCACTGCTGCCTCCCGTAGGAGTCTGGGCCGTGTCTCAGTCCCAGTGTGGCTGATCGTCCTCTCAGACCAGCTACGGATCGTCGCCTTGGTAGGCCTTTACCCTACCAACTAGCTAATCCGACGCAGGCTCATCTTATAGCGTAAGGCCCGAAGGTCCCCTACTTTGCTCCTTAGAGATTATGCGGTATTAGCCCGAGTTTCCCCGGGTTGTCCCCCACTATAAGGCAGATTCCTACGCATTACTCACCCGTCCGCCGCTCGCCGCCCTCCTGGGTTGCCCCAGGATGCGCTGCCGCTCGACTTGCATGTGTTAAGCATGCCGCTAGCGTTCAATCTGAGCCAGAATCAAACTCTTCACTTTAAAGTTTCGCAGCTTTCGCTGCTTGATCGGACTCGACGCACAAACGCCAGTGTTAAGTTGGCGTTTGGCATCGATAATTTCTTAAAGATTCAATTATCTACCCAAAGCACTCACTTAAACTGCTTTCATATTTATGTACTGCTGTTTTTTAAAGATCGTTTCCCTTATCGGGAAGAGTTGCCATTCTACGGATTTCTAAGGGTTTGTCAACACTATTTTCGAAAATAGTTAATATATTTTAAAATAATTTCACAGTTATCACTAATTCCATTTATTTTCAAAGACTTATATCAGGCGGGTCAAGACCTAATTCATCTCATCTGCTGCGTATCTATTAAGTATAGTAT
>Ga0163151_10007004_pt1 | contig 13387 bp, 8 predicted proteins | sample OliLakLV19MP5IB2_FD_145596 | JGI IMG/M metagenome (GOLD analysis project Ga0163151, IMG submission 145596) | Freshwater microbial mat bacterial communities from Lake Vanda, McMurdo Dry Valleys, Antarctica - Oligotrophic Lake LV.19.MP5.IB-2 | ecosystem: Environmental > Aquatic > Freshwater > Lake...
CCGGCACCGTGCCCACCCGCCGAAAAGCCGGCAAGGACCATTTGTCAGGTCGCCCATGCAGCCGGAGTGACGGGCTGGCATGGAGACGCCACGAACGAAAGGGGAGGCCGGTCTGAGCAAGGGCGCATCTCCGGGTTGTCGGTCTTCCAAGGTGGCATGGGCATCTTGCCCATGTCCGAGAAATTCCCCCATCCCACGGGCGGGCCTCCCGTGCCACTTCCAAAACACCTTCGCGGCTACCGCCAACCGGCAGATGCGCCCTGACGGCAAGGGTCGCGGACATTCTGCTCGATTTGCCCGTGGCCCCGATGGTAAAGATCGGGTCGATGGGTTGCCCGGGTGGCGGAATGGTAGACGCTTTCGACTTAAAATCGAATTTTCGAAAGGAAGTACCGGTTCGAGTCCGGTCCCGGGCACCACATCGATGGATCGAACGCCTGGCATGGCAACGCCGTCGGTGCCCCGCATGATGACAAGAGTCCCACTGGCGGGCGCCGGCTCAGAAACGATAGTTGGCGGTGAGGCCAAACTGCCGCGGATCGGCCCGCGTCTCATAACGCGTCGTGAGGTAATCCGGATCCTCATTCCCAAAGAAGAACACGCGTTTTTCGTAACGTTCGTCGAAGAGATTCCGGCCCCACAGCGTCACGCTCCAGGCTCCCCATGCGTATCCAACACTGCCGTTTGCAAGATCGAACGCGCGTCGTGCCTCATCGTGGTTGTTGGAGTCCAACTGTTCGGCACGCCCAACCCACTCCACCTGGCCAAACCAGCCCGACGCTGCGCGATACCGCGTCCCCAAGGTGTAGCCGTACGGAGGCGTATTTGCGAGCCGGCGACCACCGCCGGCGTTGCCATTCGTCAGGACAAATGTATCCAGGAACGAGTCCATGAGCCCCAGCGAACCGTGAATCGACCATTCGCGGGAAAGCGCATACGCCGCCGAGGCTTCAACTCCATTGACCTTGGCGCGTCGGGCGTTCGCCGTGAAAAAGCGATAACTGCCCCCGAATCCCGCCGAATCGCGCACCTGGGCGTCACGACGCTGCATTTGGAACGTCGTGAATTCACCCGAAAGGCGTTGATCCAGCCAATGTCCACGCACGCCCACCTCGTAGTTCCAAAGATACTCCGTATCATAGGTGAGCGGATCCGAAACCGGATTAATGCGAGCGTCCACATTGATACCGCCACCTTTGTAACCGCGGGTGATCGAGGCGAAAACCACGGCGCGATTCGTGAGCTCATGTTCCAGTGCCAATTTTCCGCCCCACAACGTATCATCAAAGGCCGGCCGGAACGAAACCTCCGGATCGAACGACCCCCGACTCGCGCGAAAACGCGTCCGCGTGCCACCTCCCTTGAGGTCGAGCAGTTCGGCGCGGAGCCCGAGCGTCAACCGCGTGCGCGCACTAAAATCATGCGCGATCTGACCAAACACCGCCACGTGCTTGGCATCATAACGGGTCTGCAGGCCCCGCACATTACCCGGATCCACATTGGTGTAATCGCTCGACTCTTCCGTATTCGAAAAGAAAGCACCCAGCGTCCAGCGATCGATCCAACCGAGCGCCGCACGGGTCAGGGCGGAGTCGAAGCGTAACTCCTGGCTGAATCCATCGCGATCGCGACGGACATCGCTAAAACCCTGATACGAATCCGCCGTCCAGTCATCATCGTAACTGTAGACCGAATCGACCCAGCTGGCACTGGTGACCGACGAGATTCGCACGCCGGCGAACCCCGTGTAGCGCCCACGCAGGCTGCCGGCGAACGAGCGTTGTTCATCGCGTCCGGGCTGGTCGCTGTACGTGATGCGGCCATTGTTATCCAACGCAAATTCATCGAAGCCGTTGTTTACATCGGAGTAAAGCAACGCGGCGTCCCACCGCCATGCCGGCGCAGGATTAAGCGTGAGACGAAGCCGCGCGCCCAGCTCATCGCGCGCATTCGTGGCGCGGTTCAGGGTGGCGTTGTGACGAAAGCCATCGCTCGTCGATTGCTGCACGGCAAGCCGTGCCATGAATTGCCCGGGTTTCGCCGCCCAAAGTGGACCGCCGATCGCGAATCCGCCGGAACGTAACGCATCTTCGCCCACCGTTGCTTCCACTTGACCAGTCCAAAAGGGCGTCGGCTCCTGCGTAACCAATCGCACCACGCCCCCTGCAGCATTGACGCCAAACGCCCCCGCTTGCGGTCCGCGCAGGACCTCAACCTGGCGGACATCAAACGTGCTTCCAAGCGTCCCAAGTCCCGTGAAATCGAGATCGTCCACGAGGAAACGCACCGTGGAATCCGGCGTCTCTCCTTCATAGTGCGAATTCTCGCCCATGCCGCGAATTTGGAAGTAGCGGGGCCGCGAGGTTCCACCGCTCCAAGTCAGGTTCGGAATCTGATCCGTCAAATCTCCGAAGTGCCGCACCGCGCCGGCGCGAAGCACCTGCTCGTCGAAGACAGTCACGCTCGCCGGGATCCGAGCCAGCGGCGATTCCCAAAGATCCGCTGTGACCCGCAATTCCTCCAAGGTAAGCGGAGGCGTGCCGGGCGAGCCGGTTCCCGTCGGCAAAGCCGTCGCGGCAACAGCCGTGGTTTGCGCGTGGGCGACGTGAGCCGCAGTGAGCGCGGTGAGTTGAAGGGCAATTCGTGTCAGGAGTTTCATGGTGGTGAGGCCCAACCCAAAACAGACTCCCGGCAGAAGGGGCGCCACGTCGCACCCCACGGCGCTCAACGCTGCGCCTGCTGTTTCCTTCGTCGGCATGATCCGTTCAGGTTCGAAGGGTCGAGCGGTCGAGCGCACCGCAATCTCAGTCCTCCGCGGAGGACACCCCTACAGGCAAGCCGCACACAATGCCTCTCGACCGCCGGAGCAAGCGGAATCTTTCGCAAACCAACCGGGCCTGTTCGCCCGCGGGCTTTAAGGCAGATCGTAAACTTCGAGGAGCGTCATCCCCGGGACACCATTGCCGCTCTTTACCTGAACCGTGTAAGCACCGGGCTCAACTGCGAGAACGAGGGCAGAATCACGGCTCGACTCATCCAAGAGCCGAAAAGCGCCGGCCCGATCGAATGCCGCGGTCATCTGCACGACCGCATCGGAGGACTGCACCCCGTCGCTGCCGCGACCCCAGCCTTCATTCGTTGCGATCAGGCGATCGCTCTGGAAAACGGCCATTCGAGCGTCCGTTAACGCCCCGCTCACTCCGAAAGCTTCCAAGGTGGGCCCAATGGCCCGCACCAACACGTTGCGAGACTTACCTCCCGAAATTACAAAGCCGCTGATCAGGGAGTCATCCGCCGAGTTGATCCGCGCCAAGGTGGAAATATTAACAAGAGCAAGGTCCTTGGCGGCATCCGCTGAGCTGCTGAAAATATGCGTCAGCTTTGCGCCCTCGCCAGCTTTCATCCCGAGGAAACGACCCGCTACACTCGGACCGCCGTTATCATAAACCTCCAGGATTCCATACTGCTGACTTCCCGGCAGGACACCGCCGGAATAAGGCCCGCCTTTGCTCGACGGGTCCGAACTAAGGGCGGCGCCGTGTAATACAATGAGCGGAGCCCCGCCGCCCGTGGCATAATCCGAGTTGGTACCATCGTCGAAGGCCAGGCCGTGCATGTCGCCCGAGAGCATCACTACGTTGCGGATACGATTATCGCGGATAAAATCGGCGATCTCAATTCGCTCCGTGGCATGACCGGCCCACGAATCATCGCCGAGCGCTGCCGGCGCGATCCACGGATCCGATGACACCCACAAGACCAGCGGAAAACCGGAATCCCGGGCGTTAATCAGCTCCTGCTTGAACCAGGCTTTTTGCGCCGTGCCCAACCGGGTCTTCGAGGCGGACTCCTTCAGGGAAGTCGAGACGGACCCACTGCGCAGATCAGTCATAATGATGCGAACGCGGCCAATTGTGAAGGCCTGCCCAATCGTCCCGCCCGTGGGACCAATCGGATAATGCGGAACGCGTTCCCGATAGACCGCTCGGGCGGTATCGCGGCCGATTGCCGTGGTGTTGGTGTCGTTGCCGCAAAAATCATGATCATCCCACATATAGGCCACGGGCACCCCACGATAGAGCGCACCTTGGTTGGCATGACCCAAGACTTGATCATAGTTTACCCGATAATCATCCGCACTTGTGCTATTGGTATCACTATAGTGCAGATCACCGGTATTGATGAACAAAAGCGGACGCTCATTTAGGATCGCGTCATAGGCGCTCTGGTTGGCGTGTCGAAAATCTCCACAGGATCCAAAGGCGATCTTGAACGAACCGCGACCCAGGGGGAACGTGCGGAAGCGGCCCCGTGCTTCCGGCTCGCTTCGGAGCACACCGGCAACTTCGAAACCGTAATAATAATCCGTGTCGGGCTTAAGACCCTGAATGGAAAGTTTCACCGCGCCAGAACTGCCGGTGCCAGTGGTCACCGTGGACGAATACAAAGCCGGAGTAAGACCGGGATCGGTGCTTACCCGCAGACGCACCTTTACGCCCGGCGTATCAAGTCGCGCCGCCACCGTTCCACTGGTTGGAGATATATTACCACTCCACACCCCACCGATAAACGATGCGCCTCCTTGAGCCAAGGACATCACATACGTTGCAATAAACAATACGAGGATTTTTAAAGACATCGTCCGGGGGGTTCTCCCTAGGCAATCCGACAACGACTAACTCGCAAGTGAATTGTATCTTTTGAGGACGTGCCTGACTGTCAAATACCCGGATTTGACATGAGGGAAAACACCTACCTCCTTATCAGATCCTCTGTGACCTCGCGATTGTCGCACTTGTTTTACCTGCCCCCGCTTAAACCGGCGACCTCTTTCAGCCGTCAATGAGGTCGCACGGCTTAATGTCATCCAAATCACACGTTTCCATCCTCGACCTTCGCTGGCTACTACCGGCGCTGTGTCTCGCCGGCGTGGGCGTCGGGCGTGCCGAGATCGTTGTCACCGAACTCATGGCCGCAAATTCGGTCACGCTCGCCGACGAAGACGGCGCATTTTCTGATTGGATTGAGCTGTATAATCCGACGAACACCACGGTCAGTCTCGATGGGTGGTTTCTCACCGACTCCGCTTCCAACCGTACCAAATGGCGGTTTCCGGCGGCCTCGATCGCGCCCGGCGCGTATTTGATCGTTTTTGCCTCCAACAAAAATCGCCAGACGGCGGGCGCCACCCTGCACACGAATTTTGCGCTTAACACCGACGGTGAATATCTCGGATTGATCAAACCGGATGGCGTCACCGTCGCGTTTGAGTTTTCCCCTGAGTACCCGGCGCTCGAGGACGACACGTCCTACGGGATGGTTTTACGCAGTGATGGAACGTTTTCACCAAGAGGCGTCCTGCTGACGCCAACACCCGGCTTGATTAATACGGAACTCAAACCGGCGTCGCTGACCGATGCCGTGAGCGTCTCCCGGCCTGCCGGACCCTTTCGAGATGCGTTCCTTCTGAAGCTCTCCGGCGCTGGCGCCGGACAACAAATCCGGTATGTTGTCGCGCGAGGGCTCGGAACCGGAGCCGCACCCGAGCCGTCTGCGACGTCCACGCTCTACTCCAATCCGTTCCTCGTCGATGCCACGTCAATGGTACGCGCGGCGGTTTTCTCGGCCGCGGGGGATGCCCGCGGTCCGGTCACCACCTCCTATTATTCACGGATCGCGCCGGACCTCTCCGGATTTACCAGTCACCTCCCGGTCCTCGTGCTCGACAGCCAAGGCAGCGGCCCACTCTCCCGCGACAATATCGACCACCCTTCCTGGCTTTATTTATACCCGGCGCTCGGCAACGGCATCCCCGTATTCTCCAGTTCGCCGGAACTCAGCAGCCCCCTGACGTCAACCGTGCGGGGCTCCTCCTCCGCCGATTTCCCGAAAAAGGGCTATAATATCAAGTTTACGGATACCGCCGGAAAGAAAACCGTGCAGGCCCCACTCGATCTCGCCGCCCACGAACGCTGGGCGCTCGTGGCCCCATGGTCATTCGATCACACGTATATCAACAACTCGCTGGTCTATTCCCTTTCCAATCAGATTGGTCGCTGGGCCCCACGCACCCGCCTGGTCGAGGTCTTCTTCAATGCTTCGGGAGATGCGGTCGAAGCCTCCGATCACGCTGGCATCCATATTCTCACAGACCGGATCGAGATTGGCTCCGGGCGGGTCGCGATCAACTCACTCTCCCCGGAAGACAAGAGCGGAGACGCGGTGACCGGGGGCTATATTCTTAAAATCGACCCCATGGATCCGGACGACATTGGCTGGCAGACCAACGGCGGCTATCCAGGAGACGGAATTTCCTCAGTCATTCTCGTTGCGCCAAAAGCCGATGACGTCGCGCCGGCCCAGCTTGCTTATATCAAGAATTACGTCCAATCCATGGAGGACGCGCTCATCGCCGATCACTCTATCAATTTCGCTCAGCGGACCTATCTCGACTATATCGATCGCGACTCCTGGGTCGACCACCACATCCTCAGTATCTTCACGGCCAACCCGGATGCCCTGACGCGCAGTGCCTACTTTACCAAGGATCGCGGCCGCAGGCTCTCCGCCGGGCCGGTCTGGGATTTCGACCGGGCCTTGGGATCATTTTGGGACCCACGCTCATCGCGCTGGGATTTGTGGTTTGGTATCGACTCGCCCGATACGTGGCAGGCGGGCTGGTGGGGTATCATTGCCCAAGACCCCGAATTCATGCAGGACTGGATCGACCGTTGGTACGCGCTGCGGCGCAACGAGTTCTCCGAACAGAAACTCCAGGCGCTCATCACCACCCTCGCTACGAGTGTCGGATCCGAGGCGGCCGACCGGGATGCTCTACGCTGGCCCGATAATGCCAGCCCGCACGGGAGCTATGCGGCGCAGATCAATTACCTGAAAACGTGGGTCACCAAACGGGCGCAATGGATCGATCAACAATTCCTCACGCCTCCCACCGTCGTCTCAAGCTCCGGCGCCTCCCTCACGTTTACCGCCACACCCGGGACACAGATGGCTTATACAGTGGATGGCTCCGACCCCCGTTCCGCGGGAGGTGAGATCGCGCCCAACGCCACGCTGACGTCGGCTTCGCTCACGGTTTCAGCCTCGACCAACGTGCACATGCGCAGTTATCGCGCCGATCTTCGGGGCGTATTTCCCGGGAGTCCGTGGAGTGCCCCGGTCGGGGGCGAACTCTCTTCGCCACTTTCGCCGAAGTCGCGCCTCGTGAATATCTCAAGCCGCGCCGTGGTCGGAATGGGTGAAAATGCCCTGATCGCAGGCGTCGTCGTGGCCGATACCCGTGCCAAACATTATCTCGCTCGCGCCATTGGTCCCGGACTCGCTGCTTTTGGCGCATCGAACCTCCTGATGGACCCGCAATTGAGTATTTTCAGCACGAGCGGAACCGAACTCTTTCGCAACAATGGCTGGGGGGGCGCACCGAATGCAGCCCAGCTTCCGGCTCATTCCAAAGGAGTTGGGGCATTTCCCCTCGCTACGGGCAGCAAAGACTCCGTGATTTCCGATCGCGTCAGCGCGGGCGCCTACACCGTGCAGATTACCACGCCGACCGGCGTCGGGGGGATCGCGCTCGCCGAATTGTACGAACTTGATGACAAGGGTCGTACCATCAATCTCTCCAGTCGCGCAAGGGTTCAAACGGGTGACGGCGTGCTAATCGGAGGCTTCGTTGTCTCGGGCTCTGCCTACCAACGGATCCTCATCCGCGCAGTCGGCCCGACCCTCCAAGCCTTTGGGTTATCGACTGCGTTGCGCGATCCGATCCTCACGGTTTACTCCGGCTCGACCGTTCTCGCCAGTAACGACCGCTGGGAAGCTGGCAACAACAGCACCCATGTAGCGGTCGCCAGCAAAGTCGTGGGCGCCTTCGATCTCGCCCCCAACAGTGAAGATGCCGCGTTGCTCATCACGCTTCCTCCCGGAGCTTATACCGTCGAAGTGAAAGGAAAAGACGGCGAAGAAGGCGTGGCCCTTCTCGAAGTGTACGCTGTGCCGTAATTGGGCGGCTCGCATTGTGGACAGTGCTGACTACGCGGGAAGAGACGGGCGTAGGTCGGAAACGCTCAACATTTGCGGAAGAAATTCAGAACCTTCCATCGATCCGTTACCGCCTGAAAAAACCGTTTAATCCGACGCAGAAGTTGTCGGCGTTCAACTCAATCCAACGCTACGGGAGCGACCGACGCTAAAACTACGTTCGGCTTCCGCACGGTCGCCTTGAGTGGATAACGAAAGACTTCTCCTTCGTAATTTCGAAACACGATCTCGTCGTCGGTGATTGACTCGACATACTCCGGGTTGATCGGAACTTTTCCACCGCCCCCAGGCGCATCGATAACATACTGCGGCACAGCGTACCCGGTCGTGTGCCCGCGCAACGCCTTGATGATCTCGATGCCTTTCCTCACATCCACTTTGAAGTGAGACCCACCCGTGATCAGATCCATCTGATACAGATAATAAGGCCGAACGCGCATGCGTAACAAACGATGAACCAGCGCCTTCATCACCTCGGTGTCATCGTTCACTCCCTTCAATAACACACTTTGATTTCCAAGCGGAACGCCGGCAAAGGACAGCCGGTCGCAGGCTTCCCGAAGCTCGGCCGTCGCCTCTTTCGGATGGTTCACATGAATGCTCATCCAGATCGGCCCGTACTTTTTGAAGATTTCGCAAAGTTCCGGCGTAATCCGCTGCGGCAGGAACACCGGTATGCGGGATCCAATGCGAATGAACTCCACATGCTTGATCGCCCGCAAACGCGACAGCAAATGCTCGAGCTTGCGGTCGGAGAGCAGCAACGGATCTCCCCCTGACAACAGTACGTCCCGAATCTCAGGATGCGCCTCGATGTAACGTAAACCCTGCTCGTATTCCGGGTGAAAATTGTAGTCTTGCGCATTGGAAACAAGCCGGCTGCGGGTGCAATACCGACAATACGCCGCGCACCGGTCGGTCACCAGAAACAGCACCCGGTCCGGATACCGATGTACCAACCCGGCCACCGGCGAATGCTCGTCCTCGCCCAGCGAATCGAGCATCTCCTCTTCTGAAACGACCATTTCGGCCCCGCGGGGAATCACCTGCTTGCGAATCGGACAATTCGGGTCGTCGCGATCAATCAGGTTGAAGAAATAGGGCGTGATCGCCAGCGCCAGTTTTTGGTTCGCATGGGCACAGCCAACCTGCTCGTCCGGCGTGAGCGTCATAAAGCGCTCCAACTGCTCCACCGTCGTGATCCGGTTCTTCAGCTGCCATATCCAATCCCGCCAATCACTCTCGGGAATGTGCTGCCAAAGACCCTGGCCTTCGTACCAGGTCGCGCGGTTCTCAGTGTAAGACATTAGTTCGGGTGAGAGCTAGGGCCGGAGTCGGTTCCTGTCAAATGACTGGTCAATAATCCCGCAGCGAATGGACCCAGGGATGCCGTTCGAGTGCGGCCCCGCGTGGTCGGCGATCACCCCTCCATCGGCCCGGACATTTTCCCAATCCTCCGAAGATTTCCACGAAACCACTTGGCAGCCCCGATCCGACGCATTTTCTTTGGTCTTTAATGTCCACGCCCAAGCCTGCAGTCCTCGTTCTCGAAGATGGTTCGATTTTCCGCGGCCGCGCGTTTGGCGCCGACGCCACCGTGTCAGGAGAATGCGTGTTCAACACGTCCATGACCGGCTACCAGGAGATTCTCACGGATCCTTCCTACTTTGGCCAAATCGTCACCATGACGGCCGTTCAGATCGGGAATTACGGAGTCAACGCCGAAGACGCCGAAGCGGCCGCGCCCAAGGCCACCGGCTTCGTGGTGCGCGAGCTCTCACCGGTGGTCAGTAACTGGCGCAGCCAAATCTCGCTCGGTGACTATCTCACCAAGCACGGCATTCCCGGCATCAGCGAGATCGATACCCGCGCCCTGACCAAAAAGCTCCGCGTCGACGGCGCGATGAAGTGCAGTCTCAGCACGATTGCCATCAGCGACGAAGAGGCCATCAAGCGCGCCCGCGAATGGCGCGATATGGCGGGCACCGACTACGTCCGCGACGTCACCACCAAGGTCCCCTACATCTGGCGGGCTGACGATCCCGCCAATTTCAACACCCCTTATTTGCCCGTTGGCACGACCATGAACGCCGTTGGCGCGCCGGCGAAGAAGTTCCGCGTGGCCGCCTTCGATTTCGGGGCGAAACACAGCATCTTCCGCAAACTCGTTAACCACGGCTTCGAGGTCCAGGTCTTCCCCGCCACCGCCACCGCTGAAGAAGTGCGCGAACACCAACCGGACGCCGTGTTTCTTTCCAACGGCCCTGGGGATCCGGCCGCCTTACCGTATATCCACAAAACGGTGACAGGTCTTCTGCCCGAATACCCGATCTTCGGCATTTGCCTTGGTCATCAGATGCTGACGCACGCTCTCGGCGGCTCCACCTTCAAACTCAAGTTCGGTCACCGCGGCGGAAACCAGCCGGTGAAGAACCTCGAGACCGGCAAGGTGTCCATTACCGCGCAAAATCACGGCTTCGCCACCGACCCGAAATCGATCGAGGAACGCGGCGCAAAGATCACCGAAATCAATCTCAACGACAACACCGTGGAGGGCTTGCGCCATACCAAGCTTCCCGTATTCAGCGTGCAGTACCACCCGGAAGCGGCACCGGGACCGAACGATGCCGACGCGCTCTTCGTCGATTTCTACAAAATGATTGAGGCCCGCAAGGCCGGGAAAATTTGACGCTCGGAGGCGCCCGACCGGGCGCTCCGCCACCACCCGATCCGATCACGATCCACTCACGGCGTTCACCGTGAGTGGCGCCTGATCCCCCTTAATGCGGAGTGTGCACCAGCCACGCTTCGAACTTCGCCGCGTCTTCAGGCGTATCGACGCCGATGGTGGGATCATCCGTGACGTCGCACGCAATTTCATAGCCATTCTCCAGCACGCGCAGTTGCTCCAATTTCTCAATCATCTCCAGCCGGCCGGCCGGAAGCGTGGCGAACTTCTGCAGCAGATCCGCTTGGTAGCCGTAAAGCCCAAGATGTTTCAGACAGGGGTTGCTCTGAACCCAAGCGTCATCGACCACGCCGCCCCGATCGCGGCCAAAGGGAATCGGTGAACGGGAAAAAAACAGGGCCCGCCGCGCCGCCGTGGCGAGCACCACCTTAACCTGATTGGGATTCGCAAAATCCGCCGCCCGCCGGAATGGCGTCGCCAAGGTCGCCATCGGCGCGCCCCCGGCCAGTAATCGAGCCAGCATCCGGATTTGTGCGCCCGTGACCAAGGGTTCGTCCGCCTGCACGTTCACGACTTGGGCGGCACCCACCGTCCGGTTGGCTTCGGCCAGCCGATCCGTCCCGGTTTGATGCGTAGAGTTGGTCATCAACACCTTAAAACCACCCCGCTCAACCACCTCGCGCAACAGAGGATGATCGACCGCAAACCAAAGGGGAAATTCCGGAGCTTCCTGCGCGATCCGCTCCGCTACCCAAAGCAGCAATGGCTTGCCCTTGATGAGGTGCAAAAGCTTGCGCGGAAAGCGCGTCGACTCGAGGCGACAAGGAACGATGATTGCGGTCTCTGCCATGCGCGCCGGAGCCTGCAGCCCGGTTTTTAGGTTGCAAGCCAGCCGCGTGACCCGAATTTTTCCAGATCTTCGTCCGTATCCATGAACAATAGCGACGCCTCCTCTGCCACCACCTCCCTCACCAAGGAGCTGATCGTGCAGAACAAAATGGGCATTCACGCCCGGCCGGCCGCCATGATCGTTCGCGTCACCAATAAGTTTAAGGCCGAGGTCTTCGTGGAAAAAGACGACGAACAGGTTAACGGCAAAAGCATTATGGGCCTGATGATGCTCGCCGCCGGCAAGGGCTCGAAAGTGAAGTTCATCGCCACCGGCAGCGATGCCCCAGCGATGCTCACCGAGATCGAGGGCCTGTTTATCCGCAAATTCGACGAGGCCTGATCCCGGCTACCCCGCGAACCGCCCGGAAGCGTGGCGCTGATCAGCAAGCAGCACGCGACGACCCCGATCCGGATCGCTCCATTGATCGGGAGCATCCCGAACAAAGCCAGGTCGACGTCCGCGAGTTTCGGCAACTCCGACCGCACGACCGGCTCCGCCTAATCGAGTGCGAAAAATCGCCGCGCGTTTTCTGAACTGACCGCCGCCAGCTCGTCCTCGCTCACGCCAAAAACATTCGCCGCCACAAACTGCGCCGTATGCCGAAGGAACGCCGGCTCATTCGGCTTCCCCCGATGCGGAATCGGCGTCAGATAAGGAGCATCGGTCTCGAGCATGAATCGGCTCAACCCCTGCACTTTCGCCGCTGCCCGAATGGGCTCAGCGTTCTTGTAGGTGATGATTCCAGTGAAGGATCCCACTCCGCCACGCCGCAACAGCTCCGCCATCGCGACTTCCCCTTCCGTGAAACAGTGTAACACCACCCGCCGCCAATCGACCCCACTGGCATCAATCAGCGCGACGCAGTCGGCAAATGCGCCCCGAGAGTGCACCACCACCGGACAATTTAGCCGCTTCGCCAGATCCAGTTGCACCGTGAACGCTTCCCGCTGCCACGCGAAGATCCGCTCTGCGGCCACCGCGTCATCCTTCGGCAAATGGAAGCGATCGAGCCCACACTCGCCCAAAGCCACCGGCAGCGGTGCTCCCGCCGGCGCTCCCAACCAAAAATCATTGAGCGACGCCACCGCCTGCTCCCAATCCTGCTCCACCGAACAGGGATGCAAGCCCACGGTGTAACGCAGCATGTCGCCATGTTCCGCCGTCAGGTCGCGATACGAAGCCCAGTCTTCCGGCGAGGTACCAATCGTGATCAGCGCCGTAACGCCCGCCTCACGCGCACGAGCCAGCGTCTCCGCCAGCACCCCGCGGCGGGCAAAGGATTCCAAATGCGTATGCGTATCAATCAGACTCATAAGGGAGTCACCCACGTGACGCGTGCACGGACACACAGGCGAACCCGCTGAATCACCTGCTCGCGCGCTCCCCGCAACGACAATTCTTCTCTGGACGTATTTCCACACCAGCCAGCCCAGCGCGCACCTGCTCACTCACCAGCGCGAAGACGTTCACTCAAAGATACAGCGATCCGTACCGTTCACGCAAATAACGCACCAGGTGCCTCGGCGAGAGCTCTTCCTCCGTGATTCGTCGGACCAGTTCCAACGTTCCATAACGACGAGCCTGCGCGTGCACGTTCTCCCGCAACCAGGCCAAAAGCCACGTGAAGTCGCCGCGGGCAAACTCCTCCTCGATCTTCGACCGCACCGTCTGCACATGCGCCCAGAGCTGCGCCGCGATCATGTTTCCCAAACAATAGCTCGGAAAATACCCAAACGCCCCGCCGCTCC
>Ga0163151_10007009_pt1 | contig 13382 bp, 12 predicted proteins | sample OliLakLV19MP5IB2_FD_145596 | JGI IMG/M metagenome (GOLD analysis project Ga0163151, IMG submission 145596) | Freshwater microbial mat bacterial communities from Lake Vanda, McMurdo Dry Valleys, Antarctica - Oligotrophic Lake LV.19.MP5.IB-2 | ecosystem: Environmental > Aquatic > Freshwater >...
ATAGTTTTGAATCATATGTTTGTTTAACCGGAATACTGATTCGGAGCTTGCAGGGTCAGTCCCGGGTCAGTCCCGGAAACAAATTCTTGCCAGTTGGAATATCCATCGAGATCTGGATCGCTGTCCGCCTTCTGCTCCATTGAGCCAAATACCGCCCTTTCCCACTCGTCTGACATCCCGTCATGGTCGTTGTCTGTCTCGTTCTTCACGGCCAATGGGAAAAGGAAAACGTCCGAGGCTCGGTTAAAATCATTGGTTAAAAGATCGGATTTCGAAGTGTCAAACAGAACTCCTTGCATTTCGGGAAGGAACTGGAGGTTGCGAATGGGGGAGTAAACATAAAAAAAATCTGCTTGTGGAATTTCTCGGTGTTCAGTGGTTTTTCCGGTGGCTCGATCGTAAACAAACAGAACCATGCTTACCGAAGAACGAATATGCTGTGAATCGTAGGCGGGAGCGGAATAGACGATGAATCGCCCCTCTGCGGAGCTATGATGCAAGAGAAGTTGGTTTGCGATACTGAGATTGTTGAAGGAAGTGAAGGAGCCAGCACGGAAAGGGTATACGGAGCCGGAAAGCTGGCCAAATTTGCTGAAAAATTGATCGAGGTCAGCGTGCTCTTTGATCCAGTGGTCAGATCAAATCGGGTAAGCGTGGTCGGGTAAACAAGGTAAAGGAATTCTTCCGAACCAAAAAAGGTCAATTTCGGGCTGCTGAAAAGCATACCATCCTGCAGCTTCCGCACGATCCCATCTGTCCGGTCGATCAGAAATACATCGTTCAAATAGTTGGTATCGCCAACCACCAAGTCGCCGGCGAGGCTGGTGAATGCGACAAATCGTCCGCTGCGGCTAATTGCAGCAGCGGAAATGTTTCCGTTGCATGGCCGTCCATTGAGGTTGGTGCTTAGCAAAGTCAAATTCGATAAAGAGAGGTCGTAAAGATAGAGCTGCTGTTTGCGTGGCTGGTTTCCCAGCGGTGTCAAATTGTTGGCGTAACTGGAGAAAATCGCGAATCGTCCGTTTTTGCTGATGCTCTCAGGGAATAGCGACGAGTTTCCCATCGCTGTGGACAGGTGTAATGGCGGTGAAAAACCCGAGACCAAATCGATGCGGCTTCGATTTTTTCCGAACAGATAAATATCAAAAGCGTTGTTCAGGTCATTTGGAAGAAGTGGATCGGAGGTGTGTAATGCCAGATCTTCTTCATCCTCGGAAATCCTGAAATCCAGGAGATAGGCTCTGGATAATTGCGGGTCAGAAGCCGCCTGGCGAGAGAGTTTTCCCAGTTCGGGGTTAAATACGAAAACTTCCCAAGAACCGTTCGTTCCATTAATTGGCCGGCGTGCGGATTGAAAAGCCAGCTGGTTGAAACCAATGAACTGGGGATGAAAATCGTTTTGGAAATCATTGGTCGCCACCACCTGTGAAAATCCTGACGCCCGAGACCAGTATTGGAGCCTCCACGGACCTCCAAAAGCATTGGTGGAATCGATAAACCAGACTGCATTCCCATTCGAACTGATGCCATAAGCATGGACCCAATCGGAATCCAGCGCCGAAAAATTGCCATTGGAAATCACTTGGTAAATCAATCGATAGGCTAGAACTTCATTCCCAAGGCTTCCTGACGGAGATCCATCCAGGCGGCGCGTAAACAGGTTTCGTTTTCCCGTGTTGCGATCCCAGGCAAAAATATCTCTGGATAAAAAAATAGTCTGGGTTCTGAAGCGCATCTTGTTGAAAAACCACCAGACGCCCATTTTGACTCACGTAGAGGTTATAAGCGGAGGTGGGCAGGGTCGCAGATTCGGGAATCCGTGGGCCAGGACGCGAAATTACCTGCGGTTGTGCATGGGTTTCAGAACACTGCATCACCAGCCAGGAGAGTGTGAGGATTCGGAGGGTTGAAACCAGATTTTCGATACATTTGCAAAACATGGGTTGCCCTAAAGCCAGGATCTAAAATTCCCAACTGCTTAATTTTTTCCGGGAGCCATCATTTTTTCCATCATCAGTCTCTGGATGTTTTCGTATTTCTGAAAATCCGTCCCCGGCTCGAAAAGTGTCGGACTCGGTTTGCCCTGCTTGATCTCCTTGAACTTCATGGTGATCTCCGAGCCTGATTCGTTGAATTTCATCTGAACCGGAAATTCTTTTAAATCGACGGCGTTCCAGACTGTCACCTCATGTTTTGTCCCTTGGTCGCCGGTAATGATCAGCTTGTTTTTGACACAGGCCTGGCCGTCCACGGTCTCTTTGCCCAGCTCTGTTTTTTCTATCTTCGGTTCCTTGTCGGCGGCTTCACCTGCGGGCAGGGGCATGACGACGTAAGCTTTCAGGGTTGGGTAGATGAGTGTCATGGTCTTCTTTTCATGCCTCACCACATTGACCATTTTGTCCATGCCCAGCATCTTGATCTGCGCCATGGCTTGGGGAGGGAACTGGGCACCCTTGACATTGTTCAGGTCCAGTTCTCCTCGAAAAACGCCGTCGGAAAAAGCGATATCCATGGTCATGGACAGGGTTTCCTCCCCGCCACTTTCCATTTTAATGTCTGATTTTGCGGTGAAAGGCCGGTCATTTCCAAACACCCGTATCATGGCTGCGCTCATACCGCTGCCACCCATGGCTCCGCCGGGCATTTGAGACCACGCAGTTTGCGAAACGAGCAGGCAAAATGAAAACAAGGCTATAAGGCTTTTTTTGTTCATATAGGGTGTAGTGTTCGAGCTTAGAATTAATCGGTCCCTTGAGAAGGCTCACCTAAAAGAGCAAACCGGACACCCCGGGTGGTGACTTTGAGCTTCGGTATCCCAAGGTTTTTCAGGAGCATCTCGTAAATCACCAAACCTGGCAGAATGACGTCGGCCCGGTTTGGCGGCAGGCCCGGGAATGTTTGACGTTGCTGCATCGGCATTGCCCACAAAATTTCCACATAACGCGTCACGTCGCCGGTGCTCAATTCCCGATTGTCGATTAATGTCCGGTCGTATTCTGTGGAGCCGTTTTTAATCATGCCGATGACCGCCGCGCTTCCGCCGGTTGCCATTAGTTGATTGATTTGATGTCCGGTTGAGACCCCTGAATTGCCAAAATCCCGCTTAACGTTGTTTTGGATGGTTTCCTGAACCAGTGCCCGGCAGGCATCGAGCGCGGAGGGAGCCGGAGCATCAGCGATCTGTAACTGTTCAAGAATTCGTACCGTACCCAGGGCGTAACTTTTATGCGACAACGGCTTTCCATCGACTCCAAAAATAACTTCTGTGCTTCCTCCTCCGACATCTACGACGAATGAAACCCCCGTCTGATTTTGACCATGCATGGCACCCACGTAAGCCCAGCGGGCCTCTTCTTCTCCAGAGATGATTTCCACCCGGCCGGGCACCGAGTTTTCGATTGCAGACACCAGTTCCTGCGCATTCAAAGCGTCCCGGGCCGCACTGGTGGCGATCATGCGGATGGATTTGGCCTCCAGTGCACCGGCGCTCTGCCAAAACCTTGCGATCGCCGCCACGGTCTTCCGGATGGAGTCAGGCTGGATGGTGCGTGTTTGATAAAAACCTGCGCCCAGACGGGTCTGCTCGCTTTCCTCGTGAATGGGCAATATCGAACCTGGCCCGGCGTCGCCTACAAGGAGCTTGACTGAATTGGTGCCAATATCGATCACCGCCCTTCGGATTGTGGCGTGTGGCGGGGAAGGTGCTTTGACGACCGGCTTCATTTTCGAAAGACCTGGGAAGCCAGGACCGCGCCTCCGGTGATTCCCGCATTGTCGCCAAGTTTGGTGGCCATGATTTCTATTCCCTTGAAAGTGCCGGTCATAGCGTAATCCTTGGCCGTCTCGACAATGATGGCCATCATTTCGTCCTCAAGCGCGTCAATCACCCCACCACCCAGGACAATGACCTCGGGATTTAAGAAATTGATGACATTGGCCACGGCAATACCGGTGTATTCGGCGGTTTCCTCAATCAATTTTTCGATGAATTTGTCGCCCCTTCGAATCGCTTTGCGCAAATCGCCGCTTCTCAAGTCTTTAAGGTCATCGCCTAGAAGATCTGTCAGCTCGGTTTTCTGGCCTTCCTTGACCGCCGTGGTGATCTTTCTAAAAAGCGCGGAACGGCTGGCCAGGCTTTCGAAACAACCGTTGTTGCCGCAACTGCATTTGGGACCGGCGACATCAATCACCATGTGTCCGATTTCACCCGCCGTCTTGTTGAATCCCTGGAAAAGTTTTCCGTCGATCATGATCCCGCCGCCAATTCCGGTTCCGAGAAAAATCCCGACCATGAATTTGGGCTTGACCTTCAATTCGGTCTCGTAAATCCCCAACGTGCAGATGTTGCAGTCGTTCTGGATGGATACCGGAAGGCCGAGCAGTTTCTCCAGCTCTTTTTCCAGGGGGACGTTTTCCCAACCGAGATTTCCGGCAAAAAGCACACGCCCGGCTTCGGGGTCCACTGATCCGGGAGCGCCCAGTCCGATCCCCTTGATCTGTTTCAGGTTGAGGTCACATTCGTCCACTGCTTCACGGACGCAGCGAGCTATCCTGTCGATGACAACGCCGCTTCCGCGCTCGGCCTTGGTGCTGACTTTGGATTTTCCGACGCAGTTGAATGCGGAGTCAAAAATTCCGGCGAGGATCTTTGTGCCCCCCAGATCCACACCGCAGAAATATTCCTGTTTTGAGTTGGAATCGGCCATAAAAGTGTTCAACTTTTGCCCGCCAGGATGTCCTCTATCTTTTTCTGAAGCTCGGCATTGACCTGTTCGATTGACCGGTGTGCGTCCAAGATGGTGAACCGGTAGGTGGACTGAAGTTTCCGAAATTGTTTCTCCACCAGAGCCTGGTATTTCAAGAAGCTGTCGAACATGTTTCGGGAAAGGCCAAGGTCCATCCCGCTTTCCCAATAATCAAGAGCCTGATTTTTCGCAAAAGTCCTCTGCACAAGTTCGGATGCCGAGACATTCAAGTAAAAAACCGCGTCGGGAACCAGCGCCATGCCGTATAAATTCTTCAACCACTTTTCATCCATACCGCGGACCATGTCCCGGACCATCAGGGTGTAGATGTAGCGGTCAGCCAGCACCATAAAACCCGCCTTCAAGGCAGGAAGGATGATGTTCTCGAGCTGGTCGGCGAAGTCGGTGGCGTAAAAGAGGCTCAGAGTGGTTCTGCTAAGGATGTTGCCGCTCTTGGCCTGATCCAGCTCTTCACTGACGAGGGTGGATCGTTTCAATCCGACCTGGACAGTGGCGTGGCCGGAGGCCTCCAGCCAACGAACAAGTCGGACAATCTGGGTTGACCGGCCCGATCCGTCGGCACCTTCCACTACGATGAGTTTGCCGGCCAATTTGCCGAGATCAACCCCCGGAATTCCCTGTCCGTAGAATTGCCGCAGTTTGTTGACGCACGGAATGACGATTTTTTTCCCCGGTCTTGGTCTTTTTACTTCCAGCTGTTTGGCCATAGTCGTCAAATTTTAGGAGCCAGAAAATCCGAGAGGTTTATTTTTGCCGCAACAATATCTCTCATCACCGATTGTTGGGGTTCGATTGTTTGATTCGCGTCCATGACCAGGAATTGAAACTCGGTGCTCATGGCCAGGTACTGTTCCAGTATCCTTCCCTGGAATATGCGGAAGCTCTCGTAAGGATCGCCGGAGAGCCGGAGATCCATCCCTGCTTCAAAATATTTCAGCTGAGGGCGCCCCTCCAGGATGCGTTGAAGGGAAACCTCCAGGTTCGCTTTGAAGAAAAAGGTCAGGTCGGGCAGGGGAGCGAAGCTGTAGATTCCGCGCACCCACTCAGGAGGGCAGCCACGGACGGTGTCGCGGGCGAAAGCTGTGAAGATATAACGATCGCACAAGACGACGTATCCCGCCCGGAGGAGCGGTTCGAGCTGCCTTTCATAACGATCGGCGAAATCGGTGGCATGAATCAGGCTGAAGGTTGTGGGCGACAGTAGCTCACGCTTTTTCCCCTTGCTGGTGGCGCTCTTGACCAGTTCCGAAGAATTCCATTCGCTGAAAAAAACCTTGAGCCCCTGCATCTCCAGCCATCTTTGAAGCAGATAAATTTGAGTGGATTTTCCTGAACCATCCAGTCCCTCCACGGCGATCAGGCGTCCCGGAAAATTGAGGTCGGCAAAGGTTTTCATGATTTTACCGCAACCGGTTCGGTGACAGGGGTTGATTTTGAAGATGCGTGAAACTGTTCCGCTGTGGCCACCGCCTTGAGCATCGCCTTGGCCTTGTTGACCGTTTCTTGAAACTCATTCTCAGGAAGCGAATCATTGACCCAGCCGCCTCCCGCCTGGACGAATGCCTTGCCGTCCTTGATCAAGGCGGTGCGGATGGTGATGCAGCAATCCAGGTTTCCGTTAAAAGAGAAATAACCGACACAACCTCCATACGGACCGCGCTCGGATTGTTCCAGTTCGGCAATAATTTGCATGGCTCGAATTTTTGGCGCTCCGCTCAATGTTCCGGCGGGGAAGGTCGCACGAATCAGGTCATAAGGTGATTTGTCCGCGCTCAGTTTTCCCTCCACCTGCGAGACAATATGCATCACATGACTGTATTTTTCGATCACCATTAGCTCCTTGACCTGCACGCTGCCATATTCACAGACCCGACCCAGATCGTTGCGGGCAAGATCCACCAGCATCACATGTTCGGCCCGTTCCTTCGGATCCGCAAGGAGTTCAGTCTCGTTCACCTTGTCCTCAGGCGGTGTCTTTCCTCTCGGCCGCGTTCCGGCTATCGGGCGGATCTCCACCGTTCCCTCCTCACAACGAACATGAATTTCCGGAGACGCCCCGACCAGGGAGAAACCGTCCAGCTCCAGGAGGAACATGTAAGGGGACGGGTTGATCGAACGTGCCGCGCGGTAAATGTCCAATGGTGTCGCGCGGACCGGAGTGGAAAATCGCTGCGAACCGACCACCTGGATGATGTCTCCCGCCAAAATGTATTCCTTGGCACGCCGAACGTTGGAATAAAACTTTTCACGCGTGACATTGGAGACAAATTCGACGGACGGGACATCCCGGAGCACGCTGGCGATGTGGGGGGTAATCGGCTGCGACAGCTGACGGATGAACGCATCAATTTGTCCGACCGCCTGGTCGTAGGCCTCCCCGACGCTCATTCCATTTTGAATGATGGCGTTGACCAGGACGGTGATCGTTTGCGAAACCCGGTCAAAAATCAAGAGCTGGTCGGCGATCAGGAAATACATCGTCGGTGTTCCAAGCTCACCGCCGGGGGGACGCGGAACGACAGGCTCGATGTCATGGATGAATTCGTAACCGATAAAACCGACAGCTCCACCCGTGAAACGTGGCACACCGGGGACGGAGACGACTTTAAACTCCTTGAGGATTTGTTCGACCACTTCGAGCCCGTCCCGGACGCAATTTTTTCCGGTGGTAGTGGATCGATGTCCGACGACTTGGAAGCTTTCCAGCAATTTTCCTTGGCGCAGCACTTCCACCTTGTCTTCGGTTTGTTTGACAATCAAACGGGGCTGGCAGCCCACAAATGAAAAGCGACCGATGTGTTCCCCGCCCTCGACCGATTCAAAGAGGAAACTTTCGGATTTTCCCCTGATCTTGGAATACGCCGAGACGGGAGTTTCGAAATCAGCCAGGATCTGGCGGCTGACGGGAATCAAGTTCCCTTGCTGGGCAAGGGCTGCAAATTCTGTGCGGGTAATGGAATACATGGCCAAGTATCGGTGAAATTGCTAAACGCCGGGCAAAAAGTCCAGAAAGCTCGGGCGATTTTCAGCAATCATCCCAGATTCGTTTTTCGGCAATTGCGGGCTATGGTCATAGGTTTTGTGTTCGTTGTGTGAGGGTTGTCCGCATCGTTTAGCGCAACCGCCAGGCCGCGAGCAGGCTGTAGAATAATACGGTGAAGGCGTAGGTGACAATCCCAAGGCCGATTCCCAGGGCGATGAATTCGGAGGCGAATATCAACAATCCCGCACCGACAAGGGCGACCAGGATCGTCTGACCGAGCAGGCAGAACAAATAGAGGGGTTTGCTGCTCTGTTGAAAGTGGGAGGAATACCAGGCCCGGTATCCATCCTCGCCAATGGTGCGCATGAGCCAGGCCGATTGAAAATTCCTTGCGGCAACCAACAAGCTTGTGGTGGAAATAATCACGGCACTGAACGGCCAGAGGGAAAAAATCAGGCAGAGGAGCAGATTAAGAATCGAACCCCATTTCCAGCCCAGTTTTTTCGCGATCGGATTGCCTTCCAGGGCCAGATTTGGTGTCGCAACCCAGGTGCTGAGCAAATCCATCCCTCTGGAAAACAAGAGCAGCGCCAACAAAATCAGATGAACCGGGCTGCCGGGTTCCGCGAGCTGTTCCATTTATTTCCGTCCGTAGATCACGTCCGGATCGTCCAGGCGCGGTTCGGTGATCGAGGTTTCCCCGCCATTGTTCGTGGCGGAGCGGAAGAAACATGATTGATATCCCTCGTGGCAGGCCGCACCAGTCTGTTCCACCTGCACCAGCAGGGTGTCGCCATCACAATCGAAGGCGATGTCCTTCACCTTTTGGAAATGTCCGCTTGTTTCTCCCTTGATCCAAAATTTCTGCCGGGACCTGCTCCAGAAACAGGTGTTCCCGGTTTCCAAGGTTTTTTCCAACGAACTGCGGTTCATCCAGGCCATCATCAGAACCCGGCCCGTGGAGGCGTCCTGCACAATCGCCGGGATAAGACCGTCGGAATTGAACTTCAACAGATCGATAAAACTCATGGGTGCAGAAGATTTATGGCTTTGTGAAAAAAGTAAAGTCCGCGTGGCTTCCTCTGTCCGCACGAGGCGTGCTCTAAAGCAGGGAATAAGTTTCGTCACGGAGCGCGGCCCTGACCTGTGGTAATCGATGTTGGTGGCGGCTTGAATCTCTCCCAAACCTGCTTCATGGACACCACGCTTTTGTTGGTGTGGCGGCCTGCACCTGCCTGCACCTAGTCGAGGATGAGGTTTGGAGTCCCGGCTTTAGCCGGTGGAACTGGAATGGACAAAGGCATCTCAAGTAATAAGTCGAGTGGCTATTACAGGCTGGCCGAGGAACGTCAGAACATCTTCAAACTGGAAGGATGGATTCGACGACACATGCGCAAATGTTTTTGGCTGCGTTGGCACGACTGGCGGGGCCGACTGCGACACCTTCGATCACTTGGGTTGAGTGGACGACAACTCAAAGTGGCCCATAGCTCAAAAGGGGCCTGGCATCTGGCCGGAACACCTTCTTTGCAAAATGCCCTCAAGAACTCGGTCTTGCGAAAGCACGGGTTTCTTGTTCCATCCAATCTTGCGGTCGCCATGTAATAGGACCGCTGCGTTCAACCGCCGGATGCGGAAAACCGCACGTCCGGTGGTGTGGGAGGGCGTCGGGGCGAAATCCCCGGCGCTCCACCCGATCGTACACGGGAAGGTTCCCGTTCCCCCCACCTCACCCGGGTTTAATCGCACCCCCGGACAAACTTCGTTCCGATGCACTGTTGACAAATGCCGGTTCAGTTTCTTAATTGAGTGCGGTTTTTGTGGCGCGTTCGTCTATCAGTTAGGACACGGCCCTCTCAAGGCTGAAAGACGGGTGCGATTCCCGTACGCGCTACCATTCGACATGCAATTTCAAATTATTTTCACACCGCTCAGCGCCGCCGAATTGGGGAAAATGCCCAAAGAACTGCAACTCAACATTTTGGGAGAGTTTCGCGGGCTGCCCCAGGATGTGCTGAACACCGACCTGGGTCATTACGGAAAACTCGAACGGATGGGCAAATCCTTGCACCGGTTCCGAATCGGCGATTACCGGGTTTATTTTGAACGGCACGACCTCGGTGTGGTGGTTCATAGAATTTTGAACCGGAACACGTTGAAGGATTTTTTGTTCCGGTCCAATCTGCCGCTGGCTGAGGACGAGGCTTTGCAGGAAAACCCCAAGTTCTGGGAGCTGATCGAATCAACGCGGGGAAATTACAAGGTTCCAGGAAAGCCGAGGCTACGTTAAATCCCGGTCCAATCGGGCGGTTCAGCTGCTTTCTCCCAGTTCTACATTCCAATAGGCGACATCCAGGAAATGTTTCCAGCTGTCATGAGCGTGGAATCCAACGTTCAGCTGGACGAAAGGCCTCCATTTTGGCTTTTTCGGCTTCCTGATCAGGTGCATCCCGGCTTCCTGCGGGGTTTTGTTGGCCTTACGCGTGTTACACGGAATGCAGGAACAGACGATATTTTCCCAGGTGGTGGGCCCGCCTCGCTCCCGGGGGTTGACATGATCCAGGTTCAGATCCTTTCTATCGAAGACTTTCCCGCAATACTGGCAGCGGTTCTCATCTCGCTCAAAAATATTGTGCCGGGTGAATTTGACCTCTTTTTTCGGGAGCCGGTCGAAGATCATCAGGACGATGACTTTGGGAATTCGAAGCCGGAACCGGATGGTGTGAATGCTTTCTGGATGCGGTTCCTGATTGGAGAAATTCTGCCATTGAGGGAAGTTGAAAGTGTGGAATTCTCCGTCACTCCTGTTCATGACCACCTGTGCATGGCCTTCAAACACCAGGGTGAGCGCTCTTCGTACCGTGCAAATGTTAACCGCCTGCCAGAGGCGGTTTAGCACGAGAACCGGTTGGTTGAGGAACGTGCTCATTCTGAACGAATGTGGCGCACGCTAACAAAGGAAGATCAGGGTGTCAATTAGTGCTGCATAAATCGGACCAAGTTGTCGCGGGGAGAGCAAAATCGGACACCGTCACCCAGATCAGTCAATGGAATTGCCCCAAGGGCCAGTCTTTGAGGAAGCCTGAGCGTAGCGAAGGCTGACGAAAAGACTGGCCCTTGGGGCAGCGTTGGGCCGTATTCTCTCCGGTTATTAAAAGCACCAGCAATTACTCCACCGGCACGCCAATCCTTTTATTCGCCATGTTCTTAAATCCTTTCAGCAACGCACCCTGACCGCTGCCGAAGCGGCCGACCAACTCAGCCTCTCCCGCAGCCAGCTTTATCTTCTCGCCACCGATTATCTCCGCGCTTGTGTTCAAAAAAAGGGACACCTTTGGACACCCGGTAGATCCGGCGGCAACCACACCACACCTTGGCCGCCCGCAGTCATCGACCTGCTCCTAAAACGTTTGGACTGCTCTCCACCTTGTCCACCTTGTCCCTACAGCTTCGTCGCCTCGGAGGCCTTCCGCCTCCATGGTTTCAAACTGGATCGTGCTCAGGTGCGCCACTGAGCTCTGCAAAACGGTCATGCCCATGCAACTCCGACCAAAAAACCTCAGGCACCAGTTCGTCGCTGGCAACGTTCCCAGATCGGCGAAATCTGGCAACTCGACGCCTCCCCCCATCGCTGGTTCCCACAATCGGCCATGGATTATCCCATGCTCAACATGCTCGACGATTGCAGCCGCGTTTTCACCGGCTCTAAAATCTATGAGCGCGAACTCCTCTTGTCTTACTTCGATTTCCTCCCCGCTGCCTTCACGCCTGGGAGTTGGCAAAAAAAGAAAAACGTTCCGTGTTGCGATCCGCACCCAAATGCCCTTGGTGGCCTTACGTTTGGAGCCTCCGAACCAGCCTCAAGATCGGCTCCGACGGCCGCGTTCCTATCGGACCCCAGCGCGTTCGCCTCGAATATCCCCAAGGCTCTAAAGTCATTCTTTGCCTCCACCCTTCCGGCCATTCCTCCGTCCTGGCCCACCCGCCCGACAAAAACCTCAAACCCATCATCCTTTTTACAAACTGCCAAAAGTGACCTTGTCCGATTTTGCTAACTACAAAAAATTCCGATTTTGAAAACTTCGCGACAGGATTCCATCCCATGCTTGACCTCCAAAACCTTGTGCAGCTTCTTTGGCCCCCAAGTCTGGTGCAGCCGCCGCTCCGCCAAAATCAAGGCCTCCACCGCCGCCTCCGTCCGTTGCGGAAATTGGTGCGGACGATGGCTCCGCTGCCCCAACCCTTTTAACCCATCTGCATCGTAACGCTCCAAATATTTATATCCAGTCTTCCGTCTAATCCCAAACTGCTCACACAGTTCGGTGAGGGTAAAACGCGCACTCCGCGCCAACATCACAAATCGAATTATTTCTTCCATACAGGTTACATCTTTCCATGGCATCGTGCCAAAAAGTGTAACCCATCACTCCGGATAGTCTGTTACCCATCACTCCGGTTCATACCCGGCCGGTGATATCAGAACCGCACTGGAAAAACAGAAGCACACGGTCCAGACGAAGGAACTTTCTTCCCTTTCAGACTCCGGCCCCGGCAAGAAAATCATCCTCGCACTCAGTTCAGACTAAGCGGTCACCGCGGCACTCACCAAGGCAGGCGGCAAGGCCATCGGAGATCCAGGCGAACAAGCCTACGCGCTTCGCACCACCACCCTGTCGAGACGCTGGGCGAGGCGTGCGCTAAGACCGGCTGGCAGGTCCATGCCTAGCCGGCTATCTCAAGACCGTGTGTGATTATGTGCATCTGAATCCGGCGCGGGCGAAGCCGGTGGCGGCGGACCATCCGTTGAAAAGTTTTGTCTGGAGCACACAATTTGTTTTTGGTGAATCTGCCCTCACCAACTCCGTCCGCTGCTCTCTCTTGCACATGCGCCAATGGCTAGATCGCTATTTCAGCGCCCGATAGTAGGTGGTAGTCCACCGGGCGAAGAGGACTTGTAAGCGGACGCGCCTTCACTCCACCCGCACCAGTCCGCGCTGGATGGCGTGGACGACGGCTTCGGTGCGGTCGGCGACGCCGAGCTTGGCGAAAATAGTGCGCAGGTGCGCCTTCGTGCCGTCGGTCGTGAAGCCGAGCACGCTGGCGATTTCCTTGTTCGACAAACCTTTGGCGAGAAGTTCGAGCACTTCAATCTGGCGCGGTGAAAGCGGGGCTTCCTGCATGTGCTCGCGCAGGCGGCGCGCGATGTTCGCGGGCAGCCACTGTTCGCCGCGATGGACGGCGAGCAGCGCGGTGATGAGATCGTCCTGACTGGAATCCTTGAGCAGGTAGCCGCTGGCTCCGGCGTCCAACGCGCGGCGAATGTCTTCCTCCGCGTCGTAGGTGGTGAGCATCAGAAGGCGCGCGGCGGGCGACCCGGCCCGGATGCGGCGCGCTGCTTCGATGCCGTCAAGCTTCGGCATCCGCACGTCCAGGAGCGTGATGTCCGGCTGGTGCTCGCGGTGCGCGGCGACCGCCGCGTGGCCATCGCTGGCTTCGGCGACGATGGTGAAGCGCGGGTCGAATTTTAGAACAGCGGCCAAGCCCATGCGCACCACGAGGTGGTCGTCGGCGAGCAAGAGGCGGATGGGTGCGGCGGATTTCATGGCAGTGGAGCGGTGAGCGAAAGGGTGGTG